>Ga0210401_10001068_pt1 | contig 32709 bp, 23 predicted proteins | sample IncBWH32MmetaG_FD_150866 | JGI IMG/M metagenome (GOLD analysis project Ga0210401, IMG submission 150866) | Forest soil microbial communities from Barre Woods Harvard Forest LTER site, Petersham, Massachusetts, United States - Inc-BW-H-32-M | ecosystem: Environmental > Terrestrial > Soil >...
TCGGTGATTTTCACGGAATTCCCTCGCAGCTCAGGAGCCGATCCAGCTTCAGCGGTTCTACCACCGGAACGCTGGCAACGATGATCAGGAAGGCGGCCACGTGAAATATCCCAGCGATGCCGAAAACAGCTCCGTAGCCGAACCCGTGGTCGAGCAGATACCCGACAATCTGACCGAACACGATGCCGCCCATTGCGCCTCCGAATCCGACCATGCCTGCAACTGAGCCAACCACGTTAGTAGGGAAGAGGTCCGTCGGCAGTACCATGACCAGGGTTGACCAGGACTGCTGCCCGAAGTAGGCGAGGCAAAAGAGGGCAATTGCCCATGCCACCGGAACCCGCGGCACCAGGATCACGAATGGCATCACCATGGCGCTCAAGCCAAGCGCCACTTTGCGCGCAACCCCGAGAGAGTACCGGCGCTGCACCAGGTAGCTAGAGAATGCGCCGCCCAGGAGGCAACCGATTCCGGAAGCGGCGCTAGGCATCCACGCGAACAAGCCGACCGCTTTCACGTCAAAACCGCGAGCGTCGTATAGGTACTTTGGCAGCCAGAAGAGATAGAAAAACCACGCCGCATCGCTCAAGAACTTCGCGAGCACAAGCCCTCGGGTTTCGCGAATGAAAAGTAGCTGAGCCCATGGTGGCCGCTTCGTCGCCTCGGCCAGAGAATCCGTTGGCTGCCCTTGGCCTGTAAGGGATGGACTTGAGGCCGGGCCTAGCAAACTCCACCACGCTGCCCAGAGAAGCCCCAGCCCACCTGTGATCATGAAGATCCACCGCCAATTCGCGTACGCCAGCACACCAGCAACAAGCGGAGGAGCCATGAGGGCTCCTACCGCGGTACCGCCATTGATGATCCCCATCGCCGTGGCTCGCTCTTCTGCGGGGAACCATTCAGCCACCCCTCGCGAGGCAGCGGGAAAGCCACCACCCTCACCCGCGCCAAGAAGTAATCGGCTTGATGCCAGCATAAGGAAACTCGTGGCCAGTGCGTGGCTGGCGCAGGCTAGCGACCAGAACACCATCACCAGAGTGAAGGCTCGCCGGGTGCCCAGCAGGTCGACAACTTTTCCCCCACCGATATACATGAAGGCGTATGTAAACAAGAAAGCCGACTGGAGTGTGGAAAATTGCCCGTTGCTGAGTGGGATGTCGTGGCCAATCGCCTTGATCGCGACGGGGAGGGTCTGGCGATCGAGATAACTGATCGCGATCGCTGCGCTAATGAGGATAGCGATACGCCAGCGCAACACGCTGCCTCCATGCGGACCTGGGTTGCGGCCACGAGGCTTCGATTATAGGGGGCAAAGGGGGAGATAGTAAACGTTTACTCATTTCTCCTTCTTGCGGTAAAATCGCTGCTTTCGCCCACCCACCATGTGCCCCTACTGGAGCCGCCGCGATGTCCTGAAAGGCTTAGTCGCCGCCTCGGCTGCGTGGATTCACCCGGCGACCGGTCAGGCTGTTCGCGAGGACGAGCCTTCCTCGCCGTTGGTCGAAATCCAAGTCACTCCTATCAGCTCCCACACCTTCCGATTGAGCATTCTCCCGGTGGAGAACGGTACGGTTGTGTCCATTCCTTCCGACGGATCCCTCTCGCAGGAATCCTGGGGCGCCCCCATCGCGAGACTTCGCTCCGACCCCGGCCGCCAGATCGATATCGGGACTTCCCGGCTGACAATAACTTTCCATCCCGTCACCATCCTGGTGAAGAACGAGACGGACAAAATCATCCAGCGGCTTGTCTGGGACGAGAAGAGTGCGAGCCTCTCATTTCTCATCGGCGACTCGCCTTTGCTTGGGTTAGGCGAGGGCGGGCCCCAATACGATCGGCGCGGCTCTACCGACCTGATGCGCAACGGGCAGGATGTCTATAAACTCGCCACTCACGGTAGCAGAGTGCCCATCCCCTGGCTCATCGGAACATCAGGCTGGGCCATATTCTTTTACCAGCCGCATGGAACCTTTGATCTGACCGGACCCGAAGGGAGGTTTCTAGCGCCCCATCCCGGGGCCGCACTTCCCGTCGATGTGTTCCTCGTGGCATCGAGCGACCCGGTCACAATCATGGCAGAGTATGCGCGCATCACTGGTCAACCGGAGATGCCTCCGCTGTGGAGTCTCGGGTATCAACAGTCGCACCGCACGCTCGCGAATCGGGAAGAGGTTCTCAACGAAGCGAAAACCTTTCGGGAAAAGCGATTGCCCTGCGATGCCCTGATCTACCTGGGCACTGGTTTTTGCCCCTCTGGCTGGAACACTGAGAATGGTTCCTTTGTTTGGAACTCCCACGTCTTTCCCGATCCGAAGGAGATGCTTGCCGACCTGCATGCTCACAACTTTCGAGTCATTCCTCACGTGGTGATTCTTTCGGATCGGCTGCGCGGCACAGTACACGATCCCTGCGAACTCTCAAGCTTTGACGAAGCGGAAGCCGGCTGCTACTGGGATACTCATCGCAAGGACTTCGCGATGGGAATCGACGGCTGGTGGCCGGATGAAGGCGATTCCCTCGATATCGCCTCGCGACTGGTCCGCAATCGCATGTACTGGGAAGGTCCGCAGATCGACCGGCCGAATGAGCGCCCGTATGCGCTGCAGCGCAACGGCTATGCCGGTATGCAGCGCTATGCGTCCTTCCTGTGGTCAGGAGATATCTACTCGACCTGGGAGACCTTGAAGACGCAAATCCCCATTGCCCTGAATACTGGCCTCAGTGGCATTCCCTATTGGGGCACCGACATCGGCGGCTTTGTGCCGACCCGCGAGTTCACCGCAGAGTTGTACCTGCGCTGGTTTCAGTTCGGTGCTTTCTGTCCTCTCTTCCGATGCCACGGACGTACCTGGAAACTGCGTTTGCCCTGGAGATGGAACACTGGAGATCCGGGTCCGGTCGAAGTCAAGAATTACGATGGAGCCGCGACACCGGATTCCAGTCAGCTGCACGACCCACGTGTCGAGCCGATCTGCCGAAAATATTTGGAGCTTAGGTACCGTCTGCTCCCCTACCTCTACAGCGTCGTGCGTGAATGTTCCCTCAGCGGAATGCCCATCATCCGTGCCCTGTGGTTGCACTTTCCCGAGGATCCGCAGGCAGTGAGCTGTAGCGACCAATATCTGTGGGGAAGCAGTTTGCTGGTCGCTCCGGTGGTGGAGCAGGGAGCAAAGACGCGTCGAGTCTACCTGCCGCGCGGTGCCTGGTACGACTTCTGGACCGGCGAACGACACGAGGACGCCCGCGAGGTCACCAAGACCGTTGACCTCGAGACCATGCCGCTCTATGTGCGTGCCGGAGCAATCTTGCCGCTTGGGCCGGTAAAACAATTCACCGGTGAAAAGATCGATGAACCCCTATCCATCTCGATTTACCCCGGCGCTGACGGATCGTTTCTTCTTTATGAAGATGACGGCGCATCCTTCAACTATCGCAAGGGAGAGTGGATGGGCATGCAATTGACCTGGAGCGACGCGCCCAAGGTTTTGCGTATGGAACTGGCTCCCGGCTCGCGCATGCTGCCGCCGGGCAAGAGACCTATGGTCGTCAAAGTCGCTGACATCAGTCGATCTGTGATATTTGACGGTACACCCGTCGAGGTCGATCTCTCGAAGTAGAACTCGAGCCACTGGAAATTAACGGCGTAAGAGAGGATTCGAAAATCATGAACTACCGCCCGCTGGGCAGGACCGGATGGAAAGTCGCGGAAATCAGCTTCGGTGCCTGGGCGATTGGAGGTTCCTGGGGAGATGTTTCCGAGGCCGAGGCCCTCGGTGCCTTGCGGACCGCGGTCGACGAGGGAGTCAACTTCATCGACACGGCGGATGTCTATGGTGACGGGCGTAGTGAACGCCTGATCGCACAGCTTAGGAAGGAACGTAAGGAAGAGATCATTGTTGCTACGAAGGCGGGTCGTCGCCTGCCGCGTCAAACAGTCGAAGGCTACACACGGTCTAATCTTACCGCGTGGATTGACGATAGCCTGCGCAACCTTGCCGTCGGAACGCTCGACCTCCTTCAACTGCACTGTCCGCCGACCGAGCTCTATTACCGGCCGGATATTTTTGCCTGGCTCGATGACTTCGTAAAGGCCGGCAAGATCCGCTATTACGGCGTCAGCGTAGAAAAAGTAGAAGAGGCGCTCAAGGCCATCGAGTTTCCGAACGTGCAAACCGTCCAGATCATCTTTAATTGTTTTCGCCAGCGCCCGGCTGATCTTTTCTTCGAGCGCGCCCGCCAAAAGAAGGTGGGCATTCTGGCTCGCGTCCCGCTGGCGAGTGGTCTGCTAACGGGCAAGTTGCGTGCGAATTCTACGTTTGCATCCGATGATCACCGAAACTTCAATCGGCATGGCGAGTCGTTCGATGTCGGCGAAACATTCTCAGGCGTTGATTACAACCTTGGACTCGACGCGGTTGAAGAACTTCGACGACTCCTGCCGGCAAAAGTGTCGATGAGCCAGTTTGCCCTGCGCTGGATCCTGATGTTCGATGCCGTGAGTTGCGCCATCCCAGGAGGAAAGCGGCCGGAACAGGTCGCCGACAATTGCCACGCTTCTGATCTCGCCCCACTCAGCGCAGAAACAATGGCTGCCGTACGGCGCATCTACGACGAAAAAATCCGTGCCTCTGTTCACCAGCGCTGGTGAGCGGCGCGGGCACGCTACATTTCAGCGACGGGTGCCGCCGTGGGGAGCCGGAATCCGCGCAAGCAGAGAACCACAACTCCCGCCGCCACGAGATTCCCCAGCAACCAGATAAGCCCGTACGTAAAGGAACCGGTTCGAGTCACCACGATGCCCACGATAAATGGACCGACAAATCCTCCGAGATTCCCAATAGCATTGATCAATCCGATCGAGGCCGCAGCCGCCGATTCCCCGAGCGTGATTGTTGGTAGAGCCCAGAACGGAGGTTGAAACGAGTGAACACACGCAGCAAAAACGGTGAAGAACCCGAGCTGTATCCAGAAATGAGAACTAGTAGCGATGGCGAGAAGCAGAGCGCCCGAGCCAAGGAACAGAGGGCCCGCGGTGTGCCAGCGCCGCTCTTGTGTTCGATCAGAGAGCCAGCTGTTCAGCAGCGTCGCGATCAGCGCGATCAGGTAAGGAGCGGCGACCACTAAGGTCACTGTGCCCGTCGCCAGTCCTGACGCTCGCTTCAGGATGGTCGGAAACCAGATGGTGAATCCGTAGAACCCGGTAACGCTGAGAAAATAAATCAGCGCCAGCAAGATCACCTCGCGGTGCCGCAGCGCCTCTGCCACGGTATAGGATCGCAGGGCTTTCTTCGCGGCTCTTTCGCGATCGAGTTCGGCCGTGATCCAGGCGCATTCCTCGGGCGGCAACCACGTCGCCTCTCTCGGCCAGTCCGTGAGGTAGAAGATTGTGACGATGCCGAATACGATCGCAGGAATTCCCTCGAGAATGAACAACCACCGCCACCCCTCGAAGCCGTGCCAGTGGATCTGCAAGATTCGCCCCGCAAGGGGCGAGCCTAAAAAATTTGCCAGCGGCAGAGCCGCCATAAACGAAGCGATAGCTTTCGCAAGATCGCGCCGGCAAAACCAGTGGGTGAGGTAGACCAGAACGCCCGGAAAGAAGCCTGCTTCTGCCGCCCCCAACAGAAATCGGATCACATAAAACTGACGAGCAGTGTGCACGAATCCCACCAGCACTGTGATGATTCCCCAGGTGATCATGATGCGCGCGATCCAGAGCCGCGCGCTCCAGTGCTCAACGATGAGAGCTCCCGGTATCTCCAGCAGAACGTAGCCTACAAAAAAGATGCCCGCGCCCAGCCCAAAGACCTGATCACTAAAACGAAGATCATGTGACATTTCCAGCGCGGCATAGGCCACGTTGACCCGGTCGAGAAAAGCAATCATATAGAGGAACCACAGGAAGGGAAGAAGGCGAACCGCGATGCGGCGCCGGGTATTCCACTCAAGGCTCGCTGCGGACGACAAGCTCATTTGCGTTCCGTCAACGCCGGCATTCCATATGCGCTCGCCCCGTTATTTCCACATTGGTGAGGCTGACAGGTCTCGTGGATTTCTACGACTGCAACGTTGAAGCACTTCACTGCACGTCACCCCGTGATCGAATGTGTACGCATGCTCTGGCGCACGCCCACCTGGCCTACTGTGCCGTGTAGTGTGTCGTTTTCTGCGTTCGAGAATTGAGTACCTCGAAATGCCCGTCTGGCCAGGCGGTCAACTCGAGATAGTTGCCGGCGTCGGGTCTTTCGGGGTTGGCGATGAATTCGGGGAGCACATTGTGGGCGGGTCCGCCCTCTTCGGAGAAATGCAGCTGCCACATGCTCTCGAGACGAGGAGACTTCTCAATAATGTCCCAAGCGGAGGGCGTTCCTCCTTTCTTCGCTCCGTTGTCCATGATCGCTACACGAGGCGCGATGGCCTTGAGAAACACGGGGCTGTTGCTTTGATACCAGCCGTGATGCGAGACCACATAGATGTCAATAAGACCAAGCTTGTTATTCGGACAAACGAGCTCTTTCTCTTTGTCTCTCGTGAGATCGCCGAGGTCTAGAACCTTCAATTTGCCGAAGCTGATCAAAGTCCCAAGGGAGCGAATGTTCTCCGTTTGATCCGCAGCGAATGATTCTGCGTTCTGGCAGGCCGGGTTGACCTGCCCTGCACCCGGGGCCGGATCGCCGACAACCGCTCCGTCGGAACTAACAACGATTGCGTCCATCCCGTCGATCGGCAGTCGGTCGCCCGGCTTAACCGTCCGACGTTTAACCTTTTTCGTCGCTAGCAATTCCTGGTATGCATGCCAGACCTCGACCGTCGGAGCATCGGTGCTCTCACGATTGTCTCCGTGGTCGATGACTGTTCCCACCGGGATCCGTGCGACGAGTTGTGGCAGTCCACCCACATGGTCGTTATGGAAGTGCGTAATCAAAACGTAGTCGATCCGGCTAATTCCAGCGAGTTTCGCTGCGGCGACAATACGATCGGCGTCTCGCCCACTGTTATCAGGCCAGCCCGTGTCAATCAGCAACGATTGTTTTGCGGGCGTGACGAACAGGGTCGCTTGTCCTCCTTCGACATCCACAAAAAAGATATGCAATGGCTGGCTAGCGTCGCGTGCTGCCGCCGCGCGAGAAAGGCAAAGAAGCGTGACAGTCAAAATCAAGAATGCGGATCGTGGCGCGATTGTGACTCTTCGAATGCCAGACGGCGACGGGCTCGACACTAGAATGAGACCTTGACAGAGAATTTGTGGCCCCGAGATCATCCTCCGAGAGGGGCCTTTCGTCAAGCAAAAGTCAATTCTGAGATTACGTTTACCCATAGATTCTGCGCTATGATCAGCATGTTCGCCCACGAAACCGTATCGCAAAAGTGCCAGACCTTAATTGAGGAAAAAACGTGACCAGACTGCGCAGTCAGCAATGGTATGGACGCAAGGATCGAGATGGTTTTCTCTATCGCAGCTGGATGAAGAACCAAGGCTGGCCCCATGATTTATTCGACGGGCGCCCGGTCATCGGGATCTGCAATACCTGGTCCGAACTGACACCATGCAACGCGCACTTTCGCGAACTCGCCGAGTTTGTGAAGCGCGGTGTATGGGAGGCTGGCGGATTTCCTCTGGAATTCCCCGTGATGTCCCTGGGAGAAACGCAACTCCGTCCGACCGCCATGCTCTTTCGCAACCTTGTGAGCATGGACGTGGAGGAGTCCATTCGGGGCAATCCCATTGATGGGGTGGTCCTGCTCATGGGATGCGACAAAACTACGCCCTCCCTTCTGATGGGTGCCGCATCCTGCGACTTGCCGACGATCGGGCTTTCTGGCGGACCGATGCTATCGGGAAAGTTTCAGGGCCACGATCTGGGCTCGGGGACCGGGCTGTGGCAGATGACCGACCGCGTTCGGGCCGGCGAGATGAGGCTCGAGGATTTCTTTGAGGCGGAAAGCTGCATGCATCGCTCGAAAGGGCACTGCATGACCATGGGAACGGCTTCCACCATGGCCAGCATGGTGGAGGCACTCGGCATGAGCCTGCCGGGAAACGCGGCTATTCCGGCTGTCGATGCACGCCGCAACACGCTGGCCCAAATGACCGGGCGGCGGATTGTGCAGATGGTGAAAGAAGACCTTCGCATGTCTCGGGTCCTCACGGAGCACGCGTTCGAGAATGCGATTTGCGCCAACGCAGCCATCGGCGGGTCAACGAACGCCGTAATTCATTTGATCGCTATTGCTGGCCGGGTGGGTATCCCGTTAAGCCTGAGCGATTTTGATCGCATTGGATCGTCATTGCCATGCTTGGTGGATATCCAACCCTCCGGCTCACACCTGATGGAGGACTTCTTCTACGCCGGAGGACTGCCGGTCGTGCTTCGCGAGCTAGGGGAAGCGGACGTCCTGCACCGCGATGCCTTGACGGCGAACGGGCAGACGGTTTGGGCGAACGTCGCTGATGCGCGCTGTTGGAATCGAAACGTGATTCGAACTTTCCGTGAACCTTTCAAGGCGAATGCCGGGATTGCGGTCCTACGTGGGAACCTGGCTCCGGACGGTGCTGTGATAAAGCCCTCGGCCGCGAGCCCCAACCTGCTCCGACACCAGGGGCGGGCAGTCGTTTTCGAAAATGTTGAGGAGTGCCATGCCCGTACGGACGATGAGTCTCTCGACATTGATGAAAATTCCGTTATGGTTCTCAAAAACTGTGGCCCAAGGGGCTACCCGGGAATGGCAGAAGTCGGCAACATGTTGCTGCCTCCGAAGCTCTTGCGTAGGGGTATCAAAGACATGGTCCGAATTTCGGACGCTCGCATGAGCGGTACCGCTTATGGCACCGTGGTTCTACATGTGGCGCCCGAAGCCGCAGCCGGAGGACCGATCGCCCTGGTGAACTCCGGTGACGTGATTTCGCTCGACGTTCCAAATCGCTCGCTTCGCTTGGAAGTCGATGACCGGGTCCTCGGCGCGCGTCGTGCCCAATGGAGCCCTCCCGCACTACCCGAACGAGGCTGGGTGAGGCTTTACATCGAGCACGTTCTGCAAGCCGACAAAGGTGCGGACCTGGATTTTCTCGTGGGCCGTAGTGGTGCGCAGGTTGCGCGCGATTCCCACTAGAATCTCGACGTCCAAATTTCCATCGGCTGTTGGGCGCTTCTGTTGTTCACTGCGGATCAGTTCCCGATGCTAGATCTTCGCCATGTGGTACGGGCTGGCTGGACAAACCTTGAGCATCGCTATGGCGCGACTCGGTCCGGCCAAAAAGAAACGCTTTTTAGATTTGCCAGATCGAGTTCAACCAGATCGAAGTCCCCGGCATTGGCGGAGGGTGGTCCCTTCGCACCGGCTTGGTTGCGGCCTTGGCCTTATTCAAATCCCGCGCTGTGCCTACAACGTCAGCACCATGCGCCGCCAGCGACCGCGCCGTTTCCACACCGAGCCGGCAGAAACACCGGTAACGAGAATCCATATGCCTTCAGATTCAAGCCGGACAACACATCGTCTGTGGTCGAGGTTGCGCCGAATAAGCTTACTAAGGTTGCTTCAGATACATTCGGCATGCTCTTCTCCTCTCAATGATGCGATGGTGTTGCACACGCTAGCGCCGCAAAACCGCCGCGTCCGCTGCATGTTCGAAATAGTGGTCCGCGTTCACATCGGCAATGAGCCCAGGCTGAACCGGTCGCCATCCCAGCCGTTCCTGCGTCAGCGCGCTGGAAGCCGGAGCGTCTATACCAAAGAAGAGACCGATCCATCCAAAATGATCGGCTGCTTCCTCGCGGGACTTGCTGATGACCGGTAGGTTCAAATGCCGGCCGATGACCTCAGCGATCTCTCGCGTCGGCACGCCCTCATCGGCGACGCCGTGATACGTGGCTCCGACTGAACTTTTCTCGAGCACAAGCCTGTAGAGATGAGCAGCGTCGAGCCGATGTACCGCGGGCCAACGGTTGAGCCCATCGCCGATAAATGCGGAAACGCCCTTTTCCCGTGCGATGGTGATCAGGCGTGGGACAAAGCCGTGATCGCCGTTGCCGTGAACCGATGGAGGAAGACGTAGCAGAGCTGCGCGGACGCCGTGTGCCGCCAGGGCAAGTGCCGCATCCTCCGACTTGCGCGGGAAGTTGGGATTGTGCGCATCCTCTTCTGCTGCGAGCGGGCCTTGGCGTTGAGCGAGCAAGGTCCCGGAAGTGACGATCAACGGGCGATCAGATCCCGCGAGCGCGCCGCCGAGAGTCTCGATGGCACGCCTATCCGCCTCGGCGGCTGGCCCATAGTTTGAGAAATCGTGGATAAAAGCGGTGTGGATCACTCCGTCGGCAGCTGCTGCTCCGCTGCGAAGGCTCTCGAGATCCTCGAGCGAACCGCGATGCACGTTGGCTCCCGCCGTTAGCAGTGACTTGGCGCCCGCATCGTTGCGTGCAAGACCGACCACCTGATGGCCAGCCTGAATTAGCTCCTTAACAACAGCAGAACCCACAAAGCCTGTGGCTCCCGTAACGAATATCTTCATAAAAGTGCTCCTTGTAGTTTTAGTCGTTGATGGCCTTGAAGGATGAATACTTCGGGCCGTTATCAATGTCCTGAAGCTCGACCAATGGCATCGAGCTGGGCAACTACTTCTGAGGGAAGTTGCAGCGTCGCCGCCTTAAGATTTTCGCGAAGATGCTCAACGGAAGATGTGCCCGGAATCAGCAGGATGTTGGAAGAGCGCTGGAGAAGCCAGGCAAGCGCAACCTGCATTGGTGTAGCCTCGAGTCGCGCGGCGACGTCAGATAACGCAGCCGACTGCAGTGGGGTGAATCCACCGAGCGGAAAGAACGGCACATAGGCGATGCCGTCTCGGGCGAGATCGTCGATCAGGGCATCGTCGGCTCGATGTGCCAAGTTGTATTGGTTCTGTACGCACACAATTGGAGCGACCCGTCGGGCTTCGGCGATCTGCGTGGGAGTGACGTTGCTCAGCCCGATATGCCGCACCAAGCCTTCTTTTTGGAGCTCGGCCAGAACGGTGATCTGCCCTTCAATCGATCCCTCGGCAGGTTCGTGGGTGTTAAACATACCGCGCAGGTTCACTACGTCGAGCGTATCCAGACCCAGATTCTGAAGGTTGTCGTGAACCGCTTTGGTCAACTCTTCGCGTGAGAACGCCGGAATCCAAGATCCGTCGTCGCCGCGGCGTGCGCTGACCTTGGTGACGATCACAAGATCATCAGGATAGGGAGCGAGCGCCTTCCGTATGATCTGGTTCGTGACGTGGGGACCATAAAAATCAGCGGTATCGATATGATTCACGCCGCTGGCAACGGCTTCGCGCAGAACGGCGATCGCTCCGTCGACATCTCGGGGAGGACCCCATACCAATTTGTTCCCGTCACGGCCGGCAAGTTGCATGGCGCCATAGCCCATCCTGTTTACCGCTATCGATGTGCCGGGCAGAGTGAAGCTGGCGGTGAGTTCCGTCTGTTCAACCATCTCGTTCCTCCTGCGACCGAGATTCACGAGCCTCCGCGGCCTGGAATAAAGCGGAGGAAGTCTCCGAATCACTACATGAGATAATCGGAGGCTGTCTCCGGTTGCAAATTGTTTTTGGATGCTAACGTTGACAATCTGTCCGGCGGACATCCCGATTATTGACAGCCCGCCGGTTTTCCACTAAAACGGAGGATGTCTCCGAATTACTAGATTAGGATTACCGGAAACAGTCTGCGGTTGCAACTTTTTAGATGCCCAGCATAGAAAGAAGAACTGCTTCGCGAAAGCCACGCACGGATGCGCAGCGTAACCGCGAACGCATTCTCGAAGTGGCAAAGGAGGCATTCACCCGGTCGGGTGCAAACGCCAGCCTTGACGACATCGCTCGACAGGCAGAAATTGGGGCCGGAACTCTTTATCGCCACTTTCCTACGCGGGATGCGCTTCTCGAGGCGGTTTATCGGACAGAGGTAGCAAAGCTAGCCGCGGCAGAGCAGAAGTTCGCTGAGACCATGCCTCCGATGGAAGCGCTGCGGTCCTGGATGCTGTTGTTTGTTGATTACATTGCGACGAAGAAGATCATCGCGCCTGCGTTGAACACCATTGTCGGAGGGCCGTCGAAGGTTTTCGAATCTTCGCACGCTCAGATATGGGGAGCGATTCGTGCCTTGGTGCGGCGTGCGATCAAAAGCGGCGACATACGCAAGGACCTCGACCCGCTTGACCTGCTTCGTGCTCTCATCGGTGTCGCCAACGTGGCGTCCAGCCCTGACTGGCAGCAAAGCGCCAGAAGACTGGTGGATATCCTCATCACCGGTTCGCGACCTCTGCGGTAACGTACCGGTCAGGCGTTCCTGCTCATTTCGGCAGTCACGGTCGCCAACAGCCAACTTACAATGTCCCGCAATCTCTCGTTGGATGAGGAAAGCTGGCCACCAGGTCTGATGTTGTCGCGAAGTTATGCCGCATGTCCGGAAAATGCAGATGAATCTCTTCGGCTAACAACTGATCCCGTTGACAGTGCGCGGTGGCTACTCAATAGCCGGTGAAATTCGAATCATGCCCATGAGAGTTGTTTCCTTGCAGCGTTGCTTTGTCTGACATCATCCAAAGACGCAAAACTCTGGACACCCTTAGTTTTCACGAAATGAGTAGCAAGATGGATACTTTAAAGAGACAACCTTCCCCGAGACCATCCTCGACCCGGTTCTATGCCGCGGCAGTCGAAGATCTGTCTGGGAGTTTTGAATCGTCCTGCCCGCCGGAAGCCTCTGAAATGGGCAGATGGGCGGCGATGATTGTGCCTGGGATTGTGCCTGAGCTATTAGAGCGGACCTCCAGGGTGCCGCCGAGCTGCCGAATCCTTTCTCTCATACCTCGAATGCCCACGCCTGGCGCTCCATTTAGGGCTATCGTTTCCCGCTTTTCTTGAGGTATTCCTCGGCCCTGATCGGCGACTTCGACGAATACCTCATGGTCCTGGCGCCGAAGCCGAATGGTAGCCGTCGGACTTCCCGAATGGCGGTGAATATTCGTGAAGCATTCCTGCACCACTCGAAAGACAGCCGTCTCGATATCTCGCGGAAGCCGTCCGAGCTCATTGGGTAAATCGAGATTCACTTTAATTTGGCTGCGCTGCGCAAATCCCTCCACGTACCAGCGTATCGCTGAGTCCAAGCCTGCTTCATCGAGCAGAGGAGGATGGAGCAGGTGAGAGATCGTGCGGACTTCTTTGCTCATTTCCTGGACAAGAGCTTCGCTGTCGGTCAGCGCATTAGCAGCCTTGTTGAGACGTTCGATATCGCCGCGAACGTTCGCCAGGTTCATGCTCAGGCCTGCCAAGAGTTGCCCTACGCTGTCGTGCAGTTCGCGAGCCAGGCGGCGTCTTTCTTCATCCTGGGATTGAAGCAAACGCGCCGAGAGATCCCGCAGGCTGTTATTCGCCGCGTCCAGATCCGCGGTCCGTTCCCGGACGCGATCTTCCAGTTCAGCTTGTCCCTTTTGTAGCCTTTGATTGTCGCGACGACGGGCCTCGCCAAGTGCGATGACCCCGGCCGATGCGAACAAGAATGCGAGCAGGCAGATAGACTGTGGGCTATCGGGAACGCGAAGCGAGTGCAGGGGAGTGATAAACCAATATCTCAGGCCGGCAAGAGCAAGGGCCACGACGACAGCCGACGGACCGATGCCGCAAGACAAGGCAGAAAATGCCACTACTGGAAAAAGCACAATGTAGGCGAGCGGAGTGCCGACAAAACCGCGCAAAACAGTAGCGATTGCCAGAACACCGACCGTTGCCGCAATTGTGAGACCGTAGCGCACCGAATCGTCCTCTGACCGTTGATGCGAAAATGGACTCCGGAGCCACATAAATTCTAGCCTTAATCACTTGCGATACTCAAGAGCTTAAAATAGTCCTCCGTCAACTTTATCAATCAGTTATGAGCCTTTTCAATCGGGGTCCAGAGTTGGGTCGAAAGTTTGAGTTTGCGTGTCACCCGCATGAATCTTGCTTGGTCGCGGATCGCATCGTAAGCGGGGAATACCATCGCCGATCCCAAGAACGGCTCGCGTTCGGCAAGAGCTGTCTCCAGCCATTCGAGGGCGGAAGTTGTTTCACCCAATCCAAGATGAGTCCAGGCAATGGGCAGTGCCGGGCTGTAATCCCTTTGGCGGCGGCCCTGCAATTCCCCGATCAAGCCGCGGGCTTCGGCCGTGTGCCCTAGCGCTCCGGCAACATAGCCAAAGTAGCCCTCGCCAAGGGGCAGGCCATCGTTGAGCTTTCTGCCCTTGTTTGCCATGCTCCAAGCCTCGTCCTTTAGGCCCAGAGCTGCCAAAGACAAGGCCAGATAGAAACAGGTGTAGGGCGAATCTGGCGTTAGTTCGATGGCGATACGGCCGGTGCGGACCGCCTCTTCATAGCGACGCGAATAGTAGTTGGCCTGTAGCAGGCGGAAGTTCGTCATCAAATCCAGGGGCTCGAGTTCGACCGCCTTGCTGGCATGCAACAGGGCTTCATCATGCTGGCTGAGGAAGCTGCATAGAATGGGGTACGCCATGTGCGGGAACGCATTCGTTGGCTCCAGGCTGATCGCTCGCTGGTACGCCTGCTCGGCCTCGGCCCAGCGCCACTGAAAAACTCGCAGCATCCCCAAGGTGCTGTAGAGCCTCGTTGAATTTTCATCCAGCGCCAGTCCCTTCGACAACAACTCTTCCGCCTGGGGAAGCGCACTTCGGGGAGGCAACGCTCCATATGCTGCGCTCACGTTGTAAAACATGGCCGCACCGTAATAAGGCTCTGCGAAACCGGGGTCCAGCCGGATCGCCTCCTGAAAGTACTCGAATGCGCGTCGCACATCGTCGGGGCGTCGCTTTTTAAGCAGGTGCGCTCCCTTCAAGTACTGCACGTACGCGTTCATGTCGCTTGGGCGTTTTTCTCGAACCTGAACCGCGAGGTGAACGTGCAGCACCTCGGCTACCGCGGCGCACACCTGATCCTGGATGCCGAATAAGTCTCCCATGTTGCCGTCGAAGCGCTGCGCCCAGAGGTTGAATCCATCTTTTACGCCGACCAGGTTAACGGTGATGCGAATGCGGTCTCCGGACCTCCATACCGACCCTTCCAATACAGCTTCGACGCCCAGTTCGCGGCCAACTTGCCGGGCGTCCCAGCGCTGACCCTTGAAGCGAAATGCGACGCTGCGCGCGGTCACCCTTAATCCATCGATCCGCGATAACACGCGGATTAACTCGTCGGCCAATCCATCGCTGAAGTAGTCATCATTTGCTTCTGCTGTTTGGTTCAGGAATGGCATCACCGCCACGGCAGGCCGCTTCGCGATTGGGACCACAAATCGGTAGCCACGCTTTGGAATGGTTTCGATAACGCTGGGCGAGTTGGCGGAATCTCCCAGCGCGTCACGCAACCGGCTGACGGCGGAATTCAGAGCCACTTCGAAATCCACAAACGTGTCCGACGACCAGAGCCGCTGGCGCAGTTCTTCGCGCGTCACGACTTCGCCGGGCCGTTCCATGAGAGCGGCGAGCACCTGAAACGACTGTTCCCGGAGGGTAATTGGAATTCCCCTCTTCAACAGTCGGCGGCCTTCCAGATCGACCTCGAATGCTCCGAACCGCACGTTCATGGCTGTCGAACATTCTTGCTTTCAGTCAGTTGCCTGTCAACATTTTGGTCAGACGGAAGCCATTGTCATTTCTGCTGTAGCGTTTACGCTGCACGTTCATAGGATGTGTGGGACAGGAAACTCACAAGGTGAGCAGCCCCAAAATTGTTTCGAACCCGATTGAGGCGACGACGGTCCGGAAACTCAGGACCCGGCTGCTGCCGTTCCTGTTTGCACTCTATGTTGTCGCCTTTATCGACAGAATCAACCTGGGGTTTGCGGCGCTTACGATGAATCGGGAACTGGCCATCACCAGCCAGCAGTTCGGATTCGCCGCTGGAATCTTTTTTTGGGGATATTTCCTGTTGGAGATCCCCAGCAATCTCATGCTTCACAAGATCGGGGCGCGGGTTTGGATCACACGAATCCTGATCACGTGGGGAGTCGTTGCCACTCTGACCGGGTTTGTGCAGTCGGCCAATCAACTGTATGTCGCCCGCTTCGCGCTTGGGCTCGCAGAAGCCGGATATTTTCCCGGCATCGTTCTGTATCTGGGCTACTGGTTTCGGCAACGGGAGAAAGCACAGGCGATAGCACTGATTCTGATGGGTATCCCCTTGGCGAGTGTGCTGGGGGGTCCGATCTCGGGTCTCATCCTTGATCATGCGTATTGGCTCGGGCTCAGTAGTTGGCGATGGCTTTTCATTCTGGAAGGATCGCCCGCCCTGGCGTGTGTGTTCCTGACATATCTCGTGTTGCCGAGCCGACCCGCAGACGCGAAATTTCTCTCCGGCGAAGAGAAAGCATGGATCGCAGTCCAAATGGAGCAGGAAGATCAACAGAAGCTGGGGGGGCGGACTACTTCAGTCGTGCGGACTCTGCTTCATCCCAGAGTCTGGCTCCTGGCTTGTATCGGCTTTGGCCACGGCTTTGCCGGTTACACCTTCAGCTTCTGGCTGCCGCAGATCTTGAAGTCGGCAGTCGGCGGCCAGTCCAATACCGTGGTTGGAATGCTGGTGATGATCCCCAATTTCCTTGGCCTGATCGCGATGATCTTAGTGTCTCGTCACTCTGACCGCACACTGGAGCGGCGCTACCACATGGCGACGGTAGCCACGTTATCTGGAATCGCCATGCTGTTGCTTGGAGCGCCTCGCTCGCCATTTGTTTCTGTCGTTCTCTTTTCAGCCGTTGCCATGGGGGCGTACAGCTTTCTGCCCGTTTTCTTTTCGGTGCCCGGCGAATTCCTGACCGGCCTTTCGGCGGCCGCGGGGATTGCGCTCGTGACATCTGTCGCTAACTTCGGCGGATTCGTCGGGCCCTACACCGTCGGTCTGATTCGACAGAGGACGGGCAACACCTATTACGGCCTGATCTGCGCGGGAATTTTCTTCCTTCTGTCAGCAAGCTTGGCGCTGGCCTTGCCCAAGCGAGCGCTGCCTGCTCCCGATCAGCTATCAGACGCGGCCGAAGTAGCCTTCGAAACAGGTGGCTAGCGCAGTACCGGAGGAATCATGACATCCATTAGTAAGCCTATTCGCATCGAGCCAGCGTTCGACAACCCTGAGCAGATTCGCCTGATGTTTGAGCGGCATGCTCCGTACCGGACGCTCGCAACCTACGCTCCTGAGGGGATAGAGGATGAAACGCACGATGAAGCCAAGCGGCCGATTCTTCCGTGGTTCCGTGGAGACTGGGCCTTGGGCGGCGAGCCGCTCGTCGAGGGTGCCGAAGTCATCCTACACAATAGAAGGTTTCTTGAGGCTGCGAGAAGTGCCTTCGGCACGTCATTTGTTCATCCCGAATTCGTTGCTGTCAACATCAATGGACCCATGCCGGCTTGCACCACGCACATCGACAACCCGTCCTTCTATGGAGCAACGCGCGTAGAGTATCCGTTGCCGTTTCTGAGAGTGATGGGTAGTTCCGGGCTGTTCGACGCATGGCGTGTGGTTCGCGCCAGCACGATCTCTTGGTTTTACGAGGGTGAGGGGGGCAACTTCGATTACTGGCCTGAGGGGATCGATGGTCCAATGCTAAGCGAGCAGGCGCCCTTCGGGAATGTCGCTCTCTGCGGAGATAATGATCGGATGTACCACCGCATCGGTCCCACCGGAAATGGCAATAAGGAAATGCCGCGGATTTCAGCGTCTGCTAAGATCCAGCCGGATGGCGACGGCAATTGGATCATTTTTGAGAATGGAGAAGTCCGCGCTACTTACGCAAGCCGTGCGATTCGGTTTTCTGTTCTCTGGAAGGCCGAAGTTCGGAACGGAGAGCCGAGGCCCGACGATCTAACCCTTGATCGGACTATGGAGATTTTCATCGCAGACCTGCGACGACGAAGCATCGATTTCCACATACCGTCCGATCCGTTGTCCGACACCGCATGGATTCTGATGCTGCAGCGAATTTATGTTAAACCACACTGATGCCTACCGAGTGACAGCCTAACTGGAAACAATCCGCAAAATAACCCTGGCTCCTGTAGGAGTCTGCAACGATCAAGGTTGCGCTTTGTGGTTTACGTTGTTGTCGATGGGACGGACTGAAGGCCGGCTGCAGCCGTATAGATCGGCTTGATGGTCCGCGCGGCATCCCAGTGTCTCGGTTAATCGTGAGGACCTGCTCGGAGCGCGGAGCTTCGATGCGGCGGCATGGGGACACTGAGCTAAGTCAGTGTCCCGCCCAACCCTGGCCACGGAGGGCACGTCCCGCTTTGACTCCTGTGAGTTCTCCATGGTCGAATTCGACTTGCCCGTTCACCAGGACGTAGTCCACGCCCTTGGCCAGCTTGTTCGGATCTTGATAGGTTGCTTCGTCAATGATCGTGGCCGGATCGAACACGGTGATGTCGGCATAGAACCCCGTTTTGATTAGTCCCCGGTCCAGCAGGTGTTCACGCTGCGCGGGCATGGATGTGATCTTTCGGATAGCTTCTTCCATCGGCATAAGCTTCTGGTCTCTGACGTAGTGGCCCAGGAAGCGTGCCATGGAACCAAACGCTCGGGGATGGCCGTAGGGCTCATATAAAGGACCATCGAGGGCAGTTTCGCTGGCATCCAAGCCAATCGAAGTCCAGCGTTGTTTCAGGCCATATACCAGGTCCTGCTCACTTGCCATGAAGTAGAGCGCGCCGGTCTGGGCCTGGTCGGCGAGAATGAAATCAACCAGGGCATCGAGCTCAGGCTTGTGCTCGGCTGCTGCCATTTCCGAAACCATTTTGCCGTTGTATTTCTTCAGATCAGGATTAATCACTCCCGCGATCATGATGCCGGATCCGCCTCCACAATCGAAGTAGAGATTTTCCCAGTCGGGATGATCGGACGCCATCTCGCCCTTGATGCGCTCTCGGATTTTGGGATCGCGAAGACGTGCGAGGAACTTTTCGGTCCCTCCGTCTGCAACCCAGGGTGGCAACGCGGACGCCAGCGCGGTTCCCCCAGCAACATAGGGGTATTGGTTGGCGCGAATGTCGAGCCCCTGGTCGCGTGCCGCCTGAATCTTCTCGACGACCTTGGTCATGGATCCCCAGCGCGGCTTGCCGCTAACCTTCATGTGAAAGATCTCCACGGGGATTCCTGCCTCGCGGCCAATGCGAATGGATTCGTCAATGGCCTCCATCTCGGATGCGCCTTCGCTTCGCATGTGCGTGCCGTAGATACCGCCATACTGGGCAGCTACCTTGGCTAATTCGATGAGTTCATCAGTTTTCGCGTAGTGTCCCGGGGGATAGATCAGGGCCGTCGAAATGCCGAACGCTCCATCTTTCATCGCCTGTGTGACCAGTTGTTTCATCTGTTCCAACTCGGCGGGAGTGGGTGCGCGATCATCGTCGCCGATTACAGCCTCACGTACCTGGGCCGCACCGACGTAAGTGCCAATGTTGATCGCTGTGCCTTGCTTTTCTAGGCGCTTGAAATATTCGTCGAGCGTTGTCCAGTCGACGGTGAGCTTGTAGTGGTCGAGAAATGGCTTCAGGGGCGCGAGCGTCTTTTCGTTGTGAGGTGCTATTGAGGCGCCTTCCCCAGTGATCTCGCTGGTGATGCCCTGGGCCAGTTTGCTGATCGAGCGGTTATCAATGAGCAGGGGATATTCGGATTGGCCCAGCATGTCGATAAAGCCCGGCGAAACGATGCGGTTCGTGGCATCAATGACTTTGGTCGCGCGGGCGCCATCGAGCTTGCCAATTGCTGCGATGCGGCCGTCCTTGATGCCGATGTCGGCCGCGAACCAGGGATTGCCGCTTCCGTCCAGGATGTGACCATTGCGGATGATGACGTCAAATGTCGAACCGTTCCGGGTTGGCTGTGCCTGGGTCTGCGCCGCCACGATTCGGGAGAGGGAGATTGATGCGGTGATTACTAGAATTGCGATGCTGCCTGCAACTGCATGTTTCACTCTGGCGATCCTCGTTGGGTCGGTGAATTTGGAAACACGGTTCACATCACGGCTACGGTGGGATTCGCGGTGAAGGTTTCCTGCCGCTCGGTCAGCGAATCAACCCGTCTTCGCGTCACCTGGTATCCAAGGCCGGGCGAAATAGGAGCCTGGATTGTGCCCCGTTTTGTAACCTCCACCTCAGGCTCGATGATGTCTTCATCCCAATAGCGCTGGCTGGCGGACACGTCGCCCGGCAGAACAAATCCGGGCAATGTGGACATCGCGATGTTGTGGGCCCGCCCGATACCACTTTCCAGCATTCCGCCGCACCATACCGGGATGCCGTGCCGGCGACAGAAGTTCTCGATCTTTTGCGCCTCGGTGTGGCCGCCGACCCTTCCGAGCTTGATGTTAAGGACACGGCACGACTGCATGGCAACCGCCGCCTCGGTATGGTCCAGATTGTGGATCGATTCGTCCAGGCAGATTGGAGTCTGCAATTTCGCCTGGAGTTGTGCGTGCTGGTAAAAGTCGTCCCAGGCGAGCGGCTGCTCGATCATCATCAGATCGTAGTCATCAAATTTTCGCAGATGGGCAATGTCGCTCAGGCTGTATGCGGAGTTCGCATCCACCATGAGCTTGATGTCGGGGAAACGGTGGCGGAGAGTTCGCACCGGTTCCTGATCATTGCCGGGTTTGATTTTGATCTTGATGCGCTGGTATCCGGCTGCGAGTTCTTTTTCTACGGAGCGTACCAGCGCGTCGATGCTCGAGTTGATTCCGATGGAGACGCCGCACGCAATCTCTTCCATTTGGCCGCCCAGAAGAGCCGCCAGAGGAACCTCCTTTTGCTGCGCTTCGAGGTCCCAGATCGCATTCTCGACAGCGGCCTTCGCCATCTCGTGCCCGCGCACAGGGGCAAGCAAAGGGGGAACTTGCGTGGCGGAGGTCACGTCTTTCCCCAGCAGCAAGGGAACGATGAAATCGCGCAGAATGATCCATGCGGTGTCGGTCGTTTCGGAGTTGTAGAACGGGCCTTCGACCGCGGTGACCTCTCCCCAGCCGGTTGCTCCGTCTGATTTCACTTCCACGAGAAGGATGCGCCGTTTTTGCAGAATTCCGAAACTCGTCTCAAACGGCGTCTTCAGACGCAGCCGGATCTCACGAACCGAAATCGCATCAATGCGCACGACACTCCGCTCCCTTCAGAACTTCAGGTTGAAGTTAAGCAGGTTCCAATGCCAGCTGAACCAGGTCACGCCCAGACAAGCCAAGGCAACGGCAACGTCGTGGATCCTTGTCCAGATCCAGCTCTGTTTATTCGCCCAGCTTCGCGCGGCATTGATAAAGACGAGTATGGTCGCCAGGGCTCCGATCACTCCCAGAATCATGAGCAACACAATCCATTTGTCGAGGTTGTCATTGAACGAGCCGGGATCGTCAATTGCGGTGGCTAGCGCGACCCATCCGCCGAGAGTCACGATATCAAGCACACAAATAAGTCGAACCAAGAGGCGCATGCGCTTTTGTTCTGGCGTCGACTGAAGCGGGCGGCCGTAGTGTTTTCTGATCATCGCGGCGACCGGCCATAGCAGCAAGGTCAAGAGCATCACCGCGATGCTAAAACCGATGATGAACAGGTTGAAGTACTTGCCGTCGCTCCAACCTGGGCGCTGGAAGATGAAGAAGGGCCAGTCAATCGACATCGCCAGCTTCCCGTTTACATCCGGCTTGAATGCGGCGTGGAGCTGACCGTGCACTTCGCGGTATAGCAGAGGAGCGATTTCTTCGTACTTCTTCGGTGCACCGTTGGGATCCTTCAGCAGCTCGACTGTGATCGTGTCATCAGAATTCGGCCTGACCTTATATTGGCCCACGAGGTTGAGGAGTTTCAGGAATGAAGTCTCGAATCGGCGGCTCGCAATGTAGTGACCGGCCACGCGGTGGGCGTCGTCCTTCGCACTGGCGACCTTCTCGGCTGGAGGAGGTGTGAAAGGGAAGTAACGGTCCAGGAATTTCTCAAAGATGTCTACGCTTCCTTCGTCCCTACCGGCACTGTTCACAGAAATGAAAAATCCGACGTTTTGGTCGAGAATCAGGTGCAGGTAACTGTGGAAGTAAACCGTGTCGCCGCCATGGCCGATGATGCGGTGGCCATTCTTCGACTCTTCATAGAAACCCAGCGCCATCGCATCGAGCCGCGGATCGTATCCCCATTGGCGCGCATGCATCAGCTTGGCAGTCTCTGGCTTCAGGATTCGCGTGTCGCCGAATTGGCCGTCCTGCAGGTGAGCGATCATGAAATTGCACATGTCCACGGCGCTGGTTGAAACGCTGCCGGCCGGAAACGCCTGTACAAACTCGAAGGATTTCGCGGGCAATGAAGCCTTCACGTAACCATTCGACATCAGCGGCTGCAATTCAGGGGGGAGGGGCTGAACGAAGGTCGTGTGGTGCATACCAAGCGGGTTGAGGATGTTATCCGCGACGTATTGCTCGAAGGGCTTCCCGGACACGCGCTGCACGATGTAGCCAGCCATGGCGGTGGCGTAATTGGAGTACGCAGGAATGGTTCCGGGCGGGTAAATGCGAGTCGGCGTGTGCGCCTTAATATAGGCGTCCAGGGGCCGCATCTGGGTGGCGGTCGGCACGAACAGGTCTTTGGCCGTTTCCTCGAAACCCGGGGTGTGCGTCATGATGTTCCGGAGAGTGATTGGTTTGCCGAAGGCCGGGGGAATTTTGAAGTCGAGATAGTCGTTGACGTCGCGGTCCAGATCGAGTTTGCCTTGCTCCACGAGCTGCATGATGGAGGTCCAGGTAAACAGCTTCGAGATGGAGCCGGGTCGAAACAAGGTATCGGAGGGAGACACTGGCTTGCGCTTTTCGATGTCGGCAAAGCCGTAGCCCTTGGCGAACAGGACCTTGCCGTCTTTGACGACCGAGATGGTTGCGCCCGCGATGTCCTGCTTTTGCAGGTATGCGGGAACCAGGCCATCGAGAAAGGCGCCGAGGTCATCGAGGTTGAGATCGTGAGTCGAGGCGGGAGTGAAACTCGGCGCTGAGGGTGGCACCTCGGGAATCGCTTTTGCCGGGGTCTGCGGCTTCTGCGCGGAACTGCTGACCGTGAACGCAACCGCGATTAGAAGTAGAGTCAAACTTCGGACGACATGCAAAAATGCTCGACTCCGTCCGCCGCATTCCCTGGTTAACATTCCTTCCTCCCGCTCACGATTGGATTCCAATCAGTAACAGTTTTCCGCTTGCCTGATTCTGAGTCGTCCCGATCAAAAACTCAGCTTCAACGCAAACTGCATCACGCGTGGGTTGGAAATCGTGCTGGTGATGTGGCCAAAACTGCCAGTATCCGAAGCCGTGTAATCGGGATCATTAAAAACGGCCTTGTTCCAGGCGTTGAAAAATTCCGTGCGGAACTCCATCTTTGCCCGCTCGGTCACGGAGAACACCTTCATGATGGAGAGATCGGTGTTGGCCTGACCCGGACCATGCAGAATTCCCATGCGACTGTTGCCGAAATCTCTCGCACAAACCCCTTGCGGATTTGGAACGAGGCACGTGCCCGGGGGGTCTGGGTCGCCAATGTAAGGTAGGTTCTGCTGGTCGATGCAATTTTGGTTGATCCAGTTATTAACTCGGCTCTGCACCGATCCGGTGGTGGATAACTTGCAACCTGGAATGATCTGTGCAAAATCCGTCGGGATGCCAAAAGCATTGGTACCGGTGTTGTTGATCAACGGGAGCAAATGGCCGGACTGGAGGGTGAGAACTCCCGCCAGTTTCCAATTCGCAAGGAATTGCCCAGCAAGCGACCGATGGTTTCTTGGCCCGGGCAGTTCATACACTCCACTCAATACAAACCGGTGCGGCCGAACAAATGCATCCGGGCCATAGTTCGACCGTGGATCGTTGTTGTTGCCATACACCTGGCCCCCATTTGGGCTGATCGTGCTTTCAAAAACGTTGGCCAGGTCCCGAGCAAACGTGTACGACGCCAGGAATTGCAATCCATGGCTGAAGCGCTTCGTCAAGCTGGCTTGCAGAGCGTTGTACCAGGCAATTCCGTTGGACCGAATGTCGAACATGCTTCCTGCTGAAAATCCCTGGTAGGGAACTCGTGACTGAAGATTCGTCAGCGTAGTAGTCGTCTCACCTCCAATGGGATTACTCGGCGTGGCGAGCCCGGCTTGGTTGATGGTGTGCCATGTCAGCAGATGTGTTCCGCGCATGCCGGCGTATCCGACTTCCAGCACCATATCCTGGGGGAGTTGTGTTTGCAGGTTCAGGCTGTATCGTTGAAAAATTGGCGGCCGGACCTTGGGATCGATGATCTGTGGCGAAAGCGTTGGTGCGCCCGGATTAGCAGGATCGAACGGAAAGTAGGGCAGGAATTGGGGGAAGGCACCCGGGTCCGGTGGGAATGGATTTGCGAAATCCCCGGTCGTGACCGGCTGGACGAGACGGATCAGTCCGAAGGGCTGGTTCGCTAGCTGCTGGAGATAGGGCTGAGCAGTCGCGCGTTGATGGTATACACCGTAGCCGCCGCGCAACACTGAGCGGAGAGGTCCGGGCAAACTCCAGGCAAAGCCAACGCGGGGGTTCAGGGTATTTTGGCCGTCGCCCCTGATTCCCAGGTTGTTGCCGCTGCTGACGACGCCTGCCGGCCGTGTGCCTGGAAAATTGCTCGAGACCACGATGCCTGCAAGGGAACCAGTGCTCGGAGGATTTCGATCGATCAATGCGGGATCCATGCTGGCATTGCGCCCATTGATTTCTCCGAAGTCGCCAAGCCGCTCGTAGCGGAAGCCCAAATTGAGCGTCAAGCTGTGTGTGACTCGGATGTCGTCCTGGGCATAGAGGTCGCCATCCCAAACCCGCCAGTTGCGCTGCGTGATGCCGGCCAGATCTTGCGTGATAAATGGGTTGAAGGGCGCTTGTCCCAACATGAGGCCGGGATAGTTAATGAAGATCGAGTAGCCAGCAAACAGGAACTTGGAAATGTTGTCCTGGGCGCGGGTGATGCCGCCGCCAAAGCGAACAGCATGCCTCCCGTGTATCCAGGAAAGCGTGTCTTCGAACACATAGGTGTTTTGGGCCAAGACCACGGTCTGGCCATTGCCTCCAAGGCTGAGCCCCCCAGCCACGATGACGACGGGGCGCGCATCGTCAAACGAAGGCACAGTGCTGCCAATGCCGGAATAGCTGAATGGGAACTTTTGGTCGGTGCCTGCCAAAGTCCGGTGGAATCCGATTTCCGCCTGATTTACTAAGTTGCCGGTGAATAGGTAAGTGTGGGTCAGAGAGAAGTTGCGGAAGTTCTGCGGGTTCGTTGAAGGAGAGCCGGGCAGGCTTCCGGAGCCGGCCACTCGGGCGGAGGGCAGGGTGAAATTCGCCTGGCTGTTGGAGAAGAAGAAGCGGCCCTGGAATGTGCTCCGGGCAGTGTGGAAGAGGTCCAGGTTGGTGACGAACTGATCTTCGGTATAGCGGCAGGGAGAACTGAACGTGGAAAAGCCCTCCGGCAGGCCGCTGGCGGGGTCCGTAATGACTTGCTGGGGGTTTGGAATAAGAAAGTTGCCATTGGGCAACTTGAGGTTGAACAGGGCCGAAGCTTGAGCGCTGATATTGCTGGCATCCACGGGACGGCCGAGCGGATCAAGTCCGCCAAAGGCGGTGGTGGGTCCAACCGCGGCCGCCAGACCAGCGGGGGAGCGGTCGTCGGTCAACACCGGAAGAATGTCACTGGCGGAACAATTCTGGTCAAGCCCGTTCTGCTGCCGTGTGCCCTGATAGGAAGTGAAGAACAGCAGTTTGCTGGGGATCACAGGTCCACCGAGGGCGAATCCAAACTGGTTCTGGCGCAGAATCGCTCGCGGTTCATTCGTCTGCTTGCGAAAATAGTCGTTCGCATTGAGAGCTTCGTTGCGAAAATATTCCCAGGCGGTTCCGTGCCATCGGTTGGAGCCCGACTTGGTGAGGACGTTGACGTTTGCGCCGGCATTGCGGCCGAACGAAGCGTCATATTGGCTGGTTTGTACTTTGAACTCCTGGATACTGTCGGGATTGGGAGTCGCCACTCCGCCACTGAAGTGGCCGCTCCCCTGCAAGTCGTTGATCTCCACGCCGTTCATCTGGAAGTTGTTGTCGCTCGCGACTCCGCCTCCGGTGACGAGGTTGCTATCGACGCCGCCTCTGCCAATCTCGCCAGCATTGAAGACTTCGGCGGAAACTCCGGGCGAGAGACCGAGAATCTGCTGGTAGTTGCGGGTTACCAGCGGCAGCGTATTGACGGCTCTTTCGTTAACAACGTTTCCCAAAGTGCTGTCTTGTGTCGTCAATAATTGTGAGATCGCGCTCACTTCCACAGTCTCAAGTGGCGCGCCCAGTTCAAGCCGCACCCTGAGCGAAGCGGTTTCGGTAATCTGCACGGGCACAGCCTCGCTTACCCACATCTTGAAACCGCCTTTGCTGACTTCGACGCGATAGGTGCCCGGCCTCAAAAGTGGCACCAGGAAGGCGCCTCCCGCGGATGAAACCGTTGTCCGAGTCTCGCCGGTGGTCTGGTCAATCGCCTTGATGGTGGCGCCTGTGACCACGGCACCCGTGGGATCGGTTATGGTGCCGGAGATCGCACCCGTGCCAGCGGTCTGTGCCTGGCTGATGCTCAACAGCACACCGAAGAAAACCGCAAGGAAAAGGGGACGAAAAAGAGGCCCTCTCAGAGATGGCACCGATGATTGATTCATGACCCCTCCTCATGAGCGTCAGTTAATCAACTCGATCTCGACCTTCGCCGTGCGCGCGGGCGTTTGTCACTCGGAAACATCCGATTGCCCGAGCGGGCTGTACCAGCGTCGGCCATTTCGATCCTCTTGCTCGCTTTGTTTCAGGATTTCCAGCGAGCGCGCTGTCTGCGTGTGCGCGCAAGCAACCATGATCGCGCCCACCAAAGACACAGGCGCTGCGTACGATCCACCGAAAGACGGACTTGCAATCGAAGCAAAACAGCACACATCGCAAGCTCTTGCGACCGGCGTCTGAAGTCCGTCGGTAATGCCCAATGTGGGCACTCCCTGTGCTTTGGCGCGCCGCGCGGCCTCCACGGTTTCGCGAAGGCAGCGTCCGAAGCTGATCGCAATCAGGAGGTCCTGCCGGGTGAGCGTGCGAACCCGCCGCTGTACATTTCCGGCGCTGCCAACCGGGGCCTCGGCCGCCAAGCCAAGAGCCGTCAAGCCGTAGGCGAGTTGCCAACTCAGCGTCGCCGCCAGATCAATGCCCACGACCAGGATGCGGCGTGCGCGATTGATTCGTCGCGCAACGGCAATGATTTTTTCCGTGTCGAGGCTGGAATGCAGATCGTGCAAATTGCGCACGTCCATCTCGACGCTGTGCTGGATTCGATTGGCAAGACTTCGTTTTTCGCGGGAAGCGGCTTTGAGAACGGTATACGGAGTGATGCGCGTGATGAAGTGGGAACGCAGGTCGGCAGCGAATTCCGCATACTTTTCGTAGCCCAGCGCCTGAATGGTGCGCACGATGGTTGCAGCGTCGACGCTGTACCGTTTAGCGAGTTCGCGAGATGAAAGAAAGAAAGTGTCGTCGGGGTTCTCGAGAATGGCGTGAATCAACTTCTTGCGACTGGGATTGAGCCGGGGCTCGGCCTTGCGAAAGCGATCCTCTAGCGGAGTGCTGCTCGGTGGATACCCGGGTTCGTGGCTTGCGGCACTGTGGTTCGGCATCTCGAAAGGCGTTGCGTCTCGGAATGGGGCGAGATGCTACAACACATGTTGCATATTGTCAACGATTGTCACCATTTGATGCACTGACAGGAATCGCCTGAAACGGCCAAATGCGGCGATCGCCGTGACTTGAGCCGACAATGCGAGCTTGTCAGATTTTCTTGGGCAGAAATGCAGGGAAGGATTCGGGCAGAAGCAGAGCTTTTCGAAAATCGCATCAAGCTCTTTCTCAGCTAGTTGCTTCGAGCATCGCGGATGGTTCTTGTCGGAAAGCTGTCGATGCGAGCAAGCCTGGCGAACATTTTGGATGAGCGCGCCGATCAGGAGCTTCCAGAAAACGTGCACACTCTGATCCTGAAGATGACCGTCGAGACTTTGAACCTGTGGCCAAACATGTTGGTTAACGTCACGCCTGAACCCGAACGCTGAAATAGTCCGATCCTTCCACCGTGCCGCTTGAAATAGTTGACAGTCAGCAGTCGAAACAGACAAACTCGCTGCGCCGCGACGACTGCGGCCACGAGGATGTGCATGAAGACTTGCCTCCCGGTTGTAATGCTCGCGCTTCTTGCATCATTGGCAGCCCAGGAAACTACGCTGAAACACCTCATCACGGAGAAAGACCTCTTCGACTTCGTTTGGGCTGCCAATCCTCAACTCTCGCCCAATGGTGCGAGTGTTGCATTCACGCGGGTCAACTGCGACGAGAAGCGCACCGGCTATGAGACTTCGATCTGGATCGCTGCAACCAGTGGCAAGGAAGCGCCCTTGCGGATGACAAATGGCAAGCACGACGCACAGCCGCGATGGTCGCCCGACGGTAAGCAACTCGTCTTCGTTCGAGGCGGCGAGAAAGACGAGACGGGCAAGCCCAAGCCAGGACAACTGGCGCTGCTCTCACTCGGCGGAGGCGAGGCCCGGGTAATTACCGATCTGCCAAAAGGAGCCTCGAACCCGGTCTGGTCGCCAGACGGCAAACGGATCGCCTTTACAAGCTCGACCACACAGGAAGATATCCAGAAAGTGCAACGCAAGAAGAAGGCTGGTGACGGGCAAGCAGAGAGCGAGCACGAATCCGACGTGCACGTTATTAGCCGTGCCGTGTATCGCAGCAACGACGAGGGCTATCTCGATCCCAAGCGCCACAGCCATATCTGGGTGCTCGAAGCGCCAACGGACTCCGATGAACTTCTTAACCCGATGCAGCTCACGAGCGGAAATTTCGACGACAAGGACCTGCTTTGGAGCCATGATGGCGTGCGAATTTACTTCGTCACGCAACGCATCGAAGAGCCTTACTACGAGCTTCCGAGTGCGGATATTTACTCGGCACCCGCAGCGGGTGGGATAGCTGAGAAGCTGGTCACCATTCCGATGGGTATCAGGGATCTTGTCCTCAGCCCAGATGGTCGGAGGCTCGCGTTTCATGGCTCAGCTGCCGAGCCGATCCGCTCCTATTCGCAACCCGATCTCTGGGTCATGGATGTGGGCGTTGGCGCGAAACCGCAAAACTTGACGGCTGATTACGACTTCGACATGGGCGACTCGGTTTTCGGCGACAATGCGGCACCGCGCGGTGGAAGCGGCCACAAACTCTACTGGTCTCCGGACGGTCGCTGGTTGTTCGATATCGTCTCGAAGCAGGGGCGCACGTTCCTGGTGCATGTCGATGCACAAAGTAGGAAAGTCACTGAAATTACGCGGGGCGATGAGGCGGTGCTGGATTTTTCTGTGAGCGCCGACGCGAATGCGGTTGTTGCCCTGGTCTCCTCGCCCGTGATGATCGGCGACCTTTTCGCTATTTCGAGCGACGGGACGCAAACTCGCATCAGCGATTTCAATCGGAAGCTGTGGTCGCAACTCAATCTGACTGCGCCGGAGGAAGTCAATTACACGAGCTTCGACGGAAAGCGCATTCAGGGTTGGATCCAGAAACCGCCCGACTTCGACGCGCAGAAGAAGTACCCTCTCATTCTCAACATTCACGGCGGTCCGCACGCTGCCTACGGCTGGGTCTTCGATCACGAATTTCAATGGATGGCTGCGAAGGGCTACGTTGTCCTGTACGCCAATCCACGCGGCTCCACCAGTTACGGACAGGAATTTGGGAATGTCATTCAGTACCACTACCCCGGGGACGATTACCGAGATCTGATGGCTGGAGTCGACGAAGTCCTGAAGCGTGGCTACGTCGATGACAAGAAACTCGGGGTGACGGGCGGGAGCGGTGGCGGGGTCCTTACCGACTGGACGATTACGCAAACGAACCGCTTCGCGGCGGCAGTGTCGCAACGCGACATTTCCAACTGGGCCTCGTGGTGGTACACGGCGGATTTCACCTTGTTCCAGGCCAATTGGTTCAAAGCGCCACCGTTCGAAGACTCGCAGGACTACAACAATCGCTCTGCGATCACCTTCGTGAAGAACATCCATACCCCTGTCTTATTTGTGCTTGGCGAATCTGATTACCGGACGCCGCAAGACTCAGGCGGCGAACAGCTGTTCCGTGCGCTCAAGTATATGAAACGCCCAACAGCAATGGTTGTGTTTCCACGCGAGACGCATGAGCTCTCGCGCTCGGGCGAGCCCTGGCATCGCGTCGAGCGTCTCGAACACATCGTAGGTTGGTTCGACAAGTGGATGATGGGCATACCTCATCCGGAGTTCGAAATTAATCCTTCCCAGCTACGAACGGCCTCCGAGCACTGAAGCAGTCCGTAGTCGGACAGGTAGCAGGCATCGGAGTCCGGCTGCTCGCGACACGAAGACCAAGCCAGATTGTCTTGTTCTCCTTCTGTTCCTTTCTCGATATGACCTGTTGATCAGTTGTCATGCGCTATATTTACCGCCGGGCTTCGAAAGGGTGGGAGTGACAAGTGTGGCGGGATTTCGATGGACTCTCTGATCACTGCGGCAGCACGGGCACTCGCGGCGGGTGATCCCCTGGGAGCATTGAAGCGAGTGGCGCTGCGCGACGATGCGCCTGGGCTTGCGCTTCGTGGCATTGCGATGGCGCAGCTGGGCGACTTCGTGCGGGCGAAAAAACTCCTGCGCACGGCGGCGCGGATATTCAGCGTGAAGGAAGCGGTGGCGCGCGCGAGATGCGTTGTGGCCGAGGCCGAGATCGCGCTCGTCTCGCGCGACCTGGGCTGGCCCGCCAAAACGCTAAACGCGGCTCGCGCGACGCTGGAACAACACGGCGACCGGTTGAACGCCGCGTACGCGCGCTATCTCGAACTGCGGCGCCTTACCCTGATCGGGCGCCTCGACGAGGCCGAGCGGATGCTTGCCGATCTCGACCCCACTCTCTTCCCGCCCGCATGGAGGACCGCCCACGAGTTGGTGGTTGCAGGAATCGCGATGCGCCGCCTCCGTGCGAAGGAGGCCCGCGCTGCGCTCGCCTGCGCGCGGCACGCGGCCCGCGAGGCAAGAATTCCAGCACTGACTGCGGAGGTCGAAAGCGCATTCCGCGTCCTGGATACTCCGGCAGGACGACTGATTGCGGGCGGGCAGGAGCGCCTGCTCTTGCTGGAAGATGTCGAGGGGTTACTGGCATCGAAAGCGCTCGTCGTCGACGCCTGCCGTCATGCTGTGCGTGATGCAAGCACGTTCGTTGCGCTCGCAACCCGCCCAGTGTTGTTCGCCCTCGCGCGCGCTTTGGGCGAAGCGTGGCCCGGCGACGTGCCCAGAGACGTGCTTCTGGCGCGGGCCTTCGGAGCAAGGTTCACCGACGAATCCCATCGCGCGCGTTTGCGTGTCGAAATCGGCCGTCTCCGCCGGATGCTGGGGAACCTGGCAGGCATCAGCGCCACCAAGCGCGGCTTTGCGCTCGTGGCGCGCCGCGGTCGCGAGGTCGTCGTGCTCGCTCGCCCCGTAGAAGAAGAGCATGCGGCTGTTCTCGCCTTCCTCGCCGACGGCGAGTCGTGGTCGAGTTCCGCCCTGGCGCTCGCGCTCGGAGCCAGCCAGCGCACCGTGCAGCGCGCTCTCGACTCGCTCGCGGCCACCGGCAAAGTGCAGTCCTTTGGTCAGGCGCGCGCACGGCGTTGGATCACTCCGCCGGTGCCCGGATTCACGACAATCTTGTTACTCCCCGCTCCACTGCCGGGTGACTAGGATGGAGGCATGAATCGATCCAACGCCGAAATCGTCCGTGAGTACGGCCCCTTCGCCGGTGCCGAGCGCGTGCATGGTGTCACCTATGACGGCCAGCAGGTCTGGTTTGCTTCCGGAGACAAGTTGAACGCCTTCGATCCGGCGAGCGGCAAGATGCTCCACTCGCTCGAGGTCGCAGCGCATGCGGGAACGGCCTTCGACGGCCGCCACTTGTTTCAGATCGCCGAGGATCACATCCATAAAATCGATCCACAGACTGGCCGCGTACTGGCCACCATCCCGGCCCCCGGTGGCGGTGGTGACTCGGGTCTCGCGTGGGCGGAAGGCACGCTATGGGTCGGGCAATATCGCAACCGGAAGATCCATCAGATCGATCCGGAAACCGGCGCAATTCTGCGCACCATCGAGTCCAACCGCTTCGTCACCGGGGTTACGTGGGTCGACGGCGAGCTGTGGCACGCGACATGGGAAGAGGATGAGAGTGATTTGCGGCGAGTCGATCATGAAACAGGAGAAGTTCTGGAGAGCCTCGAGATGCCGCGTGGAGTCCACGTTTCCGGGCTCGAGTCCGATGGCGCCGATCAGTTCTTCTGCGGTGGAGGAAAAACCGGAAAGGTCCGCGCGGTCCGACGCCCTCGTCGAGGCGCCGCCAAGGCCGAGAGCAGTAAGCCTCCCGCCGGCTCCAAAAAGAAGTAGCGTCGTGCCGGCTTCTTCAGATCGCCTGATTCCAGGGTTCAGGCGGGCGCTCCGTCTTGGACCCACCACCGGCCGGCGGCGTTACGGGCCAGTCAGCCTTCCACGCATCGGGTGATGCCACGCTCGCATATCGGATGCGGACCGGCATTTCTGCCAGCCGATCGAACAGGCGG
>Ga0210401_10001070_pt1 | contig 32664 bp, 22 predicted proteins | sample IncBWH32MmetaG_FD_150866 | JGI IMG/M metagenome (GOLD analysis project Ga0210401, IMG submission 150866) | Forest soil microbial communities from Barre Woods Harvard Forest LTER site, Petersham, Massachusetts, United States - Inc-BW-H-32-M | ecosystem: Environmental > Terrestrial > Soil >...
CGGTCGAGTTTAACTCTAACTGCCTTATATGTCAATAGTTTTGAAACTGTTATAATTGCTGGTCGTAGGTGAATTCTGCAAAAGCAAGCCAAGACTAAGAAGGCTGTTCCGATCTGGCGGAAAGAGGATCGCGCCGATCACATTTACCGGGTGGCCGCCGAAGTGATGTGCCGCAAAGGCTATGCGGCCACCTCGATGAACGATATCGCCGACGCGGTGGGCCTCACCAAGGCCGGCATCTATCACTACATTCGCGGCAAAGAACAGCTTCTGTTTGAGATCATGAACTTCGCCATGGACATGGTCGATGAGGACGTGGTGGCTCCAGCGCGCGAGGTCACCGATGCTGAAGAGCGGCTGCATACCATCATCGACCGGCATGCCAAGCGGATACTGGAAGTTGGCGGCGCGGTTACCATTCTCTTGGAAGAAATGGCGGCGCTGACGCCGGCGCACCAGCGCACCATCCGGAATCGCAAGCGCGCCTATTTCGAGCTGGTCCGGCAGACGCTGGAGCAACTGGCGGCCGAAGGCAAACTGCGTGACGTGAATCCCACCGTGGCCACGTTCAGCGTGTTTGGTATGATCCTGTGGATCTCCCGCTGGTACCGGCGGGATGGAGACCTCGCGCCTCAGGAGGTTCTCCGCGACTTCCACGAATTGGCGCTCAATGCGGTGCTGCGAACGGAAGCCGTCCGCAGCGCCGGAAAAGCTGTCAGCCCTATTAGAAAGTAAACCGCGCGCCGACCTGGAATGCACGCGGACCCGCCGAACCAAAAGTCTGGTTGATGCGTTGAGTCGGCTGGCCGAAAGCGTAGGCTTGCGTGGCCGGGTTGGCGCTCTTGGTATCCAGAGTCCATGCACCGCTCGGATACGAGAGATTGGAGATGTTGAAGGCGTTGAATACCTCGCCGAGGATGCTGAATCTATATTTCTCTTGGACAACGAACGTCTTGGTCAGGCGGAAGTCCTGCGTGATAGTCGGGTCGCCAAACTGATAGTCGGAAGGCAGAACTAATTGGGATGTAATGGTCTGGCCTTGAGCATTCTTCGTGCCAACGATGTTCGCATTATAGGACGCCACGGCGGCAGCTAACTGCGATTTGCTGCATCCCGCCGCAAGACAGCCATAAGCCAAGCCGGGAAGTGGTTCATTGCTGCCCGACGGCGCCGTGCCGGGGAGATCAAGACCGGGCACGATAGCGGTTTGCGGAGTACGGCTGATGAAGGAGGAATTGAGCGACAGTGTAAAGCCCCATGGCAGGTCCGCCGTGCCCGAAATTTGCAGGTTGTGATGCGGCAGATACTGGCCGTACCCTGCCATATAATGTTGATCGTCCCACACAGTTTCGTTCAAAGCTTTCTGAAACGCATACGAAGCCAGGAACTGGTAGCGGTTCGAGAAACGCTTGCTGAGTTTCACCAGCAATCCGTCGTAGACTGCTCGGCCTTGATCCGTCCAAAACGTGATAGCACCGGTAGAACAGGTGCTACTCGGGCTGAAACCCTGGCTCCCTGGGCAGAGCGGAATCACCGGAACAGGTGTCGTTGATCCCAGGTAGCGCGTATAGAGATTCTGGTCAACCTCTCCCAGGCTGACATTCTCGCCTTGCCGGCGAGCCCAATCGGCAGTAATCACCATTCCGTGCCCTAAATCGTGCTGAACGCCGATGGAAGTTTGATAGCTGCGCGCCAGCGGAAAATGGGTCGGATAAATCTCGACCCCTTGATGGGCATAATCGATATTAGGAAAAGGGAAAGCCCCACTGCGCGGCGGATTTGGAGGCGCCAGAACGGCAGTAACGGTCGGCAATTCCTGATTCACTAAATTGACGAATTGGCCGATCGTCATGTTCGTTAGGGCGTTTAGTGGTAGAGCAGCGCCGACTGGTATGGGAACACCGCCCAAATTAAAGTTGAGAATTCCGGGGTAGATGTTCGTAAACGCGCTCGCGGCCAGCGTGCTTCGTGCGCTGCCCGGGGGACCTTCCACGGCTGCCTCGCGGAGTTTATAGTATCCGGGCGTGCTGTCCCAGTAAATCCCGGCGCCACCGCGGATGACCCACTTCTGATTCTTGCCGGGACTCCAGGCAAAACCAAGCGCCGGCTGGAATTCTCTGGTGTTGTTCACGGTGGGTCCCAGATTGCCCGAACCGGTCCCGAGAATAGGCGCCAAGAGCGACGGCTTGGGCAGATCGGAGTTATAGAAACCGGTCTGGGCGTTCCATGCCAAGCCGTAGTTGACGGTTAGGTTTTCGCGAATCTTCCAGACGTCCTGGAAGTATGCTCTGTATTGGTTGTAATTCTTATTCTGATCGTAATCGTAGGCACCCGGCAGAGAAACGTTACCTACTCCAATACCGCTGAAGATGCTGCTGTTAATGTTTAGAACCGGCAGATTCAGGACATCCGCGTCGGTCTTCAGTTGGGTTGGAAGGGTCGGAAATAGGGCGTTGATTGCCGCCGCGGGCAACGCTGCCCCCAGCGCGGCTCTCACATAAGTGGGCGAGAATGCGCCCACGCACATCGGCGTGCAAAATCCCCATAGGCCAGCGGACTTGGTCGGATTGAGGTCGCCTCCGAATTTGAACCGGTGGGAGCCTTTTTGCCAGCTCAACGTATCCACAAACTCGAACCGGCGCGTGTTTCGTCCCTGTGGAGCGTTGAAGTTAGGGCCAATAGCCGGCTCGTTGGAACCTTGGAAGTAAAAGACGTTGGGCAGGCTGCCCGCCACGCAAGGCGCCGAGCAATCAGACGCCACTGCAGGATTGTTGTGGTTATTCCAATAGTTGTATTGGAACCGGGCATCGTTAACGATGGTCGGCGTGAGCGAGCTGGTGAGTCCGATGATGGATTGGTCGGCCCAATTGGTGTTGTGCGGCCAATTGGATGGGTCGCCGAACTCTAGCGACTGGCCAAATCCGGAGTTGCCATCGTGCGAGTAGCGGAGGAACAAGTTATTTTTCGAACTGATGTGATAATCGATACGCGCGCTGATCGTCTTGCTCACATACGGGCTGCCGTAAGTGTTTTGTAACAATGCGAAGGCCGGATCAGTGTTTTGAATGCTCAGGGCCTGAACCTGGTTGAGAAACTCGTAATTGAAGAAGAAGAACAGCTTGTCCCTCTTGATAGGTCCGCTTAAGGATGCGCCCGGATTGCGACGGACAAAAAACGGGTTCGGAACGCTCGGAAGGCGCTGCAGGTTGGGGTAAGCGGCCATGTTGTGGTCGCGATAGAAGAAGTAGGCGCTGCCGTGCCAATCATTGCTTCCTGAGCGCGTCACGACGTTGATGGCGCCGCCTGAGGAAATGGGGGTCGCGATATCGAAATTTACTTCGGAAAGCTGGAATTCCTGCACGGTCTCTTGCGAGAAGTTCATGGAGGACATGCCGCCGCCGACATCGATGTTGTCCGAGACATTCCCGCCGTCAATCGTGACCGCCGTGCGGTTTCCGCCGCCCAAAACGCTGACGGTGAATAAAACATTGAACTGTGCCACGGTTCCCGATGAGACTTGTACGCCAGGTTCGAGGGACGCCAGTTGCAGGTAGCTGCGGCCGTTCAACGGCAGATCCTGGATGGTGCTGCGCGAGATGACGCCTTCAATATTATGCGTTTCGTAGTTAATCTGCGAGGTTGCGGCTTCCACCGTCACCACCTCTTTGGTGGCGCCCAAAGTCATGGGCATATTCACTGTAGTAGTGCTACCCGCTTGGACGGTAGCATCGCGCTGTACAGTGCGAAATCCGGAGACTTCGGCGCGCACTTCGTAATCACCGGCGGGCAGCGACGGAGCGCTGTAATAGCCCTGAGCGTCCGTAGTTGCGGTACGGGCGATAACACCCGTGGCTTTATTGGTGATGGTGACCGTCGCGTTGGGGATCACGGCACCGGATTCGTCCGTAAGAGTTCCTGTAATAATCCCCGTAGGCGCTTGAGCCAGCGCCGTCATGCAGCTGAGCACAGCAAGCAACATCAACGCAGAAGTTACTCGTAACATTTTTTCGACACCCTTTCCTTTGGCCCTGACGAGAGCAATTGGTCAATTTTGTCCCAATATCAACCCCATGTCAAGGGGAGTTTCCCGTTTTGAGGTGATGGGCGCGTGGGAAAGCTCTTGATCGCTAGGGGGTTACGCTCAACCGAACGACCGGTCGGTCTACCGGGTAGTCGGCCAGGACGTAATGGAGCCGTAATGTCGTCAGAACCGAAAGCGTACCGTCACTTGCAGCGATCTTGGGCCCCCGGGCTGAAAAACAGGGGCCAGGCCGCTGCCCGGACTGCCCGCGCCGAGCATCAGATTCAGCATGGAGCTGGATTCGCCAAACAGGGGGCTGGCCAAAAAGCGCGTTGGATCGGCAAAATTGGCGTGATTCAGCGCATTGAAAGCCTCAATTCGGAGCTGAATCGATCGTTTTTCGCCTAAGGTAAATTCCCGGCGGACGGCCAGATCCAGCTGCGACATTCCGAATCCGGTCAGCGCATTGCGTCCGAGATCGCCTTGAACGGAGCCGGGGGCTACGGCAAATGCGGCCGGGTTGATGCGGCGGCCGCCGGGAGCCGAGGGGTCGGTAATCCACAGCGGCTGGCCGGGCACCAGGTCGGGCCGGAATACGTTTTCAAAGCTTACGCCCATGAACTCGTCGGCGCCCAGAATATTAATTGGAAAGCCGGTGCGGGCGCGAAACATCCCTTCCAGGGCCCAGTGCCGTAGCATGGGCGCACGCGTCGACGCGGGGAGGTCATAACTGAAGCCGGCGGTGATCGAATGCCGGACATCAAAATCGGAGGAGGCTCGATCCTGGCTGAGTTGGAGCCCCGAACCTGCCCAATAAAGCCCCGCGTCGGTGGAACTATTGTCGATCGAATGGGCCCAGGCGTAGGAAACGAGGGCTTGAAGGCCGGAAGCCAGCCGGCGTCGATACTGCATCTGGAGGCTCTGGTACTCGGATTCGCCGTGATTGGTGCCGAGTGCAAGGATCGACGAGTTCGTGCTGCCCGGCCCGCCGATCTCGCGCCGGATCAGATTGCCGCCGGACGAACCGACATAGCCGGCGGTCACGATGTCGTTGCGGTCGAAGGCGTGTTCAATGGAAGCGTTCCATTGTTCGACCAGCGGCAGGCGTAGGTCGGGCATGAAACCGAAGACCAGCTGAGCTTTAGCAATGCCATTCCGAGGGCTGTCGAAATTCGAGACACTCAGCGGGCCGTCATTGACCAGATCGGTCGCCAGGCTAAGGCTCGAATCGAAATAGGATCCTATCCCTGCGCGCAGCACTGTCCGGCCATTGCTGGAGAGCTGATAGGCAATGCCGAAGCGAGGCGCAAAGTTGGTAAACGTGGATGGCCACGTGGGCCGGCGAACATCCTGCGACTGGCCCGTCGCGGGATCAAAACTAGTAGCGCCCCGCAGTAGCGGGGCGGGACTGATCTCCCAACGCAGACCATACGTCATCGTGAGCCGGGGTGTTACCCGCCACGTATCTTGCACAAAAGCGGAGATCTCGCCTACAACCGCGGATTTGTACTGTTGTGGCGACGTGGCGTCCCAAAAATTGCTGCTGCTGGCCAGATCTGGGACCGTATCCGCCAGAATGCTGAGAGTGCCGGTAGCGTCGTTGCGAACGGGAGCCAGCCTGAGATAATCGGCTCCGAAGCGGATGGCGTGAGTTCCTTTGTTCCAGATCGCGGAGGGAGAGATTTGATATTGCGATTGACTGTGCCAACCCTCGGAGCCCGAGACCACTTGTCCAACGCCCGCGATTGAGAAGCGCACCAGATAATTGCAGATACCGGGGGAATGCAGGAAGTACTCGGTTGCGGGCTCGATCGAGCAATCGGGCAGAGTCGCGCCATTCTGATTCCAGATGGAGGTTGCATTCGCGCTGGAGGCATTCAGGCGCAGATCGAATACGAGGGTGGGCCTTGCGCGCAAAGTGAGGCCGCCCGTGATGGATCGGGAACTAATGCCTAACGAGTTGATAGGATCGCTGCCGTACTGGGTAGTCGAGGGAGTTTCACTAAACCTGGCAAACCCGGTGAGCCGAGAAGTAAAGGCGTGATCCAGACGTATCGCACCTGCATCGAATCGGGCCGGCCGGCTGATTCCTCCAGTCCACTCCGCTAAACCCGCTCCCAACTCGGGTCCGTTGGGCGCCGGAAACATATTCAGGAGAGGCTCAGCCCAAGGAAGTGAGTTGTCCCTTGCGCCTAGCGATGGCACGGGCACGTTCCAGACGAAAGGCTGTTGCATGCGCAGGCCTTCATAGGAGGCGAAAAAGAAACTGCGATTGCGCCAGAGGGGACCGCCCAGAGCAGCCGAGAAATCCTGGAGCCGAAGGGGCGCACGCCCGTCGCCGTGCTGATTCGCAAACCAGTCGTTAGCGTCGAGTGCATCGTTGCGAAAGCTATCGGCGAGCGATCCGTGCAGCTCGTTCGATCCCGATCGGCTGGTGAGAGAAATTTGCGCTCCGGGCAGCCGGCCGAAGTCCGCTCCAGTGGTGGAAGTCTGCACGCGCATTTCCTGGAGTGCGCCCACCGCGACCAGGCTGTCCAGGCTTCCGAACGCGGTCATGCCGGGTAGCGAGCCTCCGGTGGCTTCCGCCGCAGAACCGCCGCCGCTCACCCCGGAATTAGCGCTGACGCCGTCCACGGTGAAATAGTGCGTATTGGGCCGCTGTCCGTTGACAGTAAACTGGCCGGCTTCGCCACGAGTGGCCGGCGTGACGATCAACCCGGGCGTTAATTCCAGGAGCCCGAGCAATGCTCCTCCGTTCAGGGGCAGGCGCTCAATCTGGTCCGCGCCAACCACCGTGCCGACCGAGGCGTCGTCGCTATTGAGCAATGCCGGCGAGCCTTCCACGGTTATGGTTTCTTGAAGACTGCCGACCACCAGCTTGAAATCCACGCGCGCGGGTTGTGTTTCATTCACCCGGATACCGAAACGAATCATGGTCCGGAATCCGATTTTGCGAACCGTAATCTTGTAGACCCCCGGCTCCAGAGAGGAAATCAAGTAACCGCCATCAGATTTGGATAACGCCGCGTGATGGAAGCCCGTGTCTTCGTTGACGACGCTTACCGTGGCGTCAGGCACCGAGGAAAAGGAGGCGTCCACGATGACGCCCGAGATGTGAGTGTACTGCTGGGCCCGCAACGCCCCACCGCCAGCCAGGCAAATCAACAGCGCGGCCAGCAGGCGGGGAGAGCTCACTTATTGCTCCGCTCGTAAATATCCAACATGGCCCGCAATTGCGCGAGGCTGGTCTTCAATTGGGCGGGAATTCGCCCAGCCGGTGTTTCACTTGGCGCGGCGCCGAACATCACTCCCACTAGCTTATCCAGACGGCGAGCGGATTGGAACACGTCTTCGGTGGCGGCTTGCCAGGGCTCGGATGGAACGTCATTGTTCGGCGTAGTAGTGGCATCGCCGTTTACGGTGCCGGAATTTACGGTAGCGAGGATGGGCTGCACAGCGCGATCGATTTCGGTGACTTGCTGACGCAAGGCCGCTGAATGCTCGACCCGCAGCCGTTGGAGCAGTTGCCGGTCACTGGCGCTCAACTCTCGCTCGGCCGCCACGGGAAATTGTTCCGCTAAACGACGCAACGCATAAGCCCGCGCCATCAGCGATTCGCTGGAATCGAGAACCTGCGCGGCGAGCTGCTCCAGATTGGCGCGTCCACCGAGTTGCTCGGCCAGCCGGCTTTGTAGCTGCCGGACGTCGACTCCCGCGGTGCTGTCGCCGGGGGATACTGGCTGCTCCGGCACTCGATCCGGAGGCGAGTCGGAAAAGCGAACGGCGACGTGAGGCTTCGACCCGATGGCGTTCCTGATTTCCTGCTGACGCGCCGGTGCAATGCCCACGCCGCTGACCACGACTTCGGTGCCTGAGCGCGACACCTGGACCGGATCGCCCAAGTCGGCGCCGACATCGTGCAATGCGGCGACTACCTGCAGTTCATCGGCGGCGCTGGCCGAAGGAGCGGGGGCAGTTACGGCATTGGAAACTTCAGGGGCCGGTGGCTTTGCGTTACCGGCAGCGGGCCGCTCGCTCTCGACGGCGCTGCGCGAAACCGGCGGCGTGGTGTCGTCTGCGACCTCGGTGATCTCCACCCATTCCTGATTCGAAAATTCCAGCCGTTCTTCCATCGGCCGCAGATCCGCGGTGCGCAGGGTCAAGGTGGCGTTTCTTAATTCAGACGCGTCCGTGCTGGTCTCGATTCGATAGGCCTGATTCTCCTCGCTCACCTGGTCGCGCTTGTCAGGAAGCTGATTGCGCCAGGCCTGGAATGACTGGGCGCTCAGTGGATCGGTCCAACTATAGTTGGCACGCTCAAACATGGCCTCCAGCGAATTGAACGCAGCCGCGTCCCTCGCGGCGAAGGCGGCCCTCTGTGAGGCCACGGCCGGACGAATAAGACGGCGATCGCGGGTTCGAATTTGAATACGCCGGGGCTGGCCCGGATGTGCGTTCGCGGCGACCACCGCTTGTCGCAGCAATTCGGAAGCGTGCACCGACGGCGTCTCACGATAGCGGTAGAAAAGTCCAAAAAAGACCAGCAGCGCCGCGGCGGCCACCGCCCATTTCTTTGCAGCTGTGTCGAACGGCGATTTCAGTAACCGCAAGACGCGCTGAAAGAGGACCGGCTCCACGGAAGCATCGATTTCATCGAATTTACGATAGATATCAACCCATGGAGCCGGCGGAGTAGGAAGATGGCGTTGCAATACATTCTTTCTGTAATGCACGCATTGGCTGACGACGTTTTGTAGTTCCTCCAGCGCCGCGCGGCACTGCCAGCAGGCTTCCAGATGCGAGCGGACCTGCCCGGATGCCTGGACGGGCAATTCACCGTCGAGATAACGCAGCAACTGCTCTTCTTCGGGGTGGAGAGTGAGTGAGGACCCCTTCATAGTTCATCCTTCTTTAGCCGCGAGATGGCTCGCCGCAAAAATTCGCCGACCGCGGAAGTGCTGATTCCCAGGACGGATCCGATTTCCGGATACCGCAGGCCTTCCAGCCGCAGCAACAGACAGCGCCGCTGTTGCTCGGAAAGCCGCTCGACCGCCTGATGGAAGCGCAGCGTTTGCTCCCGCTCGAGCAGGTTCTGTTCCGGGTTCAAGGCCGGACCGGCGAGCCGTGATTCCAGATCCGGATCGAAGGGCGCTTGAGAACTCTGCCTGGCGCGCGTCTTCAATCCCAGATTGTGGGCCACCCGAAAAATCCAGCCCCTCGGATTTTCGATCTCTTCGCCCTTCTTGAGCGTAGTGTACAGCCGTAAAAAAACCTCCTGGGCCGCCTCCTGCGCTTGCGGAGGATACAGCCCGAGACTGAGCAAATACCGAAATACGTCGTCGCGCGCCTCTTCAAACAACTGAGCCACTTGATCCTGCAACGTCATGGCGGCTCGCCGTTTCTGAACAACACCCGCAAGCTCTTCACCCAGCGGATACGACGACATCACTTCCTATGAGACTATAAGTTCCAACCTAAGACCCTCAGGGCCCGGCTTCCAACTACACCTGGTCGAAAAAAATTTTAAGTTATTGAGAGGGTAGGTGTAGTTGAAAACGGCCGATTCGGGTCTTTGAGATGTCGGCCAGTCTTATTATTCATGCCAACTTCGGTTTCAGTCACCATCGTTACCTACAACAGCCGGCAGTATCTGGAAGCCTGCCTGCAGTCGATTTTCGAGCAGAATTACCGTCCGCTCGAGATTATTGTTGTCGACAACGGATCGATGGATGGTACTCGCGGCTTCCTTTCGCGATTCGAGGGCCAGATCCGCGTGGAATACAACGACGGCAACACGGGGTTCGCCGCCGCGCAGAACCAGGCCATCGCCATGAGCACCGGCGATTGGGTTCTGGTCCTGAATCCGGATGTCGTGCTGCTTCCCGGCGTGATCGAGCAACTGGTGGAGGCAGGCCGCATCGATGAGCAGGCTGGAACGGTGTGCGGACGCCTCTTGGCAATCGGCCGGGATCTGAAACCGCCCGAGAATCCGCTCATCGATACCGCCGGGATTTACTTTACCGAGGCGATGCGCCATTTCGACCGGGGGTGGCACGAGCCCGATGACGGCCGGTTCCGCACAATGGAATACGTTTTTGGAGCCAGCGCCGCAGCCGCGCTCTACCGGCGGGAAATGATCGCCGACATTTCCGAGGGACGCAATTTCTTCGATCCCGATTTCTTCGCCTATCGAGAGGACGCCGACGTGGCGTGGCGGGCCCAGTTGCTCGGCTGGCGTTGCCTTTACACACCGGCCGCGGTCGGTTATCACGTGCGGAGCGTCGGCCCGGGCAATCGACACGCAGTGCCGGCGGTCATCAACATGCATTCGGTCAAGAATCGATTCTTGATGCGCACCAAGAACATGACCGCGGGCGTGTTTCGGCGATTCTGGCGGCAGATGATCGCTCGCGACCTGCTGGTGATCGGCGGGAGCTTGCTGGTAGAACAAAAGTCGCTTCCGGCGTTCTGGCGATTGATGGCCTGCCTGCCGCGCACTCTACGGAGCCGGCGTTGGATTATGAGCCGCCGCCGGGTGACGGATGAAAGTCTGGCGCAGTGGTTCAGCACCCGGCCGTCGACTCAGCCCGTTCCAGACGTAGCGCGGCCCACGAAATCGCTGGATGCTTTGTCCCGCGGCGCCTAGAGCAGTTGGTTATCGGCAGGTCGGAGACCTGCCCCACCTACTTGTTGACGTCGATGACAACGCGTCCACGCGTCTTCCCGGCCAGAATCTGCTCCCCGAGTTGGAACACCTCCGTGAGCGGCTTCACCTGGATCATACTGTCCAGCAAGTTCGTTGGAAGATCGCGCGCCAGCCGCGCCCAGATCTCGCGGCGGCGCTGGTTGGGCACGCGCACCGAATCGATGCCCAGTAAATTGACGCCGCGCAGAATGAACGGGAACACCGTGGTATTCAGGGCCGGGCCTCCAGCCAAACCGCAGGCGGCCACGCTGCCACCAATCACGACCGATCGAAGCAATCCGGCCAGCGTATCGCCACCGACGCTGTCGATACCGGCGGCCCAGCGTTCTGAATCGAGCGGGCGCTTGGACGGCGCCGATAGAACGTTGCGGTCGATAATCTCGCTGGCGCCCAGACCTCGCAGATAATCGTGCAGCTCCGCGCGACCGCTGGACGCGACCACTTTGTAGCCCAGCTTCCCCAGGATCGCGATGGCGACACTGCCCACTCCGCCCGCGGCCCCAGTCACAACTATTTCCCTGCCGCCCGGTTTGACGCCGTGCTCTTCGAGAGCCATGACGCTTTGCATGGCCGTGAAACCCGCTGTTCCGATGCCCATCGCCTGTTGCAAATTGAAGCCGGCGGGCAGCGGCACGACAAACTCGGCGGCGAGGCGCGCATATTGCGAGTAACCACCCCACAGCGTCTCGGAGGTGCCGCAACCGGTCACGGCAACTTTGTCGCCCGGCTTGAAATTGACGGACGATGATTCTTCGACCGTGCCGGCCAAGTCGACGCCTGGAACCATCGGATATTTTCGAATCACGCCCGGCTTACCTGTGACTGCAAGGCCGTCTTTATAATTCAGGCTCGAATACGCGACTCGGATCAGAACTTCGCCCGGCGGCAGCGCCTCAGGCTGGAGTTTCTGGATGGACGCTTCGAACTTGCCATCAGTCTGAGTGACCAGAAGCGCTTGAAACGGTGTCATCGAACTTATTCCACTCCGAACGCGAGCAGCACGTTCCCGGGCATCCCGAAGAAATAACCGTAACCGGAGTTGACGAACAACATGCCGCCCGCCACAGCCGCGCCGGGACCATCCAACGATCCGCCATGAGCCGGAATCTGGTTGACGGTTTCAAAGTCGCGCACGGTATCGTAGTCCCAAATGATCTTGCCATCCTTGCTGGAATACGCGCGGAAGTGGCCGTCTACCGATCCGGAGAACACCACGCCCGGAATGGTCGTCACCGCCGCCGATTGCGCGGGGCTGCAGCGCGCCGTATGGCACTCCTCCGGAATCGCGCTCCAGAGCTTTTCTCCGGTGGCGAGCTGAATGGCGAAGAGCCCGCCGCCCGCTTTCGGATCCGGCTGCAAGCCATCCGGGGCCGGTACGAAACCGATGTCCGATATCGCGGCATAGGCCGTCTCAGAATCCGCTGCCGGTCCCCATTGGATTCCGCCGAGAATGCTTCCAGTGCCGAGCTTCTGCTGCCAAATGATCTTGCCGTCATTATCGGGATCGAGCGCGTGCAGCACTCCGGACTTCTGGCCGGCGATCAGCAGGCGCTTGCGGTTCGATAGCGTGCGGAGGATCGTTGCCGATCCGAAGTCGAAATCCGGACCGGGCTTCTCGGGACAAAGACTTGTATCGCGCTGGCCGCAAGCTCCGTTGAACACATCACCACTAGTGATCTGGCGCGCCCAAGCCACTTTGCCGGTATCGAGCGCCAGCGCTACGACGGCATCGGTCATCGGGGTAGCCGGCTCGGAATAGTTATCGCCCGTCGCAATATATAGAAGGTTGCGCCTGGTGTCGACCGTCGGTGAACCCCACACCCCGCCGCCCGATGGTCCCCAGATCTGTGTGCCGTTCTTCGTTTTCCGAGTAGGCTTGGGCCGATCCGCAATAGTGTAGGTCTTCCAGATCTGCTTACCTGTCTTGGCGTCCAGCGCGACGACACTGCCGCGGAACGTGCAGCATTCGTAATGGCTGTCGGCCGCGAGCCACTCGCTGCGCGATGCGACGGGAACATACAACTTGCCCTGGTATAGCGTCGGCGAGCCAGTGATGCGCGCCAGCGCGTGATCATCGACAGTCGTTTTCCAGAGCAGCTTTCCGGTGACCGCATCCAGGGCATAGGCGTTGGCTCGCAAATCACCGAAGTAAGCGACATTGCCCGGACCAATGGTGATGGCGGTTCGCACACCCGCGCCCGCGTCGAAGCTCCAGTAGGTGCATCCACTGGCGCTGTCGAGCGAGTAGACCATTCCGAGCGCGCTGCCGACAAACACGCGCCCACCGGCCACGATCGGCTGCGCGAACGCGGAGTAGCTGTCGGGATATCCGAAAGCCCATTTCAGCTTCAGGCTCGGAACCTGCGCGGGTACGAGGCCGGCGGCGTCGGCCGGTTGGAACCTGCTGTTGTCCAGACCCGCGCCCCAACCGTTCCACTGCGCTCCTGAAAAATTGCTCGACGGTTCGGCGGCGCACCGGCCCGCGCCGGTATCGACGGCGTGCACCGGCTTGGCGGTCACGTATTCAGCGATCGCCGCGCGGTCGGCCGCGGGAAGACGCGCACCCTGGACGTGCATGGTTCCATTCGCCAGAGCGCGAACGATGAACTCCGGCGTCAGGTTCTTGAGTGACGCGCGATTCTGCGCGGCCAGCGCAATCACTTCGTGGCACGAGGCGCATTGCTTGGCGTACAGATCGGCGCCGTCGGGAGCGGCTTTTGCGGCTACAGTAGCGCAGAAAACCAGGATGATTTTGCGAATTGAGCGCATGGACTATTGCTTTGGCAGGATGCCCTGCTCTGTCATCCAGTCTTCGAGACGCAGCGGCCAACCGGCGGTGGGCAGTCCGCTATGCACCATCCCGAAGCCGTGGCCGCCTTTCAGATAGATGTGCAGCTCGGCGGGCACTTTCGCCTGCAGCAGCGCCACGTAAAAGCGAGCGCTGTTTTCCGGCGAGACCGTCGGATCGTTGCTGGCCTGGACCAGAAACGCCGGCGGTGTGTCGGCGCTGACGTGAAGTTCCTTGGGCAATGCCGGATAGGCCAGGACCAGAAAATCGGGACGGCAGCTGGCTCGCTCGACAGGATCGGTGGCCGAGCTTTGACCCTTGTCCCAACTCATTCCCGCGCGCGCCACCAGGTCGCCGCCGGCAGAGAATCCCATCATGCCGATGCGGTTCGTGTCGAGATGCCACTCCTCGGCCCGCGTGCGGACGATACGGAGAGCGCGCTGAGCGTCCTGGAGCGGCGCTTCCATCGTGTAGTTCATCCCCTTGCTGCGAGGCAGCCGGTACTTCAGCACGAATCCTGCGATGCCGATCGAGTTGAGCCACTTCGCGACATCGTGTCCTTCTTTATCGATGGCCAGGTGTTCGTAGCCTCCGCCTGGGCACAGGATAATCCCCACGCCGGTGTTTTTCTCTTTGAGCGGCAGGTAGACCGTCATGTCGGGCGTGCTGACGAAGGTCACGCCGCGGTCGACCACGCCGTTCTTGCCGCGCTCCGTCCAGGTTTCTTTGACGTCGCTGGACGAAGCCGTTTTGGCGGGATCGGGCCAGAGGTTGAGGGTCGACGGCTGGGCGAAAATCGCGATTGGAAGGACGATGAGCAGAACGAATGCTAGAGATTTCATGGGTGAGAGATTCCCACTACACGATATTGTGTGGAGCTCCAGTCCGTCAAGTCGGCGGGGTAAATGCCGAACGCCTATAATCCAAGCAGGACCATGACAAGCGCACAGGCAGCTACCAATTCTCATCGCAACCTATATATCAACGGTAAGTGGGAGCCGCAGGCCGGGGCAGGATCGATCAACGTGCTGTCGGCATCCACCGAAGAAGTGATCGGCTCTGTTCCTGAAGGCACGCCGGCGGACGTGGACCGGGCGGCTCGGGGGGCACGAGCTGCGTTTGACAACGGCTGGAGTGAGACCACAGTTCAGGAACGCGCCGAATGGCTACGCAAGCTGGCCAATGCCCTCAAAGAACGCGCCGAACGGATCGCGAAGACCATCGCGCAGGAAGTGGGCTGTCCGATTAGCATGGCGACGAACATTCAGGCCGGGCTTCCTGTGGTAATCACGAACAGCTATGCGCAAATGATCGCGGAAGCCAAGCTCGAGCAGGAGATCGGCAATTCGATCGTCGTGCGCGAGCCGTATGGAGTGGTCGGCGCTATCACTCCCTGGAACTATCCGCTGCACCAGATCATGGCAAAGGTCGCGCCCGCGTTGGCGGCGGGCTGCACCGTAGTATTGAAGCCCAGCGAAGTGGCCCCGTTGAATGCGTTTTTGTTGGCAGAGGCGTGCGAGGCGATCTCTCTACCTGCCGGTGTCCTGAACATCGTTACCGGCTATGGCCCAGTGGTCGGCGAAGCTATTGCGGCACATCCGCAGATAGACATGATCAGTTTCACCGGCTCGGTGCGAGCTGGCCGTAGAGTAGGGGCGCTGGCCGCGGACACGATCAAGAAAGTCACGCTCGAGTTAGGCGGCAAGTCGGCTTTTGTAGTGCTGGACGACGCGCCTTTTGACAAAGCCATCCCGGCCGGCGCGCGCAACGCCATGCTCAATTCCGGACAGACATGTTCTGCGTGGACGCGTATGATTGTGCCTCGGAACCGCCAGCAGGAGGCGCTGGATCTAGCCTCCCAAGCCATCGGTGGTTTGAAATTGGGCGATCCCATGGATAGCTCGACGCGGCTCGGTCCGCTGATCTCGGCCACGCAGCGCGAGCGCGTGGAAGGCTACATCGCTAAAGGCAAGCAGGAAGGCGCGCGCGTCGTGATGGGCGGCGGACGTCCCGCGGCCTTCCCAAAAGGTTACTACGTGGAGCCAACTATCTTCGCCGAAGTAAAGTCGAAGATGACCATTGCGCAGGAAGAGATCTTCGGTCCGGTGCTGTCGGTGCTTCCCTACGATACCGAAGACGAAGCCATCCGCATCGCCAACGACACCATCTACGGACTGGCGGGAGGCGTATGGTCGGGCGATCCGGAGCGCGCCATGCGCGTAGCTCGGCGCATGCGAACCGGGCAGGTGGATATCAATGGCGGCAAGTTCAATCCGCTGGCGCCGTTCGGTGGATACAAGCAGTCAGGAATCGGTCGCGAGATGGGGCTGTACGGGCTGGAAGAATATCTTCAAATCAAATCGATCGCCCGAAATTAGGGACAGTGCACTCAATCCCCAATTTCCGCATCAGAAAATCGGTATTTGAGTGCACTGTCCCTAATTTCCAAGGAAAGGATTCCTGTGACATCTTTGTTTCATAAACGGAGTCTGCCGGCGCTGGCAGTAATTTTTCTCATCGGGTGCGTACCGATGGTTGCCTTCACTGGCCCCTCACCCTGCTTGATTTCATCCAACTTCAACGGCACACCTATTGCCGGAGGCAACTACGTCTGGTTCAATAGTGCCTTCAGTCTACCGGGCTTTGACCCGAGCCAGCTCACTAGTCCTCTGACGATTACTTTTACCGCCGTAACGATCACGTTCACTGCCAACGGTACCCCATACACGGTGAATGCGCCCAACGCGTCCATCACCTACAATCCCGGGGCAACGACGGCTACCACGACTTTCACTCCTGGGACGCCGGGGCAGTGGACCACCACGCTACCCACCACCCACCTGGCCGGCAGCAATTTTCTGGACGCCGTGGAATTTCTGGTGCCGCCGGGCGGTCTGCCAGGGGGCATCGGTCCGGTGACGTGGCAGGGCACATTTTCCAGCATTGCCTCCACGATCAACGTGCAGTGGCAATGGGCGGCGGCCGTCTATACCGCATTCGGCACAGATTACAATACGCTCGGTGTGAAGCCTGTTGACGATAACCACGGCAGCGCATATCAGAATTCGGACCACGCCGGTACTCCGGAAAACTTCAAGCAATTTGTCACCGGAGGCGCCAGGGGCGGAGGTGGATCGAATTACACAGGCTCCTACAGCGGCACCGGCAGTTGTCCAACCAGCACGCCAGCCCCGCCGTCCGGCACTTGCCAAGCGTCGAGTTCGTTGTCGGTCCTGGTCAGCGGGTCGAGCGTGACTTCCTACGTGCCCAAGGGTAACTGGAGTCAGACGCTGGTTACCGATGTTTCGGTGGTCAACATAGAGGGAAGTAGCATCACTCCCACCCGAATCCCGACGCCGAACGTGGTGAACTCCTGCGCTTCGAACTCCGTGACAGGTCAGACGGTGTGCACGGCGAACAACACTGACGTTTATCTGCTCAGTGGCACCACGCTCAATAGTACGCTCACGAGCAGCGGCGTCGGTGAAATCGGCTTTTCGGGCGGTGCATGCACCAACTGCGGAGTCGCAATGGACGGCGTTCACAACAAAGCGGTGATTGGGCTGGCTGTTGAGGCGTTGCCCGGGTTCCAGTTTCTGGATCTCGCGACATCGACATTTGAACCGGCGTTCCAGACACCCGCGCGTGCCATCTCGGAGGAACTGTTGATCGATCCGATCCGAAATCTGCTGCTGTCAGCCGATGAAAATGGCAACTACGAGATCGTTAACGTCGCGACCAGCACGAGCCCCGCCTTCTTCGAGAACCAAACCGGCCCGATGAATATTGATTCGTCGGGAGAGGACTGCAGCACCGGGATCGCTTTGGCGCCGATGGAATTTTCCAACCCAACCGGTGTGTATATCGCCGATTTGACCCAGGCCACCTTCACGGCCGGTTCGCCGGCGGGAACTTGGACGGCGCCTTCGCAGGTTCAGACCCTGTCGGAGTCGGACGCGTTAAGTCTGGGGAACGATCCAGGCGGGATCGCTGTGGCGCAGGGGACACATATCGGCGTCGTGACGCCGGAATTCAGCGGCAGCGGTCTCACGGCGATCGCGCTTCCCGCGACCTCTGGCAGCGGCATCCCCGCAATCGCCGATTGGATGACTTGCAGCGTTGGCGCGTCCTTTAGCATTGGCTTTGATCCTCACACTGCTACTGCGTATCAGAGCCCCAGCAGCGGCGACGCGATTGCCTTACTCGCGAACGGTGGCGCGACCACTATTGCAATAGTCGACCTCACTAAGATGCTGAATCCCGTAATCGTTCCGCGCACTGCCGGCGGCCATGGGTGCGCGTCAACTCCGCTGCCCAGCACAGTGGTGAGCTTCGTCAGCGTGCCATAACGGTTACGCGTTGCTCGACGAGATGTATAAATGTTGGCGTCGTTCTGTCGCCGCGCAAGAGCCTTCGCCTACTGAAGCTGGGAACCCGTGGCAGGCTTCAACGATCCGAATAAGCCGTGCGCTCCACCCGACGGCGCCGCCGTGAAATACAGAGTGCCCGGGTCGCCACCGCTTGCGCCGTTGCCCCATTGCAGGCCCCACAGCCCATCGATCGATAAAGGATTGCCATTGGCGTCATTCATGGATCCAAGATAGTTGCCGGAGTTCAGGTCAAACGCGCTGATCGTGCCGTCGCCGAAATTTCCCACGATCAAGGCATAACTGAATGTACCGAAGTTCGCTCCGGTCACAGCCAAGCCCCACGGCAGATTCAAGTGCTGATTGTTCGGAACCAGGTGTTGGAGCAGGTTTCCGTCAGCGTCGAAGACGTCTATCAATCCGGTCCCGGGTCCGCCAAACGCGAGGCTCCCGGTGCTGTCGGAATAGGCGTAGGCGACATACAGTCTCCGTCCGTAGCGCTGGATATTGAACGGAAAATAAGAGTTTGGAAGGTCGGGATCCTGGAATCCACCCGACAGCGTGACCTGCTTCAAAGTGTGATCGAAAGTATCGATGGTTCCGTTGGAAAAATTCGCGGCATACAAAGTTGGACCGATGCTGCTGACACCTATCGCCAGTCCTGTGTAAGCGGCTCGGTTGGCGCTATGATCCACAAAGGCGATCGCCGTGTTGTTGGCAACGCCCCCGTACCAGCCCGATATCGTGCCGTCGTAGGTGGCAAACAGAAAAGATGCCGGATGGCCGGCCGCTACTTCAAAATTCCCCGCGCCATAACCGTTATTGACTTGTCCGGTTGGCAGACCGGCTTTTCCTTTGTTCGCAGCCGATGGCGGGATGACAGCGACAGTGGTGCTTACCACGGGTACCCCGGGAGCGGCTTCGGTTACCGTATACAGCGTCGATGTGCCATTGGCGGTATTGGAGACCCAGAAAGGGCTCGTGGCCGATTGTGAAATGCCCCAGCTTCCCACTAGATTAGGATCTGTTACCGCCGCCACGCCTGCTACGTCAGCAACCAGATTGGTTTGAACAAAGTTGGTCGCGGAAAATGCGGGCGACGCGAGTAGCGCCAGAGCAAGTGCGCAGGCGCGATAGACAGACTTCTCGTAAAGATACATTAACTAACCTCCTGAGAATTAATAGTATTCCAGAAATTCCCAGGAAAGTGACGAACGGCGTAAACTCTTTGTAAAACTGCAGGAGTCGGGTCGTGTAAGTGCGGTTGCCGACGCCAAAGAGCCGTATTGTATCCTGGTAAGTTATCGGGTCGAGGAATTCAATTGTCCAAGGCGACTAACTACAAGGCAAAGATCACTGCACTCGGCTGCTATACGCCCCCCGGAGTTTTGACCAACCAGGACCTGGAGCGAATGGTCGAGACCAGCCACCAATGGATTGTTGAGCGCACCGGTATCGTCGAACGCCACATTGCCCCGCCTGAAATGGCCACCTCCGACATGGCCGTCGAAGCGGCTCGCATCGCGCTCGAGCAGCGGGGTATCGACGCGCGTGACCTGGATGCCATTATCGTTTGCACCGTCACGCCCGACATGCTGTTCCCCTCCACCGCCTGCCTGGTCCAGGACCGGATCGGAGCCAAGCGGGCCTGGGGATTCGACCTGGTGGCCGCCTGCTCGGGATTCATCTACGGCCTGACCACAGCGGCGCATCTGGTCTCCGCCGGATCACACCAGAAAGTATTGGTCATCGGCGCCGATACTATGTCGCGAGTCATCGATTACACCGACCGCTCCACGTGCATTCTGTTCGGCGATGGCGCCGGCGCCATGCTGGTCGAGCCCACCGAAGAGGGCGAGACCGGCTTTATCGACTTCCTCAACGAGATCGACGGCTCGGGCGGCGATTACCTGAAACAGCCCGCCGGTGGGAGCCGGATGCCGGCGACGGCCGAGACCGTCGAGAACCGTATGCATTTTGTGAAGCAGGATGGTGCGCAGGTCTTCAAGTATGCCGTGCGAAAGATGTACGAGACCTCCAGCAATCTGTTGCAGCGAAATCAGCTCACGGCCGCCGATATTGCGGTATTGATTCCGCACCAGGCGAATCGGCGAATCATCACCGCGGCGGCGGAACGGTTGGGCATCAGTTGCGACAAAGTGGTCATCAACATCGATCGCTACGGTAATACGACCGCCGCCACCATTCCGCTCGCGACTCGTGACGCTGTGGAATGCGGAAAAGTGAAGAAGGGCGACTTAGTCGTATTCGCCGCGGTCGGAGCCGGGTATACGGTAGGAGCGAATCTGTGGCGCTGGGAAATGTAATCGTTTCAGCGACGGATCTGGTGCTGCGCTACTTCTCCAGCGTTTTCGCCGAGAGCATCAACTTGATGAGCTGTTCGGTTATGTGCGGCTCGAGCCCTTCGGTGTGACCCTTGCCTTCACGAACGACATCGGCCACAATTCGCCCACCACGGCAATGAGGATATTGGAAAACCTCGGCCGTGCCGGGACGCGGCAGCCGGCCCCAGGCGTCCGAACCGGGATCCTGACGGGTGGAATCATAGACGTAGCCCGCCTTGGTATCGACCACATCCGGCTTTCGAACGCGCGCGCCGCATCCGAGCTTCTCGGCCCACTCCGATGTTTCGGGCATCCCTTTACTATCCATTTCATTCTGGCCGGTTTCATAGATGAAGGAGAACTCGTTGGCCGGAGGCTCGCGCAATGCGGCCGCGGCGGCGCCGCTGTTCACCCCGCCGGCACGCCCGGTTCCCCTGCCGCCTGAAGATGTAGCAGTTGCGGCAGCGCCTGGAGCGGCGCCGCGCCCAGCAGTCAGATTGCTGAAATTACCGCGCCCCGGATTTGCTCCCAGGCGTCCTCCCGACAGGCTCAGCCACCCGTCCACTCTCTGCTTGAAAAAGTCCGTGCGGATTATCCGGTTCGAGGTCATTCCGCCTTGCGAATGTCCGGCCAGCCAAAACGCTTTGATGTTTTGTTTGCCGAACTTGTCGTAGACCAGATTGACGATGTTCTGCAGATAATCATCGTCGACGGGAGTCCAGGCCTTCGGTGGGGGAGCTACCGCGTTCGGGGTCGCGATGACCAAACGGTATTTGTCCTTGTAATCCATCAGCGGAAAATAGTGGCGCGTCCAGTTCCCGTAGGAGCCGAATCCGTGCAGGGACAGGATGAAGGTGACCTTTTCCCCCTTCTTCAGATTGCATGGATAGTCGAGGAAGAATTCGCGGCCCGTCTTCGGCTCAATGGCGCTTCCTTCCTCGGTCACCAGCTTGCCGGGACAGTCTGCGTCAGGACAATGCAGTGGAGGCGGTGTCTGGCAAGTTACTCCAGCCACCCCTAGCGGCTCCGGTTTCTTCGCATAGGCGGTGAGCGAGATCGCGATGATTGGAACCAGCCGGATTAAGACATTGGATCGTGTCATAGACTACGCGCGCTCAAGGAATTCACTTCTTCTGGCCGGACGCTTTCACGGGTGGCTCCTTCAGGCTGTTGTAAACCGCTTCGACGAACATGGCAGTCGTCCAGGGACCTGAGTTGGCGCCGTAACGAGTGTCATAGTCGGCCGTGAGTCGGGCCGCTTGGATCTGTTCCAGGGTGCTGCCAGCTTTCATCATGGCTTGCACGCGATCCCGTACAATGACCACCATGTCGCGATATTCCAGCACCTCGTGCTCGTCGCACAAATAGCCATGGCCGGGGACGACGTAGGTGCCGCCCTGCTCTTCGTGCTCATAACCGGTGCGGTCCAGGATATCGTTCAGCGCTCTAATCTCGCCCTGCACGCTTCCGCCGTTCTTTAAGTCGATAAATGGGTACTGGGTGGTATTGAAAATGTCGCCCGCGGCAATTATATCCGACTTGCGAAAGTGAACGATGCTGTCACCATCGGTAACCGCGTTGGGTTCATAAAACAGCTCCACCAACTCGCCATTGTGGAACTTTCGCCGGCGCTCTTCGAGATATGTATCCGCTGGAACCAAATCCGAAGACGCTTTGGCTGCATCCAGCCGGACCGCAACGTTGTTCTGCGCAATCAGAGTGGCGTGATGGGCTGGATCCACGAAGTGACCCGTCGCCCCGCCGGGCGATTGCAAATCGAAGAAGGACCCTGGAAGGCTGGGATCGGCGCCGGCCGCCGCAAGTTTCGCATTTCCTCCCACATGCTCGACATGCACGCTGGTGTTGGCAATGAACTGGATAGGCTTGGGGCTCAATTTGCGGATGGCGGCGATGACCAGATCGGAAAGCTTGCCCGCTCCGCTGTCCACCACGAAGGGCCCTTGATCGCCGGTCTGAACGAGAATATTTCCCCCGTCGCCCATCAACATGTAAACATTTTCCCGCATGGAAAATACATGGATCTCGCCATCGTGCGGCTCGGGGTCCACGGCGCGGCTCGTTTCGGACGGTTGGTTCGGCGCGGGTTGCAATTTCGCCAGGGCTTGCGAATCGGTCGCGTTTTTGACCTTCGCGGCGAATCCGGGATACATCGACTCCGCGCCTGAAAGGCTCGCTACGAAAGGCAGTTTGTATCTCTCTGAGTACTCTTTCGCAAAGGGCTGCTTGCCTAGCGGATAATTCGGCACCACGTCCGGAGGCCGCCCCACAATCTCCTCACCATCGTCGCAAGCGTACAGCCAGGCATGGTGATCCCGGGGCTGACGAACATAGTCATTGCTGCGAACTTCCGGCTCGGTTAAATAAACAGGATCTGTGACCACCGTCGTATCGGTAAGATGATCGCCGTGACGGACGATGAACTCCGTCACCGTAGCTTGGTCGCTCTCCGGCGAACCGTTCCGGCGCAGCCAACCTTGTTTCAGGTGCGTCGTATAGATGACCAGCGCGTTTCCGGCGTACCTGCCAGTGGAAAATCCCGCGAAGCTATGCGGAGCCCAGGCCGGCGGATGCGGACGGCCATCCATCCAGATGACCCGATGTCCCTCCGTGGTCTGGGCCCACACATCTATGGCGATCAACTGCTGATTGTGTGGATCGCGCTCCTCCCACATGCGGAAATTTCCCACCGCGCGCATCTGATAAGGCATGACGTAGGCGTCGCACTGATGATGGCGGAGCGTCAGGCGCGAGGGATCGTAGGACAACGCGAATAGGCGGCCCGCCTCATTCAGCGCGAACCCTCCGTAATCGGCGATCTCGGGCCCACCTCCGCGTTCCAATAGGTCCTCATGCAACATCGGCGTCCAATATCCTTGCAAGTCGACATCCTGCCCAGGCGGCGGTCCGCCGGGCGCGGGACGACCTTGTCCATACAAGGTCGCGCTCAGCACCAGCGCCGGGAAAACCTGCAAAAATCTATGCATGGTCTTCATTGACGTTCTCATCTTGATGCGCAAGGCGTGGGGTTCCAACCCGTAGCGTCATTCTGTTTCTTGAAATGAGTGCTGGTCCAGAATGGCTGGCGCAGGTATTCGGGATCCCTCACCTCTGAGATGACCAGCAGCAGGGCGTCGCCACCCGGAAGATCGAAGCGATCGAAATACTCGGTCAACACCGTGCCGGCGCCATACGGTACGCCATTCTTACGCAGATATCCAGGCTTCATGTTGGTGGTCATCACTTTCAGCGAACCACCCGGAGGGGGCGGCGGTTCGAACCCAAAGTCGATTCCCCCAAAGCCAGTCACGATCTCAGCCCGCGGGTAGTCCCAGGTAGCCGAGGAAACCCCCTGCCAATCTCCGCCCGCGCCCTGGGGCGGTCCAAAATGCAAGATTCGCGTCTGCGTCCCGGCGTCGGTTTCGAGCTTCAACGTGGTGTCGTCTTGCCAGGTGATATGCAAGCGCGTGGGCACGCGCATGATCCCGGCCGCGCCGTATGACTTACATTGTTCGCCAGCCGCCTCATCCTTCGCAGGGTCCCAGGCATCGGCGATTTTCTTCCCTGCCGGGCTGATCGGAACGGACTCGTAGTCGCCCTTGGGCGGTGTGAACTGACGGTATCGCCAGTCCTCAGTGACCAATGAAACCCAGTAACCGGTGATATCGATTCTGGCTCCGGCTCGCGGTGTTGGAGGAGGTCCCAGCGGACCGCCTCGCCCTGGGCCGCCGCGTCCTTGTGCGAAAAGATTTGCCGAAGCAACAAACAGCAGGATCGCAGCGCAACGTCGCTCGAAAAATCGGATCGCGATCACGGTAGAGTCTATCTTACCTCCGGCCGTACGGCGATTGTACGCGATCTCATCGCTCGTCGGCGCTTTCGAGAAGGATCAGCGTACACTAGTTTCTGCAGGTCCAACATGAGCCGCAAAATCGCGTTCGCTCTCCTGATGACTCGCCTGGCATTCGGGCAATTCCCACAGGCCGAAATTTCCGATGCGCAAATACGGGCGAAGCTCTACTTGCCGGATCCACAGGCCGGATACTACCGCGCGACGCGCTTCGACTGGTCGGGCGTAATTTCCAGCCTGGAATGGAACGGCCACACCTACTTTGGACAGTGGTTCGATCGTTACGATCCGAAGCTTCACGATGCGATCACCGGCCCCGTAGAGGAGTTCCTCACCAACGCCAGCGGCCTCGGTTACGACGAAGCCAAACCGGGCGAATCGTTCGTCAAGATCGGCGTCGGTGCACTTCGCAGGCCGGACGACGCTCCGTTTCGCCAGTTCAACACCTACGAGATCACCAACCCAGGCAAGTGGACGGTTCACCAGTCGGGCCAAGAGATCGAGTTCACGCATGAATTGGGAGACACGGGAGGATACGCGTATCTTTACCATAAGACCGTTCGTCTGGAGGGCAACCGGCTGATCCTCGAACATCGTTTGCGAAACACCGGGCGCAAAACGATCTCGACCAGCGTCTACGAGCACAACTTTTTCATGCTCGACGGGCAAGCGTCCGGTCCGGAAACCGTCTTGCGATTCCGTTTCGATCCGCGCGCCAAAGCCGATCTGCACGGCCTTGCCGAAACTGCAGGACAGGACCTTCGTTACCTGCACGAATTGGAGCGCGGGCAAACGGTCTTCACTGAGTTAAACGGATATGGCGGAAGCGCGTCCGATAATGACATTCGCGTAGAGAACACCAAAACCGGCGCCGCGGTTCATCAGACTGGCGACCACGCTTTGTCGAAACTGGTGTTATGGTCGATCCGCACCACAGTGTGCCCGGAAGCGTTCATCGATCTTCAAGTGGAACCTGGCAAAGAAGTGTCGTGGCGAATTGGATACGAATTCTACAGTGCGCAGGCCTCGCCGGCCTCTACGCCAATCAACGCTTCGGCGGCTCGGACTAATACCGGCGACCGGACGATGTACGTCGGAACGTACACACGCGGCGCGAGCAAAGGCATCTACGCTTATGGCTTCAACAGTGCGAGCGGTAAGACAACGCCGATCGGCCTGGTGGCGGAAACGGAGAATCCGTCATTCCTGGCGATTCATCCGAACCAGCGCTCTCTGTATGCGGCAAATGAGATCTCGATGTATGAAGGCCAGGCGGCCGGCAGCGTGAGCGCCTTCGCAATCGACCCCGCGACCCACGCATTGAAGCCGCTCAATCGAGTTTCTTCGCGCGGTGCGGGGCCTTGTCATCTGATAGTCGACCAGACCGGGAAGTGGCTGTTCGTTGCGAATTACAACAGCGGGAGCGTGGCTGCGTTTCCGATTCGTGAAGACGGATCTTTGGGCGAAGCGTCCGCATTTTTCCAGCACGCCGGATCGAGCGTGAACAAACAACGCCAGACCGGACCGCATGCGCACGTGGTCGCGTTATCCCCCGACAACCGCTTCGTACTGGTGGCCGATCTGGGGCTGGATCGAATTTTTAGCTACCGGGTCGATCCGGCCAAAGGCGGTCTCTCTCCGAACGATCCGCCGTTCGTGAAGCTCGCGCTAGGATCGGGACCACGGCACGTCGCATTCCGTCCCGACGCGAAATTCGCATATTCGATCAACGAGCTGCTCTCCACAGTCACCGCGTTTCGCTACGACGCCTCGCGAGGCAGCCTCAAAGAATTGCAAACGATTTCGACGCTCCCGAAAGATTGGAGCGGAAACAGCACTACCGCCGAGATCGTGGTGCACCCGAACGGCCGGTTCTTATATGGCTCGAATCGCGGCGACGATTCGATTGCAATCTTCCGGATAGATCCAAGCGGCGGCACGCTCACGTTCGTCGATCGAACACCCACCGGAGGCAAGACGCCGCGCAACTTTGCCATCGATCCTTCGGGGACGTTTCTCCTGGCAGCGAATCAGGACTCGGGAAGCATCGTCACGTTCCGAATCGATTCCGCCACCGGGCGACTCACGCCGACGGGCGACACGCTGGAAGTTCCGTTCCCGGTTTGCATTTTGTTCGCGGGACCGCAATAGAATTTGCTTGTCCCCCGGCTTACGTCGGAGCTACAAAGCGTGGGAACAAAAACACACGGCAGCAGATTTGAGAAATCGAAATGTCCTGTATCTGAGTCACACAAGTGGGAATGTATTTTTCGATAGCGAAGTCAAGCAATTCCTGGCATTCGCCGCCGAAGCCGCCTCTCGAAAACAAGTACTCCGGACATTCTCTGACCGGAATGGTCGTCCAATCATCGAAATGTTAGGACTCGCGAGCCCGCGTGGGTGATCAGATACGCACGAACTTCCCGCGGTCCGTGCTATGTTGATCGAGACGTGATCCCCGGAACGAAACAAAAACTGGATACGCCGGCGCCGCCCCTGGCTTCTGAGGGCCGGCCGAGTCACGTCCGGCACGTAATCCTCGCGCTGACGGTGGCAGCCTACGTAATCACTTACATGGACCGCGTAGTGATCTCCACCGCCGTCCCCACGATTCAGAAAGAATTCGGTTTTTCTATCGTTACGATGGGCTGGATTCTCGGATCATTTCAGTGGGCCTATGCTCTATTTCAAATACCGGGAGGTTGGTTCGGGGATCGGGTTGGCCCACGGCGCGCCCTGACGTTGATCGTGATGTGGTGGTCGCTATTCACCAGCGCCACCACGCTGGCCTGGAACGCAACTTCAATGGCGGCGGTGCGCTTTCTCTTTGGAATGGGTGAAGCGGGAGCGTTTCCGATCGCCACGCGCTCACTCTCGCGATGGATGCTGCCGGCCGAGCGCGGTTTTTCGCAGGGCATTACACACGCTGGTTCACGGCTGGGAGCTGCTCTCACGCCGGCCCTCGTCGCGTTCATCATTTTTGGATATGGATGGCGGGCTCCCTTTGTCATTTTCGGCATGCTCGGACTGTTATGGGCGGGCGTCTGGTTCTGGTATTACCGCGATAGCCCGGCTGAGCATAAGCGTGTGAACGCAGCCGAGCGCGAGCTGATTCAAGCGGGGCTCGGGAGCGCAGCGAGTGTTCGCAAAACGGTCCCTTGGAGGCGCATCCTCTCGAGTCCGCAAATGTGGATGATCTGCGCGATGTATTTTTGCTACGCCTACAACGTCGGCGTCTACCTGACTTGGTTTCCCAAGTACCTCAGCGATCACCGCGGCTTCAGCCTCCAGAAAATGGGTCTGTATGCGAGCCTGCCCCTGCTCGCTGGAACTATCGGCGACCTTTGTGGGGGCTGGATTTCCGATATTTTGGCCAAGCGCATCTTTGATATCAAGATGGCGCGCCGCGTGGTCGCCGTCGTCGGTTTCCTTTTGGCGGCCGTGAGTATCGTGCTGGCATCGCTCACGGGGGACCCTCTTAGGAGCGTTGTTTATTCCTGCTTTGGGATGTTGGGACTGGAGCTCACCGTCGGTGTATCGTGGGCGGTTACGATTGACATTGGCGGCGAGTTCGCGGGTTCTGTATCCGCGCTGATGAATACATTTGGCAATACCGGTGGCGCGACAGCTTCGGTTCTGACCGGTTATCTGGTTCAGGCCGCAGGTTGGAACCCGCCGTTCCTGATCGTCTCCGGGCTTTCAGTGGTGGCAGCCCTGCTTTTTATTCGGATCGATGCCGGCAAATCTTTGATTGGTGCAACGTAGAACGCAATGACGCTTTTCTCAAACTACATAAACGGGCAGTGGGTTTCGAGTGGGGAGACCTTCGATAACCGGAACCCCGCCAACATAGACGAAGTTGTCGGACAATTTGCAAAGGGTCGGCCTTCCGATGTTGCCGACGCTGCTGAAGCTGCTCATCGAGCGTTGCCGGAATGGTCGAACATGCCGGCTCCGGCGCGCGGTGCATATCTGTTTCGCGTCGCGGAGATTCTGGAGGGCCGCTTCGACGAGATCTCGGCGGACATGACGCGCGAGGAAGGCAAGACGCTGCCTGAATCGAAGGGGGAAGTCCGGAGGTCGATCAATATCTTCCGGTATTTCGCGGGCGAAGGCTCGCGCCTCTTCGGTATTCTCGCGCCTTCCGAGCGGGCGCGTGTGCAAATGTTCGCGCTTCGCAAGTCGATCGGCGTGGTAGGACTGGTGACTCCATGGAATTTTCCCAGCGCGATTCCGGCCTGGAAGCTGGCGCCGGCGCTAATCTGCGGGAATACCGTAGTGATGAAACCCGCGTCGGCCGCGCCGTTGAGCGCCTGGCGCCTGATCGAAGCCTGCCACCTGGCCGGCATACCGAAGGGAGTAGTGAATTTCGTCGCTGGCTCCGGCGGCGAACTGGGAGCCGCCCTGGTGGAGGCTGCGCCGCTCAAAGCCGTCTCTTTTACTGGGTCGTGCGAGATCGGGCAGTGGCTTCATCAGCGCGCCTCAGCGCGGCGTCTTCGCATTCAGCTCGAAATGGGTGGCAAGAATCCGACCATTGTGCTGAGCGATTGCGATTTCAGCGCGGCCGTCGAGAATACGGTAAATGCCGCCTTCTTTTCGACGGGACAAAAATGCACCGCAACCAGCCGGGCGATCGTCGAAGACTCGATCTACGATAAATTCGTCGATGCGCTGGTGGAGCGGACTCGAAAGCTGAAGGTCGGCAATGGAATGGAAGCCGGCATCGACATCGGTCCGGCGGTGGATCAGGGGCAGCTCGAGACCGATTTGAAGTATATCGAGATCGGCCGGAAGGAATGCGGCGCGCCTCGCATTGGCGGCCATCGCTTGACCGGCGGTGCGTTCGACAAGGGCTATTTCATTGAACCCACCATTTTCATCGATGTGACGCCGGGTATGACGATTGCGCGCGAAGAGATTTTCGGTCCGGTGCTGGCGGTAATGCGCGCCAGTGATTTTGAGGATGCCATGCGGATCGCGAACAACATTCCGTTCGGGCTCTCGGCGTCCATTCAAACCACGAATCTGTCGCGCGTGTTCGAGTTCATCCATCGCTCCGAGGCCGGCCTGCTCACCATTAATCTCCCGAGCGCGGGCGTCGAGTATCAGCTTCCGTTCGGCGGAACAAAAGACTCCAGCTTTGGACCGAAGGAGCAGGGACCGGCGGCCATGGAATTCTACTGCGACTACAAGACCGTTTATCTCAAATACTAAAAATGCGACTCGGCCAAATCAGATGGAACGGCGCCGCGACCGCGGCGGTTTTCGAAGGCGCCCAGGCGCGCCCAATTGCGGGCTTTTCGCTCTACGAGCTGCTTTCACACGCGGAACGGGATGGCAAGCCGCTGGGCGCGCTGGCGAACGATCTGGCTTCGAAGACTCTCGCAGCTGCGGCACCGCTGATTCCGATCCATCCGCCCGAGGTGTGGGGCTGCGGTTGCACTTATGAATCCAGCGCGTCCTTTCGCGACGCCGAGCACGGCACTCGCGAGGGATTTTACGCTCACGTATACCGTGATGCACGTCCGGAAGTTTTCTTCAAGGGCACGGCACGCGTGTGCGTCGGACCAGGCGAAGCAATCGGCATCCGGTCAGATTCGCAATTCACAGCGCCGGAACCGGAACTTGCCGTGTTGCTCGGAAGCGCAGGCAAAGTCCTTGGATACACGCTTGCCAACGATGTTTCGGCCTGGGATATCGAACGGCAGAATCCTTTGTACCTCACTCAATCGAAAATCTACAAGGGGGCTTGTGCGTTCGGCCCGGTGTTCGTTACGCCGGATGAGCTGGGCGATATACGCGCGTTGCGGATGACCTGCAAGATCGAGCGGGGCGGCCGTACGCTGTTTTCCGAGGCAGTCGGAATAAACAAGTTGAACCGCACTATCGAGACACTGATCGAGTATCTACTCCGCTGCAATCCGGCGCCGGCCGGCACCGTATTGCTAACGGGCACCGGCATTATCGCGACTCAGGAAGCGGCGCTTGCGCCCGGCGATATCGTCACCGTTGCGATTCCCGAGATTGGTGAACTCCGCAATCTGACGGAGGTATGTCTATGAACGAAAGTCGCAGGACATTTTTGGCCGGAATGGCCGGGATAGCTGCGCAGAGCCTCAACGCTCAGCCGGCGCCGATCCCGATCATCGACACTCACATTCATCTCTTCGATACCACGCGTCCGCAGGGCGTGCCTTACCCCGACAAGAACAACGCGACACTCTACAAGCCGGCATTTCCAGACCGATATCGAAAGATCGCGCAACCGCTCGGAATTGTCGGCGCGATCGAAGTCGAAGCGAGCCCGTGGATTGAGGACAACCTCTGGGTCCTCGATGTCGCGGCCAAGGACACCATCATTGTGGGGACGGTCGGGGATCTCGAACCGGGCAAGCCGGAATTTCCCGAGTACCTGGAGCGCTATCACCGGAACCCGCTGTTCCGCGGCATCCGCTATGGAAATTTGTGGGGCCGGAACATCAGCGCGGAACTCGGCAAGCCCGAATTTATCGCGGGCCTGAAGCTGCTGGCGGACGCGGGCCTGGTACTCGATACCGCTAATCCGCGACCGGAGCTGATTGAGGCCATGGTTCGTGTATCCGACAAGGTTCCGAACCTGCGCATCGTGATCGATCATCTGCCCCAGCTCGATCCGCCATCTGAATCCGCGGCGTTGAAGCAATACGACGCGAACCTGCGCGAGCTGGCCAAGCGCCCGCAAGTTTATGTGAAGATCTCCGAAGTTTTGCGGCGTGTGAATGGCCGGGTGCCCACCGACTTGAACTTTTATCGCCCGCGGCTGGACCAGCTCTACGGCATTTTCGGCGAAGACCATGTGCTGTATGGCAGCGATTGGCCGAACTCCGATAATTGGTTGCCGTATGAAATCGAGCTCAGCGTAGTTCGAGAATACTTCACCGGCAAGGGACGCGCCGCCGCGGAAAAATATTTCTGGAAGAATTCCATCGCAGCCTATCGATGGATTCGCCGCGACCCCAGCCAACCGCAAGCCTGATCGTTCACGTCACCTCGATATCCCAGCCTAGGCCAGGACGATCGGACGGACGCGCATAAATGCCTTCGGGCCCGCGCGTGATGTGATTATCTTCTTCAAACCTCTTGTATATTACGTCGGGGCCTCCGGGAGCCGGCATGAACGTTTCCGCCCAAGGGCTGTTCGGCGTCGCGAGAATGAAATGAATGGAATCGAACGCGCCACCTCCGTGCGGAATCACCGGAATATCGTAGGCAGCGGCCAGCGCGGCGATCCTCCGAAGCTCGGTTAATCCGCCGCACCAGTGGACATCGGGCTGCCAGATCGCGGCGCCGCGATGGTCCAACAATTGGCGAAATGCGTAGCGCGTATACTCATGCTCGCCGGTGGCGATGCGGGTGGATTTGATGGCTGCACGAAGGCGGCCGAAGCCTTCGTAATCGCGCGGCTGCAAACATTCCTCCATCCAGTAAACGCGATTGGGCTCGACCATGCCGGCCATCTCGATGGTGTATTGCTCGTTCCAGGCCATATAACAATCGAGCATGATGTCGCCGTCTGGCCCGACCAGTTCGCGGGTCTGTCGCACTAGATCGACGTTCTTCTTCTGACCTTCCCGCCCGTCGGCAGGACCATATGCCATCGCAAGCTTCACTCGCTTGTAGCCGAATTTCAGGTGCTGCTCGATGTCGTTGCCGGTGCAATACGCCGGAATCCGGCCCTTGGTGTCGCCGCCGAGCAATTGGTAGACCGGAACAGAGAGCGCTTTGCCAACGAGATCCCACAACGCGAGGTCGACGCCGCTGATCGCATTAATCGCAACGCCAGCCTGCCCGTACGGCATCGTGGACCGGTACAGGATATCCCAGATGCGTTCGATATTGAAGGGATTCTGGCCGAGGAGCAGCTTCACCAGGTGCTGTTCAATGACGGCGCCGCCGCCTGCTCCACCAGTTCCGTAGCCTTTCAATCCCTTGTCGGTTGAGATTTCGACTGTAAATCCTTCGAACTTCCCGGGGTCCGGATTCCACAACGAGCGCGTGGCTTTGTACTCCGAGTAGATCGACATCGGATTCGCGACTTCGACGCCACCGGTCGACCACGACCCTGGCGCGGGAGTGTAGCTGGGAAGAGGACGTTTGGGCCGCGTCTGAACGATGCGGACGCCGGTTATTTTCAGGTTGGTTTTCTCGTCCTGAAAAGCGAGCGCTGGAAGAGGGAGCGCGGAGGCTCCGCCAAGCGTAAGACCAAGTTTATTAAATGATCGGCGATTCATCGCCTTTCACTTGGTTGCGCCCGAGGCAGACTCGGCCGGCGCAACATTGATGGTCTCGGTCCAAGTCACCATCATTTCGTCCTCGCTGCGGTCGCCCCAGCGAATCGCTTTCGCCGGCTCGGGATTCGCGGGATTGTTCGGACTGTTGTCGTAATGGAATGTGACTTCCATACGGCTGCCTTTCTCCATCAGGACCGCCTTCTCGAAGCGATATTGTAACTGCCAGTTGAAGTCGTAATGCGGGACGACCAGGAGAATTTCGCGTCTGCCGTTGGCGTGAACCAGTTCATAGGTGGCGT
>Ga0210401_10001072_pt1 | contig 32554 bp, 35 predicted proteins | sample IncBWH32MmetaG_FD_150866 | JGI IMG/M metagenome (GOLD analysis project Ga0210401, IMG submission 150866) | Forest soil microbial communities from Barre Woods Harvard Forest LTER site, Petersham, Massachusetts, United States - Inc-BW-H-32-M | ecosystem: Environmental > Terrestrial > Soil >...
CGTTTCCCCAAGATCGAAATGTTCGACCTGCCGTTCGTGCCGTCGCGCCGGGCGCTGGTCAGTTCCAGGGCGCTGCAGGATTTCGCTGCGCTCAATCTCAAAGACGAGTTCCACGAAGTCCGTCCGCTCTGCTACTCCTGCACCGATCGCGGCGTCATCCACGCCAATCAGCCGATCCGCACCGTCGAGGACATCAAGGATCTGAAAATCCACGTGCCGACGCAGCGCGCCGGCGAAGCCTTGCATCTGCTCGGCGCGGAACCGGTGCCGATGCCGACCGGGCAGCTCGCGCTCGCGGTCAATCAGAACGTCATCGAAGGCTGTCTCGACCCCTGGCACATCATGCCGGCGCTGCGGCTCAACGATATTCTCAAGACGCATACCGAATTTTCGGAGACGTCGCCGAGCAGCACGACCTTCGTCCTCGCCATGAACAGCGCCGCCTATGACCGCCTGCCGCGCGATCTCAAGGCGGTGATCGACAGCAATTCCGGGCAGGTTGCCGCCGGCATGGCGGGCGCGATGTGGGACATCGAGGCGGCAAGCGTCGCCGACGGCGTGGCGCGCGGCGGCGATGCCATCGTCACGCTGTTGCCGGAAGCGGTTGCGCATTGGCGCAAGCTCACCGAGCCGGTCGTCGAGAAGTGGGTCAAGGAGATGAAGGAGCAAAAGGTCGACGGCGGCAAGCTCCTCGCCAGCGCCCACACCTTCATGACGAAATATGCCAGCGAGCCGGAGCCGCAGCCGCCGCAACCGCCGCCGCAGCAGGACACAGCGCAACAGGACTCGGCGCAGCAGCAAGCCGTGGCGCAGCCGCCGCAACAGACAATTTCGCCGCAACAGCAGGCGATCCCACAACAGCCGCCGCGAGTCTCGCCACAAGTCTCGTCGCAAGCCTCGCCGCAGCCGGCGCCCAATGTGACGCCCAAGATAACGCCCCACACTAATCCGCCGCCGTCGGCAACCTCCGCGCCTTCGACGACGGCATCGACGCCGTCCGCGGCCGCGCCGACGGCCAAGCCCGTCCCGCCGCAACCGCCACAGCCACCGACGCCGGCGCCCCGGATCGCGGCGCCGTCATCTGTGCCGACTCGGGTCCCGGGCGCAGTCGCCAAGCCAGTCCCGCCTTCAGCACTGCCGCCTAAAGTCGCGACACCCGCGCCGGCCTTCGCACCGGCGCCGCCTGCGACAGCGTCGGTCGCAAAGCCCGCCGCCGCGCCGGCATTTGCGCCAGCCCCGCCGGCCGCCGCACCGGCGCCTTCGGTGGCGACAATTGCGCCGGCGACAAAGCCCGCTGCCGCCCCAGTGCTTGTGCCGGCGCCTGCGCCAGTGCCTACACTGGCGCCGAAGCCGATGCCGAAGTCACTCGATATTCCGCTGTAGCCGCGAAACTACAAGTTCGGCGGATAGCCCGGCATCAGATCATAGGGATGCGCCCATCCGGGCAGCGCCTTCATGCGCGCAAGCCACGCGCCGATATTCTTGTGTTCGCTGGCGATGTCGAAACCGAACTCCTCGGCCGGGTAGTAGAGATAGGCGCAATACGAAACGTCGGCGATGGTCGGCCGCTCGCCGAGCAGGAACGGCGCTTTACCAAGCCGCTTGTCGAGAATGGCAAGACTGCCGTCGATGCGGCCCTTGAGGAAGGCCATGACCGCGGGATCGCCGGGAGGCCGTGCGAAATTTTTCAGGAAGCGATAGGGCCCGAGAAAGCCGTTGACCTTCTGGTTGTCGAAGATGATCCAGCGCAGCGCTTCAAGGCGCTCGTCTTCACCTTCGGGTTTGAATTTGCCGGTGTGGTCGGACAAATAGGTCAGCATCACGGCGGATTGGGTGAGCTTCTTTTTGCCGTGAACCAGCACCGGCGCTTCGCCCATCTCGTTGACTTCCTCGCGGTATTTCGGCGTGCGCGTCTCGCCGCCTTTGAAGAAATCGACATAGATCGGTTTCCAATCGGCGCCGATGAGATTGAGCATCAGCGCCGCCCGATAGGCATTGCCCGATTGGGCGAAGCAATAGAGTTCATATTCCGGCATGTCGAAATCCCCGTTCGAACAGGTTCCGAGCGATTACGTGCTAGCGCGTCAGCGACACCGCTCCGTTGCTGCCTTGGCCTTCGAAATGGCCGCCGGCGAAAGACAGTTCCACCAGCACTTCGCCCTTGTGATTGCGAATGACGAGCCTGTCGTGCTCGTAGCTCCACTTGCGGCTGGTGAAGAAGCTGCCGGGACAGCCGCCGGCGGGCGCGATCGAGCCATCGGACGCGCCGGTCGAGCCGCCAAAGGTCATGACGCAAGCGCTGCTGCCGGCGACGGAAAGCTTCCACTTGCCGGCGACATCGACCGGCGGCGGCGAAGGTTGCGCTGGCGGCGGGGGAGCCGGCGGAGGCATGGTCGTTTGATCGGGGCCGCCGCCGAGCCGCTCGCTACTCGTGCAGCCGCTCAGCCCCGCGAGAACGGGGATGAGAACGAGGAATATGGCGGCGGCTTTTATTCCGCCCGCGCTATGCAGGATACGCTTCATGCCGTTCGTTCAGTGACCGGCCGCCGCAATGCGCAGGCCGGAGCCTAACCGGCTACAGGAAATGACAATTGCCGCGGCGCCGCAAGCCATCTTTCCCATCGCATTCGGCCGGAGCGCCCCACTTGCGCCAATATTGCTGCGCGGAATCGGCGTTAGAGGGACCTGTGTCGTGGGAGGCACATCAACATGAAATCGTCATATCAAGCTCGCGCCGCGCGCGCGCCGTATATCGCCGCCGCGATCGTCGCCGCGGTTTTCGCGCTGTCTGGTCTTGTTTCAAGTCTTGCCCTTTCAAGTCTTGCCCGCGCCGATGACGCCGCAAGCGCCGGCGGCAATGCGCCGGACGGCAAAATCATCGCCAATGCGCCGGCTTCGCCGGTCGATCAATTCTCCCAACAGCTCGAGGACTTTCAGAAAAGCGTCCCCGATCTGACCAAGAAGATTCAGGACGGCGCCAGCGTCATCGACAGCGAAACCGACATCGACAAAGCGCGCGCCGAGATCGACAGCCTGCGTCAGGACGTCAGCACGCTTCTGGCCGCGGTGTCCGACAACGGCCCGATCGCCCAGCTCGGCGCCAAGGCGCTCAGCCACATCCGCGACAAGCTTCGCGTGTTGGCGCAGGACGGCCGCTTCAAGCCAGAAGAGCGGCAATATTTGATCGACCAATGGCAGCGGCTGCAAACGCAGACCGAAAGCGCGACCAAGGAGCTGCAGGACGCCCGCGGGCAATTCGCCGGCCTGTTGCAGACCTTACAGTCGAACGAGGATTTCATCGGCGAGCTGGTCGAAATCAGGCAGGCCGAGAAGGCGCTCGATGTCGTCCGCGGCCTGACCCAGGACATTCGCAATGCCTCGTCGCAGCTCAACAAGCTGATCGGCGGCATCAAGCCGCCGGGCGCGTGAGCCGTGCATAAGTTGCGCCTGAGCCGGTAATGGTCTTGGCCGGGGCCCCGAGGTGAAAAAGGGCGCGCTCGTCGGACGGATCGCCGGCGTTCTGGCAAGTGCCGCCATCGTCGGCTTGGCGATTTTTGCCTGGAGGCCGTCGAGCGACATCGGCTATGTGCAGATCAACACCGTCCCGATCACGGCGCTGGTGCCGGCGCAGCTCTATTTCGACACGATCAAGCTCGCGCCGGTGAAGAACGGCAGCGCGCTGTTGCGCCAGAGCACCGGCACGCTGACGCTGCGCGCGGACGGCTATGGCAACACGCTGGTGCCGCTGTGCCAGATCGAAGTGAAGAAGGACCGCATCACCACGGTCACCATCTCGATCCTGGAACGGCCGCCGCGCTGCCAGTGCCGCTTCAATTCAGGCGGCGATACGACGAACCATATGTGCGTCAGCTGATCGTGTGGCAAACGCTTAGGCCTGCCACACGATGAGCCGCGGTTTTTGTAGCGGCGATCTTCAAGCCGGGGCCGCAACCGGATGCAGCCCGTAAGAGTCAACCAATTGCAGGCCCAGCCGGATCTGCTCGATCGGTCCGGCGCAACGCGCGGCGACGTCTTTTGAATAGGTCTTGAAGCTCGGTAGTCCGGTCACGGCCTCGGAATCGTCGGAGCGGAGATTGACGAAGAGGTGGACAAAATCCGCCTCCTTCTTGAACAGCGCGTAAGTCACGTCTTTCGGCGTGGTGCCGCGCAGCTCCGCGAATACAGCGCGCGACAGGGCTTCATTTTCTGCGATCCGGTCCGGCTTGACGGTGTAACGGACGAAGGTGAGGCGTTGCATGGCGTTGCTCCTTGCCTGTGGTGGCGCCGTCGTGCGGCGATAAAGGACGGACGCCGCGGCCGCCTGAAAAGATGCGCTGCCGAAAAATTTTTGCGACGGCGAATCCTTTGCCGGCCGCAAAACGTCTATCGTTTCGGATCGGCTGCAACGGAGTGAGCTCTTGAATCACGACGACTTTGCCCGGCTGGCGGCGAATCTGCGCCCGCGCCTGCATCGCTATTGCGCTCGCATGGTCGGGTCCGCCTTCGAGGGCGAAGATGTTGTCCAAGACGCTTTGGCGCATGCCATGGAGGCATTGCCGATGGCGGGAAAGATCGAGAATCCGGAAGGTTGGCTGTTGCGCATCGCCCACAATGCGGCGCTCGATCTGCTGCGCCGCCGCAAGCGGCGTGGAACCGCAGATAGCGAAGATGCGCTGGCGAACATAGCGGATCAAGCGAGCGAAACCGATGCGCGTGTCGCGGCAACCGCGAGTCTCAGCGCGTTTGTGCATCTGCCGACGCTGCAACGATCGTGTGTGCTGCTTTCGGACGTTCTCGGCTATTCGCTGGCGGAGATCGCGGATTTGCTGGATATCAGCCTCGCCGCGGTGAAGGCGGCGCTGCATCGCGGCCGCGCGAAGTTTCGCGAACTCGTCGAAAGCCTTGAGGAAACGATGCCGCGCCTTCTCGAGGCGGATCGCGCGCGGCTGCGGGCCTATGCCGACCGGTTCAATGCGCGCGATTTCGATGCCTTGCGCGATCTCCTGTCCGAGGAGGTCCGTCTCGACCTGGTCAACCGCACGCGCCTGAAAGGACGAAAGGACGTCTCGGTCTATTTCACGCGCTATCGCGAAAATCCCAATTGGCAGGCCATGCCCGGCTGGGCTGACGGCCGCGCCGTGCTTCTCGTCAGGGATCCGACCGTCGCAGCGAATGGCGTGGCCTATGTCATCGTCCTCGACTGGGTCGGCGACGAGATCGCCGCTATTCGCGACTTTCGCTACGCGCCCTATGTCATCGAGGGCTTAACTATCGAGCGATTCTAAAGCGCTATGTCGGGCCGTCACCGCATCGTCGGAATGACGAACTCGGAACCTTCCTTGGTGCCCGAGGGCCAGCGCGCGGTCACGGTCTTGGTCTTGGTGTAGAAGCGGATCGAATCCGGCCCGTGCTGATTGAGGTCGCCGAAGCCCGAGCGCTTCCAGCCGCCGAACGTGTAATAGGACAGCGGCACCGGTATCGCGAAATTGACGCCGACCATGCCGACCTGAACGCGATTGGTGAAGTCGCGCGCGGTGTCGCCGTCGCGGGTGAAGATGGCGACGCCGTTGCCGTATTCGTGTTCGGACGGCAGCCGCACCGCTTCTTCGTAGTCCTTGGCGCGCACCACGGCGAGCACCGGGCCGAAGATCTCTTCCTTGTAGATTTTCATGTCGGGCGTGACGTCATCGAACAAACAGCCGCCGATGAAATTGCCGTTCTCGTAGCCTTGCAGCTTGAAGCCGCGGCCGTCGACCATGAGCTTGGCGCCTTCCTTGACGCCGGTATCGACATAGCCGCGCACCTTGTTGAGCAGTTCTCGCGTCACCATCGGTCCGTAATCGGCCTGCGTGTCGGTCGACGGTCCGATCTTGAGGCCTTCGACGCGCGGAATGAGTTTTTGAATGAGCGCGTCGGCCGTCTTCTTGCCGACCGGGACCGCGACCGAGACCGCCATGCAGCGCTCGCCGGCCGAACCGTAGCCGGCGCCGATCAGCGCATCGACCGCCTGGTCCATGTCGGCATCGGGCATCACGACCATGTGGTTCTTGGCGCCGCCGAAGCACTGCACGCGTTTGCCGTGCGCGGTGCCGGTCGCGTAGATATATTCCGCGATCGAAGACGAACCGACGAATCCGATCGCTTTGACGCGCGCGTCGCTGAGCAGCGTATCGACCGCTTCCTTGTCGCCATTGACGACATTGAGCACGCCCGGCGGCAGGCCCGCCTTGATGAACAATTCGGCGATGCGCATCGGCACCGACGGATCGCGCTCCGACGGCTTCAAGATGAAGGCGTTGCCGCAAGCGATGGCAGGCGCGCATTTCCACAGCGGGATCATCGCCGGAAAATTGAACGGCGTGATGCCGGCGACGACACCGAGCGGCTGGTGCATCGAATAAAGATCGATGCCGGGTCCGGCGTTTTCGCTATATTCACCCTTCAGCAGATGCGGGATGCCGCAGGCGAACTCGGCCACTTCAAGACCGCGCTGAATGTCGCCTTTGGAGTCGGCGAAGGTCTTGCCGTGTTCGGACGACAACAGCCGCGCCAGATCGTCATATTCGCTCTGGATCAGTTCCAGGAATTTGAACATGACGCGGGCGCGCCGCTGCGGATTGGTGGCGGCCCAGGCAGGGAAGGCTGACTGCGCATTGGCGATCGCCTGTTCGACTTCGGATTTCGCCGCCAGCGCGACCTTGGCCTGGACTTCGCCGGTATTGGGATTGAAGACGTCGCCGAAGCGCCCGGACGCCCCCTTCACCGCCTTGCCGCCGATAAAATGGCCGATCTCGCGCATCATGGTCTCCCTTATCGTCCCGGCATTCGCGCACCGGTTTTCTCGCCAGAAATTGTCGCTTTGATCGGGCTATCTAGCTGGTTTTTCGCCTGCGGGTCATCCCCCTTTGCGAGCCATTTACCCTGGCAAAGCACAAGCCAATCCGCGGCTTTCCGACGCCGCAAAAGGTTCCAGCGGTAACCGTCCCTTAAGCGCAATGACCTTACGTATAGGGCCATAGCATGGGTGTTGGCTCGGCTCCTTAGCTTGGCTCCTCGGGGCTCCTCCAGAATGGGGGCCCGCCGTCGCGGGTTGGGTGCGTTTCATGGACATAGCAACGGGCCTCGGCCTGCTCGCCGGCGCGACCGTGGTCATCACCCTCATGCTCATGGGCGGCGGCCTGGGCATGTTCGTGTCCGACCACGCCATCATCATCATTTTCGGCGGCTCGTTTGCGGCGACCCTGATCCGCTTCCCGCTGTCCTCGATCTTTCACGGCCTGCCGCTTGGCATGAAATTCGTCTTCACCATGCGTCGCATCTCGCAGCGTGAACTGGTGGACGAGATCGCCGGCCTTGCCGAGATCGCCCGCAAGCAGGGACCGATCGGTCTGGAAAAGGTCGAAGTCGAAGATGCCTATCTGGCCAAAGGCATTCGCTTCGTCGCCGACGGCTATGACGCCGAATTCATCCGCGACAATCTCGAGCGCGATCGCGACAACTTCCTGAGCCATCTCGACGAGGGCCAGAAAATCTATCGCGCGGTCGGCGACTGCGCGCCGGCCTTCGGCATGATCGGCACGCTGATCGGCATGGTGCAGATGTTCGCCAACATGACCGATCCGTCGAAGCTCGGCCCGTTCATGGCGACCGCGCTCTTGGCGACGCTCTACGGCGCGGTGGTCGCCAACATCATCTGTCTGCCGATCGCCGACAAGCTGCACCTCAAGCTCGCCGATGAGGAAATCAATCGCACGCTTATCATCGACGGCGTGCTGATGATCCGCGAGTCGAAGAGCCCGACGCTGGTGCGCGAAATGCTCATCGCCTATCTGCCGGAGAAGCACCGCGGCGAGCCCGAGCCTGAACCTGTCCCGGCCTAGCGATGGCAAGGCGCGAAAAGGCACATGCGGGCGGTCACGGCTGGTTCGTCACCTTCGCCGACCTGATGGGACTGCTGGTCAGCTTCTTCGTCATGCTGGTGGCGTTTTCCAATCAGGATCAGCAAAAGCTGCAGATCGTCGCCGGCTCGATGCGCGATGCCTTCGGCGTGCAGACCAATGTGCGCTATTCCGGCATCATCGAAGTCGACGGCTTGCCGACCCGGCCGAAGCTCAAGAACGCCGCGCATATTCAGCCGGAAGACGCCTCCGCGACGCCGACGCCGGACGCGAACGACCGCAATCAGCGTTACGGTGCGAAGTTTCAACAGGACGAAGCGTTCGCGCTCGCGGCGGCTTCGCTGCGCCAGGCTTTGCAGGACATGCCGGAACTAGCCGAGGCCTCCAAACACATCATGTTCGAGGAGACCAAGGACGGCCTCGATATCAACATCGTCGACCAGGAAGGCCGCTCGATGTTTCCGGAAGGCTCCAAGGATCCTTACGAGCGCACCCGCCGCATCATCGAGAAGATCGCCGGCCCGTTGAAGGCGCTGCCCTATCGGATTTCGATCACCGGGCACACTTCGGCCTCGCAAACTCCGGCCGCGGCCGATTACGGGCCGTGGAACCTGTCGGCCGATCGGGCGAACGCGGTACGCCAGATTTTGGAAGAGCAGGGGTTGCCGTCGAACAATATTTATGAGGTCGCCGGCAAGGCCGACACCGACCCGATGTTCCCGGACGACCCCTATATCGCCGCCAACCGCCGCGTGACCATTACCCTGATGCACGAACCTCCGCCGGTGCCGCCAGGACTGACGCCGTAAAAGATGCCGTAGAGGCTGCCCCGTAAAAGATATTTCCGGGGAATGGCCGCTTGGGGTGAATGCCGCAGCCCGGTTCCGGAGCGCCCCTGATGGCCGCCGGGCCGATCGATTCGCCGGGGTTCGTCCCTAAATGCTTGATCCAGTATAACTAAATCAGATCGGCTGGGACCCAGACCGAACTCGGCGGCGCTACGCGTCCACCGTCATCGTACCGGCTGCACCCGCGTCGGCGGCGCGGAAGCCCGCCGGCGCGCCCATGACTCCGCAGCGTGAACGGTGTATAGGCGCGGCCCTGCATCCCCTCCGGGACACCAGGAGCAGGGCAAGGTCCTGTTTCAGCATTCATGACAGACAGCGCGAGCGCTCCCGTCGGGAGCGAAGTGCCGGCAAACGGCAGCGGCGAAGTGCGTTCTCACGCCGGCTTCTGGGCGCTAACTCTGGGCAGTATCGGTGTCGTCTATGGCGACATCGGCACAAGTCCGCTTTACGCGCTGCGCGAAGCCATGCTCGCGGCCTCGAACCAAGGCCACAGCACGATCGACCGTGCGACCGTGCTCGGCGTCGTCTCGCTCATCCTGTGGGCGCTGTTCGTCATCGTCACCTTGAAATACGTCGTCATCCTGTTGCGTGCCGACAATAACGGCGAAGGTGGCACGCTCACCTTGATGGCGCTCGCCTCGCGCGCCGTCGGCCGCATCTCGCGGGCGGCGACGCTTGTCACGCTGCTCGGTATCGTCAGCGCGGCATTGTTCTATGGCGACGCGGTGATCACGCCGGCTTTGTCGGTGCTGTCCGCGGTGGAGGGTCTCGACGTCGCAACGCCGGCGTTCCATGAATATGTCGTGCCGCTGACCGTCGTCATTCTGCTCGTGCTGTTTGCCATGCAGTCGGTCGGCACCGCCAAAGTGGCGGCATTGTTCGGCCCGATCATGGTGGTTTGGTTCGTGGCGATCGCGCTGCCCGGCCTCGGTTGGATCGCGCGCGATCCGGGAATCCTGTGGGCGCTCAATCCGTTCTACGGCGTTTTCTTCCTCACCCATCACGGTATTATCGGTCTTTACACGCTCGGCGCCGTTTTCCTGGCCGTGACCGGCGCCGAGGCGCTTTACGCCGATCTCGGCCATTTCGGCCGCGGTCCGATCCAGATCGCGTGGATTGTGCTCGTCTTGCCGTCGCTCGCACTCAATTATCTGGGGCAGGGCGCTTTGGTCTTTGCCGAGCCGAAGACACTCGAAAATCCATTCTTTCTGCTTTATCCCGAGTGGGCGCGGATCTCGATGGTGGTGCTGGCGACGATCGCCACGGTGATCGCAAGCCAGGCGGTGATCACCGGCGCCTATTCGCTGACCAGCCAGGCGATCCAGCTCGGCCTCCTGCCGCGGTTCGAAGTGCGCCATACCTCGGCGCAGACCGCCGGCCAGATTTTCATGCCGCGCGTCAATTCGCTGCTGCTGGTCGGCGTGCTGCTTCTGGTGGCGCTGTTCCGCTCGTCGAGCGCGCTGGCGTCCGCTTACGGTATTGCCGTCACCGGCACCATGGTCGTCACCTGCATGATGGCCTTCATCGTGATCTGGCGGATGTGGCGCTGGTCGCCGCTCGCGGCCGCGGCCTTGATCGTGCCGTTCCTGTTGATCGATCTCACCTTCCTGTCGGCCAATATGCTCAAAGTCATTCAGGGCGGCTGGGTGCCGCTGGCGCTCGGCGGGCTGGTGATGCTGGTCATGTATACGTGGCGGCGCGGCACGCGCATCCTCTTCGCCAAGACGCGGCGGCTCGAAACCCCGCTCGACGACCTGGTCCGCATCCTCGAGAAGAAGCCGCCGCAACGGGTGCCCGGCACCGCGGTGTTCCTGACCAGCGATCCGAAAAGCGCGCCGACGGCGCTGATGCACAGTCTCAAGCATTACAAAGTGCTGCACGAAAAGAATGTCATCCTCTCGGTCGAGACCACCCATACGCCGCGCGTCGACGCCGACAAGCGCGTGCGCATCGAGCCGGTTGGCTCGACCTTCATGCGGGTCTTGCTGCGCTTCGGCTATATGGAGACGCCGAACATCCCGAAGGCGCTTGCCATCGCGCGCAAGCTCGGCTGGCACTTCGACATCATGTCGACGTCGTTCTTCCTGTCGCGGCGCACGCTGCGGCCGGCGCCGCGGCCGGGCATGCCGCTGTGGCAGGACCGGCTGTTCATCACCCTAGCGCGCTCGGCCAACGACGCCACCGACTATTTCCAGATTCCGACCGACCGCGTGGTCGAGGTCGGCACGCAAGTGACAATCTAGCAAGTGACGATCTAGCCTCTTCACGTCGGCGCCGGCCGCGCGATATAAGCAGAGTTCATTACTCGCGAGGAGCCGTGTGATGTCGGATCAAAATCTCAGCGTCCGCGATCTGACGCCGGAGGAGGTCGCGGCCGGGTTGCGCGAAGGCCGCATGGTGCTCGTCGATGTCCGCGAGCCGAACGAGACCGCGGTGGAGCGCTTTCCGGACGCGGTGATCGTGCCGCTGTCGGACTTCGACGCCGGCGCCATTCCCGATCCGCAGGGCCGGGAAGTGGTATTCGCCTGCCGTTCCGGCCGGCGTTCGGTCACTGCCTCGCTCGCCGCGCAGCAGCACGGCTATCCTTATGCGTCACATCTTGCCGGCGGCATTTTGGCGTGGAAGGCGGCGGGCCTGCCCACCGAGACCTGATGGCTTTGCGCCGCTTCCCGCTCATCGTCACGCTCGCCGGCGCGATCGGCGCGCTGCTGGCGCTGCCGGCAGTCCCCAAAGAGCGCGTCGTCAATTACTACAATTGGTCGGACTATCAGGACCCGACCATCCTCGACACATTCACCAAAGAAACCGGCATCAAGGTCCGTTTCGACACTTTCGATTCCAATGACACGCTCGAAGCAAAGCTGCTCGCCGGGGCATCGGGCTATGACGTCGTGGTGCCCAGCGCCTATTTTCTCGCCCGCCAGATCAGCGCCGGCATTTTTCAGAAGCTCGACAAGTCGAAGCTCCCCAATCTGCCGGCAGTGTGGCCGGAGATCGCAAACCGTCTCGCCCTCTACGATCCGGGCAATCAATACGCCATCGACTATATGTGGGGCACGACCGGCATCGGCTACAACGTCAAGAAGGTGAAGGCGATCCTCGGGCCCGACGCCGTCATCGATTCCTGGGACGACGTCTTCAATCCGCAAAAGATTGCGAAGTTCAAGGATTGCGGCATTCATCTCCTCGATTCATCCGACGACATCATGTCGGCGGGTCTGCACTATCTGGGGCTCGATCCCAACACCGGCAATCCGGACGATCTGCAAAAGGTCACCGACCTGTTGCTCAAGATCAGGCCCCATGTGCGAAAATTCCATTCCTCGGAATATCTCAACGCGCTGGCCACCGGCGAAATCTGTTTTGTGGTCGGCTTTTCCGGCGATGTGAAACAGGCGCAGACGCGTGCGGCGCAAGCCAAAAGCGGCATCGAGATCGGCTATTCGATCCCCAAAGAAGGCGCGCAATTGTGGTTCGATACGCTCGCCATCCCGAAAGACGCGCCCGATCTGCAGGAGGCGCAAGAGCTGATCAATTTTCTGATCCGGCCCGACATTGCGGCGAAGAACACCAATTACGTGTCTTATGCCAATGGCGACACGCCGACGCCATTGATCGACAAGGTGATCCTCGACGACAAGACCGTTTATCCCGACGCCGACACCATGGCGAAGCTCTATACGATCATCGCTCATGACGCGAAGACGCAACGGCTGATCAACCGGCTCTGGACCAAGATCAAGACCGGCGAGTGAGACGCCAGACCACGGTCTGGGGCGCGTACTCATAAACGCGCCGACATGGTCTTGCGGCCCGAATTTTTATACCCGATTTTTTTTACCGGAGTCGCTTAAGTCGACAAGTTGCTCCAGTTTTGCTAATCTTCAACCGTGTAACTTGCGCGAGTGGGGATGCACATGACTGAGAACGGCAAGGCGGTTGAAAACGCTTATCGCGACATCGACCGGTATGTTTCCGAAACCTCGCAGTCTGCCTCGAACGGCGCTCAGTTGCTGAGTCCCAGCCAAAGACTGCGCGTCCTGGGCACGCAACACGCAGGTTCATCCAAGATTCCATCTGCCGCAGAGGAAATATCCACTCCACTATCAGCGAACGAATTTCGATCCATGTGAGCGTGCGCGGCAAAATCGCTGCCTTTGATTTCATATCCTGAGAACATCCACTGCCCGCTCGAATAGGATGCGTTTTGCTGGGGTGCCATCGGTCGCGATTGGCCCCTGGCGGACATGCTGAGCCTTGCGACAATAAGGCGCTTCACGCCGGCGATTGCCTCTTGCAAGGGGCGCCATCGCTCGGCAGCATCCGGCGCGATAAAAAGTCTTCGGAGAGGTAGGGGAAGGATATGTCCCAATCGCCGACAAGAGCGGCGCCGTCGCGGCGCGGCTTCATCAAGGCTGTAGCGGTAGCCGGCATCGCCGCGCCTGCCGTGCTGCGCAGCCGCGGAGCCTATGCCGCCTATCCCGATCGTCCGATCAAATTCGTGGTCGCCAATACGCCGGGCGGGCCATCCGACATTGTCGGCCGCCTGCTCGCGGCGGCGCTGCAGCAGTCGACCGGCAAGACCTTCATCATCGAGAACCGCGGCGGCGCCGGCGGCAATCTCGGCATGGAATATGTCGCCCATTCCGATCCGGACGGGTACACGCTGCTGCTCGGCACCACCGCTTTCTCGGTCAATTACAGCCTTTATAATTCGCTGCCGTTCGACCCGATGAAGGATTTCGTCGCGGTCAGCGATGTCGGCGGCTCGCCCAACATCTATCTGGTCAAGCCGGATCTGCCGGCGAAGACGATGAAGGATTTCGTCGCGATCGCCCGTTCGAGCCCCGAAAAATTCAACGCCTCGGTGCCGCCGATCGGCACCACGCCGCAGCTACAAATGGCGCTGCTGAAGGTGAAGGAGAAACTGCCGAACCTTGAAGAGGTGGTGTTCAAGGGCGGCGGCGATGCCGTCGAAGCGCTGCTCGCCGGCACCGTTCAGATCTGTTCAGGCTCGGTGGCGCCCTCGGTGGGACACATCAAGGGCGGCTCGCTGCGCGGGCTCGCGGTCTGCTCCGAACAGCGCTGGCCCGATCTGCCCGACGTGCCGACCATGATCGAGTCGGGCTATCCGGATTTCGTCTTTGCCACCGATGCCATGCTGCTGGCGCCGGGCAAGTCGCCGCCCGAGAACGTCAAGTGGCTGGAAACCGAGACGCTCGAAGTCCTCAATTCGCAAGAGATGAAGGACAAGATGTTTCAGAACGGCTTCCTGGTGCGCGCCCAAGGCGGGCAGGAGTGCTGGGCGCGGCTCACCAAGGAGATGGACACGTTCAAGCAGATCATCGATCAGGCCGGAATCAAGAAGCTCTGAGAGCTCCTTGAGCCAGCGCATGGTCGGGAAAATGCGAACGCGAGCGGGCCTTGATCCGATGCAGTTGAACAGGATCAAGGCCCGGACTCGCGAGTGACCGACGACGAATGTCGTCGACGGCTACGAACCGTTGATCGGCGCGTAATAGTGACGGTGGATGTGCCGATGCAGCACCACCGGCGCCGGCGGGAGCGGCGGAGGCGGCGGCTCGAAACCACGCTGCCACACCGTGCCGCTGTCGAAAGCGATGGTCATGCCATCCGGCGAATAGGTTGCGCCTTCCTGCCAGTTGTCGGCCCAGATATGGCCGGGCCGATCGACCCAGGCCCGCGTCGGCTGGCCGATCTCATTGACGAGATTCATGGTCCAGCCGTTCTGCGCCACGTAAACCGGCCCGGGCGAATTGCCGAGGCAGCCCTGCACGCAGGTGAATTCGCCGGATAGATCAGCGAGGTATTGCGCCGACGCGCCGGTCGCCGCAAAGCCGGTACTTGCACAGGCGAGCAGTGTCGCCGCGATCAGTTTGAACTTCATCGAACGCCTCCTGGCACATTTCGACCTATTCGCAGCCTTTTCGGCCGCAATTATAGGTCCGCAATTATGGCAGCGCCCCGTTTCGGCCGCTCGCCTTATCGGAGCGTTGGTTGATCCAAGGTAAGTCTGCCCCCTTAGTCGCGCGAAATAATGACAAGGTTCTGGTTAGCAACGCGCGTGTGGGGGTTTCCGTTGCAATGCGTCATTCGGGCTTCAGGCCTGCGAATTTCACCACTTTCGCCCATTTCGTGGTTTCGGCTGCGATGTAGTCTGCAAATTGGCCGGGCGAGCCGGCAAATTCCTCGCCGCCGAGCTCGTTGAGCCGCGCTTTGTTATTCGCCTCGGCGAGGCAGGCATTTATCGCGGCGTTAAGCTTGTCGACAACGTCCGCGGGCGTGTCTTTCGGCGCGCCAATGCCGAACCACGCCGTCGCCTCATAACCCGGCACGAATTCGGCCACGGTCGGCACGTCGGGCAACACGGCCTGACGGGTCGCCGATGTCACGGCGAGTGCGCGCACCTTGCCGGATTTGATGAAGCCGAGCGACGCCGGCATCGGGTTGAAAGTCACCTGTGTCTGCCCGCTGAACAGATCGGCAAACCAAGCGTCGCGATACGGGACGTGAATCAGGTTCGTCCCCGTCATCATCTTGAACAACTCGCCGAACACATGATTGGCACTCCCTATGCCGGGTGAAGCCATGTTGATCTTGCCGGGATTGGCCTTGGCGTAGGCGATGAATTCCGCAACGGTCTGCACCGGCAAGGACGGCGTGACGATCATGACCGCGGGCACGCGCACGATGCCGGCGACCGGTCGGATGTCGCGGCTGAAGTCGAAATTGAGATCCTGATAGAGCGTTTGATTGATCGCGTTCGATTGAGTGATCCAGAGCAGCGCGTAGCCATCGGGCGCGCCATGGGCGACCGACTCGGCGGCGATATTGGTGCCGGCGCCCGGCCGGTTCTCGACGATGAATTGTTGGCCGAGCCGTTCCGACAGCCATTGCGCGATCAATCGCGCGGTGATGTCGGAGGACGTGCCGGGCGGAAAGCCGACGGCGATACGTACCGGCCGCGCCGGATAGTCCTCGGCGCGCGCCAAACGCGGTGCCGCCGCAAGCGCCGCAGCGCCCGCCGCCGCACATAGAAGTGTTCTGCGAGCAATAGTCATCGCCTCGCTCCCCGGTCGCTTCCCAATTCGTTCTTTTGGTTGTCTGGTCTTCTAAGAGGCTTCCAGTCTATGCGAAGATAGGCCTGGAATTAAGAACGCATTGAGGGAGGGACGTGTGCTGGGCCGGCTGGTGATTTTCGTCGTTTCGTTTGTCGTCTGTGCCGTCGCGGCTCCGGCTGCGCGCGCCGAGTGGCCGGAGCGTGCGATCCATTGGGTCGTGGGGTTTGCACCCGGCGGCGCCAACGATCTGATCCCGCGCTTTACCGCCGAGGGCGTCAGCAAGCTCATCGGTCAGCCTGTCGTCATCGACAACCGGCCCGGCGCCGGCGCGCTGATCGCCACGGACCTGGTCGCGCATGCGCAACCCGACGGCTACACTTTCCTGGTCGGCGCTGCGAACACGGTTACCAACAGCCTGCTGTTGAAGGATATGCCGTACAAGGATTCCGATCTGGTTCCGGTCGGCATGATCGCCGCCGCGCCTTCGACCATCGTGGTCAATCCGAGCGTGCCGGTTTCGAACTTGGCCGAGTTTGTCGCCTGGGCCAAAGCGCAAGGCGGCAAGGCCACCTGGTCAACCGCCGGCAATGGCTCGACGCCGGATTTCGTCGGCGAGATGATCAAGGAAGCCACCGGCGTGTCGTTCACGATCGTGCCCTATCGCAGCGGCGGCGACTCCGTGAACGGCGTCATCGCCAACGACGTCTCGGCGACCTCCGAGGCGAGCATCGTCGTGCTGCCCAAGATCCAGGCCGGTATGCTGAAAGCGATCGCGACCACTTACGAGAAACGGATCAGCATCTATCCGTCGATCACCACCACCGCGGAGCAGGGCTTCCCGACCGTGCAGATCAGTCATTGGGCGGCCCTGTTCGCGCCGGCCGGAACGCCCGCGCCGATCATCGCGCGGATGAATGCGGCGCTGCAGGAAGCGCTGAAGATGCCGGACGTGCGGGGCAAGCTCACGGCCAATGCGATCGAGCCTATCGGCGGCTCGGTCGTGGAATTGGCAAGCTTCATGAAAAGCGAACGGCAGCGGCTCAGCGATCTCGCCGCCAATATGAAGGTGAGTAAAGACAACTAAACCGCAAGCTAGACCGCAAGTGCCTGGGCGATTTGCTCGGCGCGCTTGAGCTTGTCGGCGCCGAGCACGAGATTGACGATCTCGTCCGCTTTGGCGGCGCCCACGGTGCGCGTCGAAAGCTTTTTGAACTTTTCCACGATGTCGGTTTCGGAGGCGAAGCTTGTTTCGCTGCCGCGCGGCGCCTCGACGGTCCGCTCGAGTTTGGCGCCGTCGTTGAGCTGCACTTCGACGCGCACCATGTGGCGGAAATTCGAGCCGCGTTCGGTGATTGCGGGATCGTGCAGCACAGAAACCTTCCGCGACAATGCAATGCGCCTTTTGTCGTCGACCACGTCGTCGGTGAATTGGTCGACGAACACATCGCCTTCGAGGAGGAGGGTGGCGACGCAGAACGGCAGATTCAATTGCGCCGAGGTCAGGCCCTGCGGCTCATAGGGCCAGCCGACATGTTCGACGGTGACATGCGAACCGTGCACGACGATTGCGGCGACATCATCCGGGCCGAACGGCTTTTCGGCCTGCATCGCGCGGATGGCGTCGAGCGTGGTGTGGTTAGAGCCGACGCAGGAATAGAATTTCAGTGAGATGCGCTTGGTTTCCCACTGGCGCCCCAGTTCCCAGGACAATTCGTCGAGATTGAAGCGGTCGGTCGAGCGCGAGAATGTCGTGCAGAATCCGCCATAGGGCGATTCAAAGACATCGACGATGCCGGTGAAGCCTTGTTCCGCAAGCAGCGTGCCATAAAGGCCGCTTTGCGCCGAGCGCCCGGCATGCATGCGCTTGACCATGGCGCCGAATTGCGCGGCCATCAGCCCCGCGGCCTGGGTGCCGGCGATGCCGAGCGCGTGCACGGTCTGTTCAGGTGACAAGCCGAGTGCGGCCGCGGCGCCCGACGCCGCCGAAAACACCCCGACCGTGGCGCCGGAATGCCAGCCCTGGCCGATATGTTGCGGCCCCATGCATTTGCCGATACGCGGGCCGATCTCGTAGCCGGCGACGGCAGCGCGCAGGAAATCGCGGCCGCTCAAGCCGGGGCGAAGTTCGGTCACGGCAAGAAGCGGCGGCAAGGTCACCGCGCCGACATGGAGCACGCCCTGGCGATGCACGTCGTCGAGCTCAAAGCTCTGGATCAGCGTGCCGTTGACCAAAGCCGCATGCGGCGCCGACAGCTTTTCGGAGGTGCCCCAGACGCGACAGGCTTTGGTCGCGTCGAGCTTTGTCAGCGTTGTCCGCAAGATCCGGCTCCATTCGAGCGCGGCGCCGTAAAGCGCGCAGCCGAGCGAGTCCAGGATCAGAAGCTTGATGCGGGCGGTGACGTCGTCGGGAATGTCGCCGTAACGAAGCTGCGAGACGAATTGCGCGATGGCGCGGGTATGCGGATTGTTGCTCGAACTGGACATGGTTACAGGATTTGCTTCCGGATTGTTGTGCGCTCTTTGCCGGCGCGGGGATCAGTCGGCCGAATATTTCTTTTCCAGCGCGTCGAAATGCGGCTTGGCAACCAGTCGCTGCCGTTCTTCGAAGCTGGCGAGGAAGGGCATGACGCCGTCGAGCGAGCCGCGCGTATGCAGATGGCCGAGCACTTTCTGCATGCCGGCGACCGAAGCCTGCAGCGCCGCATTGGCGTAGAGGATCAGCGTGAATCCCATTTTCGCCAGCGTGTCGAATTCGACCATCGGCGTCAGCCCGCCGGCGACGATATTGACAAGCTGCGGCACCGGCAGGCGCTTGGGAATGTCGCGCATCTGCAATTCGCTGCGCGGCGCTTCGACGAAGGTGATATCCGCGCCGGCTTCGATATAGGCCGCCGCGCGCTCGATCGCGTCCTCGAACCCGTTCACGGCGATGGCGTCGGTGCGCGCCATGATCGCGAGATCGGGATCGTTACGGGCATCCACCGCCGCGTGAATCTTCTGCACCATTTCGGCGCGGGGGATCACATGCTTGCCGGAAAAGTGGCCGCAGCGTTTGGGAAAATCCTGATCCTCGAGCTGGATGGCATTGGCGCCGGAGCGTTCGAGCGTCTTGACGGTGCGGCCGACATTGATGGCATTGCCGAAACCGGTATCGGCATCGACGATCAGGGGCAACGACACGGCGTCACGAATGGCGGCGACATTTTCGGCCAGCTCGGTCACCGAGATCAGGCCGATATCCGGCACGCCGAGATAGGTATTGGTGACGCCGGCGCCGGAGACATAGATCGCCTTGAAGCCGATATCCTCGATGACGCGCGCCGCGAGTGCGTTGGCGACGCCGGGCAGGAGGACGGCCTCCCGCCGGTTCAAGAGCGCGCGCAGCCGCCGATTGCAAGTGTCGGTCATTGCCCAATCCTGTTAGTATTCGGTGGGCTTTCTACCCTAACTTCGCCGAGGGCACGACAGGTCTTTTCGCGGCGCGGATGCGGTTCAGCTCGGTGTGATCAGAATCAAATACGACGATCAGGCCTCGTTGAAAGGCAGAAAGTTCGTCGCGCAAGGATATTAAGGGGCGGCCAGTCGGTTCCGCAAAGTCATTTTCGGGAGTTGATCCGCAAATGCTGAGTTGGGTCGTACGTTTGGTGTTGATTGCGGCGGGCGGCATCGTCGGCCTGTTCGTCGCCGAGGATTCCCCGAGTTTCGGCATCTATCAGGCCATGGTGTCCTTGCTGCTGGTCGTGCTGGTCGTTTTCGTTGGGGCCTTCTGGCCGGAGCGCTGGTCACATCTCATCGACCGTTTCCACCGCAAGTCCGAAGACTAAGCGTAGACGCGTAGCGGAGCCGGCCATCCGCGTCGGCTCTTGACGGAGAGGCAGATGGACAAGGGCGACGCGAAAAAGCTGACGGTGAAGGAGCGGATGGCCGCCGAATTGCGGGAATTCGCCGTTATCGCGGTCTATCTTTGGATCTGCTTCACCGCGCTGGCTTATTTGAAATTCGCCATCCTGGAGGCGCACGGCATCGCTTTTGCACCGTTTGGCTTCGCCGCCGCCAAGGCGCTGATCTGCGCAAAATTCGTGTCGCTCGGACATGCGCTCCATCTCGGCGAACGCTTCAAGCGCCAGCCCCTGATCTGGCCGGTGCTGCACAAGTCGTTTTCTTTCCTGGCCCTGCTGCTCGTGCTGAACGTGTTTGAAGAGATCATCGTCGGCTGGTGGCACGATCGTACGCTGCTGGACTCGCTCCGCGAGATCGGCGGCGGCACCCGCGATCAGATCATTGCCACCGCGATTGTCATGCTCCTGATTCTGATTCCGTTCTTTATACTTCGCGTGCTCGGCGAGGTCGTCGGCGAGCGCACGCTGGCGCGCCTGTTCTTCGAGCCGCGCCGGGTCGTCCAGCGCGAAGAGCCGTCTTGAGCTCGGCCTAAATCCATACTGACTCTGAAATAATGGAGGAGTTGAAATGATACGGATTGCCGGTGTCGTTGCAGCGATTTCCGCCGGTGCCATACAAGTCGCCGACGCGGACGAAATTCGGCATACGACGTTCCCTGCTCCGCTGATCGGAAGCTGGGCGCAGAGCGTCGACTTGTGCGCCAAGGACGACAAATCCAATTTCGCGATTACCCCGTCCGGCTATACCGGTCCGGACGGCAGTTGCGCCGTGGAGATCATCGTCGAGACGGCGGCGGCCGAGGGCGCGAATTACTCGGTGCGCGGGAACTGCAAGGCAACGCCGCAGGATCAGCCCCATGTGGTCAATGTGATCATGCGCCTGAAAGGGGCCGACGGCATGATGGCCGGCAGTTCCTTTGAGGACTTGAAGCCCTATCAGCGCTGCCCGGCAAAGCCCTAGACGCGCGTCGGCCGAAATGTCATGGACGTGCCATGAGCTTGCGTGACTTCAGCCCGCTGACGCTGTCGTGCATCATCTTTGCGCTGACGGTCGGGGGGATTTTCCTCGGCGTTTTGCTGCGCCGGGCGCTGCCGAAGCATCACCTCAGCAAGGATTCCCAAGACGTCGTGCGCCTGGGCGTGGGCCTCGTCGCCACCATCGCAGCGCTTGTGCTTGGTCTGCTGATTGCAGCGGCCAAGGGGTCGTTTGATACGCAAAGCGGTCAGGTCAAGCAGATCACCGCCGATCTCATCCTGCTCGACGACCTTCTATTTTTATATGGGCCGGAGACGCAGCCGATTCGCGTCGAGCTGCGGGCCGCTATCGGTCCATTGGTCGACCGCATCTGGAGCGAGAAAAGGGCGGGCGGCATTAGGACTTTCGTGCCGGGCGCCAGGGCGCAGGATGTCTACGAGAACATCCAAGCCCTAGTGCCGCGCAACGATGTACAGCGCTCTATTCAGAGCCGCGCCGTGCAGGTCAGCAACGATTTCGCCCAGACCAGGCTGTTGCTGTTCGTGGAATCCGATAACCTCGTTCCGGCGCCGTTTCTCGCCATCATGGTGTTTTGGCTGGTGATTATTTTCGCGAGTTTCAGCCTGTTCTCGGAACTGAACGCAACGGTGTTCGCCTTCCTGGCGCTGTTTGCTTTTTCGGCGTCATGCGCGCTGTTTCTGATTCTGGAGCTGAGCCAGCCGTTCGTAGGCTTGATGGCGATTTCGAGCGCGCCGCTGCACCAGGCGCTCGCGCCGTTGTAGCGCTTGCGGCTGCCGAGCTCACCGCCAGCGGCGGTGCAGCCACAGCCATTGCTCGGGGTTTTGCCGCACCCAGCCTTCGATCACCAAGGTGACCGCCTGCATGGTGCCTGCGACGTCGAACTTGCCACTGGCGTCGTAGACCGGCTCGACTTGCGGCGAGATTTCGCCCCAGAACGAGTTGCCGTCAGGCTTGCGCACGACCCGCATGCCGTAGATCGGCAGGCCGGTCTGGTGCGCGAGCTTTGCGATCAGGGGGTTGGCGAGGCATTTCCTGCCGAAGAATGTCACCTCGACGCCGCGCGTATAATGCTGGTCGGCGAGCATGCCGACGTGGAAGCCGGATTGCGCAAGCCGGGCAATCTTCACCGGCGCGTCGAGGCTGGTCGGGATCAATTGGCCCATCAGCGGCTCGCGCAGCTTGATGATCACGTCGCTGACGGCGCCAATATTCGGCCGCCGGAACAAGACGGCGGATTTGACCCCGATCAGATGCGCGCCGACGGCGGGCAATTCCCAATTGGCGAAATGGGCGGCAAAGCTGATCGTGGCCTTGCCGCTTTTCATGATGGCGTCGAAGCGCTCCTGCGAATGCGGCGGATAGGTGATGACGTCTTCGGTCTGCGTGCCGAAGCTTTTGACGCAGAACTCATCCAGATGCGCGAATTCAATCGCGATGCGACCAAGATTATCCCACACGCCGCCGAGAATGGTTTCGATTTCGGCGTCAGATTTTTCCGGAAACGCGAGCCGCAGATTCTCGCGGCCGAGCCGGTGCTCCTTGAACAGCGGGCCGATCTTGCGCATCAGCGCGCCGGCGAAATTCGCCATGCGCCGCCGGTCCGTGTGCTTGATGGCCCCGAGCAGGCCGACGGTGAGGGCGCCGGCCACCTTGTCGAGCAAAGGCTTGAAACTTTGCCGCATCAAAAACGCATCAAAACAGGACGATGATCTTGCCAAAAACCTGCCGGCTTTCGAGCCGCGCCAAGCCGCGCTCGAATTCGGCGAGCGGCACTTCGGTGTCGATCACCGGATTCATCCCCGACGCCATCTTGGCGAGGCTCTCGCCGATATTGCGGATCGAGCAGCCGAACGAGCCGAAGATGCGGTATTGCTGCAGATAGAGCTGGAACAGGTTGAATTGGATCGACTGGCCGGTGGTCGAGCCGCAGGTCACGAGCCGCCCGCCGCGCTTGAGGCAGAGCAGCGAGCCGTTGAACGTGTCCGGGCCGACATGCTCGAAGGCGACGTCGACACCCTTTTTGCCGGTGAGCTTGCGCACCGCGGTTTCGAAGCGATCGGTGCGATAATTGATGACGTGATCGGCGCCGAGCGCCTTGGCCTTTTCACCTTTGGCATCGTCGCCGACGGTGGTGAACACGGTGGCGCCGATGGCTTTGGCCATTTTGATCGCGCTGGTGCCGATGCCGGAGCCGCCGGCCTGGACCAAGATCGTTTCGCCGGGCTGCAGCTTGGCATTGTCGAACAGCATGTGCTGCACGGTGCCGAAGGCGACCGGCGCGCAGGCGGCGTCGCGGAAACTCACATTGTCCGGCACTTTCACCACGAGCCGCGCCGGCATGTTGACGAAATCGCGCGCGAAGCCGTCGACATGGAAGCCCATGATGCTGCCGACGTTCTCACACAGATTGTCGCGGCCTTCCTGGCAGGCTTTGCACTTGCCGCAGGTCAGCGCGCCATAGGCGACGACGCGGTCGCCGACCTTGGAGGTGGTCACGTCCGGCCCCACGGCGACGATTTCGCCCGCGGCTTCGACGCCGACGATCAGCGGCAGCTTGCGCTTGGCGAAAGCCATGCCGCGCCAGCCCCACACATCGATGTGGTTGAGCCCGATCGCCTTGATGCCGATCTGCACTTCGCCTGGGCCGGGCGGGGGCGGGGCGTCGATGTCGACGATCTCAATCTTGCGGTCGCCGGTGAGCGTGAGGGCGCGCATTTTGCCCCCTCCTTTTCCTCCCCCGTTTACGGGGGAGGGTAGGGTGGGGGTTGTCTCTTTATCCAATGTCGGTGTTGCGGTGCTCACGCCGGCTCCCGCGTCAAGACAAGCGAAATATTCTGGCCGCCAAAGCCGAAGGAATTCGAGATCGCGCGATGGAGGCGGGCGTCGCGCGCCTCATTCGGCACCACGTCGAGCGGAATCCCCGGATCGGGCACGCGATAATTGATGGTCGGCGGGATGCGCTGATGTTCGAGGGTCAGCGCCGTGAACACCGCTTCCACCGCGCCGGCCGCGGTCAGCGTGTGGCCGATCATGGATTTGTTCGACGACATCGGGATCGAGCGGATGCGTTCGCCGAATACGGTCGAGACGCCGAGGCATTCCATCTTGTCGTTCTCCGGCGTCGACGTGCCGTGCGCGTTGATATAGTCGATGTCTTCCGCGCCAACGCCGGCATCGGCCAGTGCGTTGCGCATGCAGGCGATGACAGGTTTGCCGTCGGGGCTCGAGCGGGTGCGGTGGAAGGAATCCGATTTCTCGCCGCAGCCTTCGAGAACGGCGAGCACTTTGGCGCCGCGCGCGACGGCGTGGTCATAGTCTTCAAGCACCAGCGCGGCCGCGCCTTCGGCCAGCACGAACCCGTCGCGGTTCTTGGAGAACGGCTTCGACGCCTGTTCCGGCGGATCGTTCTGCGTCGACAGCGCCGACAACAGCGAGAAGCGGATGAGCGCTTCCGCCGTCACGGAGCCGTCGGCGCCGACCGCAAGCACGGCCTGGCATTCGCCGCGGCGGATCGCTTCGACGCCGAGTTGGATCGAGGTGCCGCCCGAGGCGCAGGCGGTCGTGAGCGAGATCGGCGATCCCTGAGTGCCGAAGCGTTCGGCGAGATGCTCGCCGATAATGCCGTATTTCAACGTGTCGAGGACCGGCGCGAATTGCGGCTCGCGCGCCACCCGGACCAGATCGGGATAGGTCGGATCGCTCTCGGAGGCGGTCTTTGCCGCCAATTCGGTGCGATAATGCCATTCGATTTCGAACGGCGGCAGCGCCAGAAACAGCGGGCCGGGAAAATGCCCCTTCGAGCCGATGGCAGATTGGCTGATGGCCTCCTCGCAGGCGAGCGTGGCGAGCCGCTCCGAAAGCTGCGCCGGCGCCATGTAGTCCGCGTAGACGTCGTTGACCGTGCCGGCGATGGTGGTGCGCAGGCTGTCGAGCGCAAAGCGGTTGATACGGCGAATGCCGGATACGCCGGACGAGAGCTTCGCCCAATTGTCTTCCTTGCCGACCCCGAGCGAGGTGACGACGCCCATGCCGGTCACGGCAACCACCGGGCGGCCAGCCTTGTCGCGATGCGTTGCCATAACGCACTCCTCTCAACTATTGGCGCGCATAGGCGCGCGACTAGCTCACCCGTTCGAGCAAGGCGAGCCCTTCGCCGCGCCAATTGCCGACGCCGGTGACGACGACCTGGGAGAGACCGGGCGGACTTGCCCCGATATCTCCAGTTCCTGTCGGGGCGAACAGTTTGCCATGTTCGAGCACCGCACAGCCGATGGCAAGATTGGCCGTGAACTGGGCGTCCACCCCATGCCCGATATACGTACCCGTATTGCGGACCGGAAGCCCGATCTCCTGAAGAACATGGGCCTCGGCGCTGGTCGCGGGCTCAAGCCCTGCGGCGCCGGAGACGATGGCGGCATGGGCCTTGTCGACTTGCGGCGAAAGCTTCTGCCATTGCCGGCGCAGGCTCGCTTCGGCGTCGCCTTCCTTGCGCGCATTGCGGTCGGAATAGACTTCCGAGATTCGCGCCCGCGGTTTTGCGCCGCGCGCGATCGCGTGCTCCTTGCTTTCCAGCACCAGGAACGCCCCCATCGTGCCGAAGGCGATGCCGCCGTGCGGACCGCGGTCCCAGACCGCTGCGAATTTGTCCTTCAGCGCGACCCTGCCGAACTCGAAGGTGAGCAGCACATCCCAGCGTGTGCCGTGATAGGCGCCGCCCACCAGCGTCAGCTCGCTTTGGCCGGCCGCGATGCGCGCCTGCGCGACGCGCACGGCGTCGACGCCGGCCGCTTCCTCGCCCATGAAGGTGCGCGAGGAGCCGACCACGCCATGCACCAGTGAAATATTGCCGGCGAGGAGGTTCGGAAGCTGCGCCAGAAACAGAGTGGGGCGCAGGTCGCTCATCAGCCGTTCGTTGAGAAAGGCGCCGGGCGTATTGGTCTTGCGCAGGCCCGCCATGATCGCGGTATCGACCGCGATATCGCGTTCGCCGCCGCCGGCGGCAACGATCATGTCGGCGCGGTCGAGCAATTCCGGCTTGCCGGCAATACCGGCGTCCGCCAGCGCCATGCCGGCGGAATAGACGCCGACGCGCTGCCAAGTCTCCATCTGCCGCTGGTCGCTCTTCTTCGGAATGTATTTGTCGAAGGAGATCGGGCCGAGCGGATGCACGATATAGGGCGCGAAGCTCGTGTCGTCGTAGGACGGCGCGTCGCCGCGCTCGAGACGGCCCCAAGCCGCCTCGACGCCCTCGCCCAAACAGGTGAGAAGCCCGACGCCGGTGATCCACACCTCACGGCGATCACTCACTTGGCGTACTCCCTGGCCGGGAAATTGATGCGGTCGGCCCATTCCCACAGGCCCTCGCGCAATTCCTTGCTGGGATAAGGAATGATCCGATAGGTCAGCGTGGCATCGCAGATCGGCGCACCCTTGCACCAGCCCTTGGCTTCGCCGATCGCATAGCCGGAGCCCTCGTGAATGACGCGGCCTTCGAATTCGAGTTCGTCGCCGGGAAACACGGCATTGCGGATCTTGCCTTCCTTGACGCCGGCGAGCGCCGGCAGGCCGGTGAAGCCGGTGAGTGCGCTTACCAGCCAGCCCGTGGTCTGCGCCATGCACTCGATCAGGAGCACGCCGGGCATCAGCGGGTAGCCCGGGAAGTGGCCCTCGAAGACAGGGCTCTGCAACGGCACTTTACAGACCGCGCGGGTCACGCGTTCACGGACATCGACGGCCGTGAAGCGGTCGATCATCTGGAAATATTCAAGACGCATCTAATGGCGCCTCAGGCGCCCTTGGCAGCGATCAGCTCGTCGATCCGCTCGCACAAGTTCTTCAGCACGAAATACTGATCTGTTGTCGCCTTGCCGTCGTTGACCTCTTGGGTCCATTGCTCCAGCGGCAGCTTGATGCCGAAAGCCTTGTCGATGGCAAAGGCAATGTCGAGAAAGTCGAGACTGTCGATCTCAAGATCATTGATAGCGTGAGATTCCGGCTTGATATTTTCACGCGGGATATCGCAAGTTTCCGCAATGATTTCAGCCACTTTATCGAACGTAGTGGACATCGGGCGTGCTCATTGGTCCGAAGGAATAAGCGCCGGCCCAGCCCGGCACTCGCAGCCCGCGATACGGGCCCCTCAATGTGAAGGCCCCGTATAGCGAAGGATGCCGGTAAGTTCAACGGCGGAGCCCATCTGCGGGCCCGCCGTCCAGGTGCCGCCGGACCGGGCGATTTTCCGCCTTTGCCAAGGGCTTATTGCAGCACATCGTCCGGGCTCGGATCAGCCTCTCCGCTTGATCCACCAAGCCATATTACCTAATGAACCCGGCGAGAGCTCCACCCAAGGCCCACACCGGTTCCAGGTCCGCCCATGCCGCAGGCGCAACAGGTCGACAAAACTGTGCGCAAGCGATGTTTTGTGCAGATGACGGGCTATGAGCCGGTCGGCGCCGAGCGCCAGCACCACCGCTTCATCCGCGAAATGGCGCGGTTTCAGAAGGCCTGGAACGTGCAAGGCGAGGTGTCGCCGCCGGTTCTGTCGGCGGACGGCGCGGTGGCGAGCTGGTCGGTCGCCTGTTTCGGCCCGAACTGGCGCGTCACCACCGACTTTCACTGGTTCCGCTGGGACGATTTCGTGCGCGCCGACGCCGCCGAGAGCGACTGGTGGCGCTTTCCGCTCGGCGTCGCGGCGCTGATGGAATTCATCCTCAACGGCACCGTGGTCAAATATTTCATGGTGGCGTGGCGTTACGGTGGATTCTTTCTGTCGCCGCTGGTCTATGTGCTCGGCACGATGTGGGCGGCGATCGCGCTGACGCGCTTCGCCGTGATCCATCTTGGCCTGCCGTATCACATGCTGATCGCGCCGCTGTTGTGGTTTGCGATCTTCGTTGCGTTTCGCTTTACCTTCGGGCGCCTCTGGCATATCCGCTACGCGCTCGACGACTGGTATTTCGCGCGCGATCTCATTCATCGGGTGCGGCCGGGGCTGGAGGAACGGCTCGATGTTCTGGCGCACGAGTTCGTGCGCATCGTGCGCGGCACCGATGCCGACGAGATCGTGTTCGACGGCCACAGTCTCGGCGCGCCGCTGTCGCTCATCGTGCTCGATCGCGCGCTCAAGCTCGATCCGCAGCTTTTAAGCCGCGGCAAGGAACTGCATCTGGTGTCGAGCGGCTCCTCGCTGATGAAAGTCGCGTTGCATCCGGCTGCCGGCTGGATCCGCGAGACCGTCGGCCGCATTGCTACCGCGCCCGGCTTGTTCTGGGTCGAATATCAGGCGCTGGTCGATGTCATCAATGTCTACAAGGTCGATCCGGTGGTCGCGCTCGGCATGCCGTTTGCCGGCAAGCCCATCGTGAAAATCATCCGTATCCGCATGATGGTCGAGGAGCACACGTACCGGCGCTTCCGTCTCAATTTCCTACGCATCCATCGTCAGGCGGTCATGGGCAATGAGCAGCGTTACTTCTACGACTATTACATGTTGGTCTGCGGCCCCATCGCGCTGCCGGATCGCGTCGCTTATCCCGACGAAGCCGTCGCGGCCTTCGGCGCCGACGGCGGGTTGATTGCGGGCGTCCTCGAAGCTGTGCCGGAGCCAAGCGCGTGACCCCGACAATTTCCAAAATCATCTGGCTTGCTTTCATGGCCGCCTGGGTGGTGCTGCGGCAGCGGCCGGGGCGGCATTCGCGCAAGACCCCGATCAGCTATTCCCGGCGCGACATTCGCGAACGCCTGCTGATGGCGGCGTCGTTCACCGGCCTAGGCATCGTGCCTTCAATCTATCTCGCGATCCATTTTCCGCGCTTTGCCGATTATCCCTATATGCCGGTGCTGACCTATCTCGGCATCGTGGTCGATCTGGCCTCGTTGTGGCTGTTTTGGCGGACCCATAGCGATCTCGGCAAAAACTGGTCGGTCAGTCTCGACCTGCGCGAACGCCATACCCTCGTCACAACCGGCGTTTACGGGGTCGTCCGCCATCCCATGTATTCGGCGTTTTGGCTGATGGCGCTCGCTCAGGTGCTGCTGTTGCCCAATTGGATTGCAGGGCCCGCGGGTTTGGTCGGTTTCGGCATTCTGTTCTTTGGTCGCGTGCAGCGTGAAGAAGAGATGATGAGGAGCGCGTTCGGAGAGGAATATCGTACCTATATGGAACGCACCGCGCGGGTCGTGCCGTGGATTTATTGATGTGCGCGGTGGTCTGGCGATTTGCCGGTTCGGCCACGTTGCATTTATGGCACAGGTCGGCGCCGGTTTGCGGTGCACTCGGCATTTCCCGGAAAATTCCGGCCACAAAATCTGGCAGTGCGGTATGGATCGCTTAGAATGCGCGGGCATACCGGATTCAAGTTTTGCGTAACATTCGGCAAGCCATGAGGGGGCCATGAAGGCCAGATTGGGTTGGGGTTGGATGGCAAGCAGCGTTGCAGACACCGTGTCGATGACCATGACAGCTTGGCGACGATTTGCAGCGATTGCGATGCTCGCAGTCGGCATGATGCTGGCGCTTGGAACCAGCCCGAGCATGGCGGAATCGCGCGCGCACGTTTATCTGCTGCGCGGCCTTCTCAATGTCTTCTCGCTCGGCATGGATACGCTGGCGGACGAACTCAACAAACGCGGCGTCTACGCCACCGTTGACAATCACACTGCATGGCAGTCGCTCGCCGACCAGGCCGCGGCGCGATACAAGGCTGGCACCGAAGGCCCGATCATTATCATCGGCCACTCGCTCGGCGCCGATGCGGTCATGGAAATGTCGGCCTATCTCGGCGCCAAGGGCGTGCCGGTGGCGCTCGCGGTGCCGTTCGACGGCACGCAATCGTTCGCGGCCTCGGGCAATATCCAGCGCGTGCTCAATCTCACACAGCGCAGTTACGCCTACATGCGCAAGGGCCCGAGCTTCAAAGGCACGCTGGTCAATTTCGACGTGAGTTCGGATCCGAGCATCGATCATCTCAATATCGACAAGTCGCCGCGCCTGCATGCGAAAGTGATCGGCGAAGTGCTCTCCGTGGTCGGCTCGCATCGCGGCGTGCCGGGTACGACGGTGCCGCAGCCGACTCGGGTCAATTCGCCGGCTGCGCCCGGTGGCGGCACCGGCGCGCCAATGGCGCCTGCACCGAAGCCCGAGGCTGCTCCGGCACCTGCAACACCCGCGCCGCCGCCGGCCAAGACCGGCACCGGCGCCACGAACTCCACGGATATTCGGCCCTTGGCCGACAGCGGTACACCGGTGATCGCGCTGCCCGAACGCGGCGCACCGGTCCACAAGCCCGCGGCGCCGGCGAGCGGCACCGCGCAAGTTCCGAATTGATCGCGCACGAATTTACGGTTCACCGAATCAAACGGCCCGCCGAGCGAACACGGCGGGCCGTTTACATTTATGAGCTCTCTTGTGTGAGTTCTTTGTAAGCTCTCTTGCGTTCGTAAGCGTTACGGCCGCTCCGGCATGTCGATCGGCGCGCAATTGGTGCGGCCCTGCAGCGCGCAATCCTCGAGCTTGCCGGTGGCGGAGATGGTGTCGGCGATCCACACGCCGGTGCCGATGAGTACGACAACGATCGCCGCCGCGACCATATTCATCCGCATGCGTTGGCGATCGTCGATCCGTTCTTCGCGTTCCTGTTCGTAGCGGGAGAAGTCATCGTCCGCGTTCTGCCGCGCCGGCGGTGACGCCGAGACCAGCGCCAGCGGCTGTCTGCGGCGCCGGAACGGCAACACCTGTCCAGACGCTTTGCTCTTTTGTGCGGCAGGCCCGTTCTGCATCGCTGGTGAACCGCCAAGTTTATGCAAAGAACATACGCCCTTGCCGCGTAATTTCTAAGTGAAGAATTCATGTCTCCAATGCGGATAATCCCTGACGAAATTGCAGGTTCCGCATTCATAGATCCTGCCATTCCAACGGCGCTTGAAGTGAACTAGATTCGATCCATGAGTTTGCCGATGAATTTGCGGCGGCACGCGCGTATCGGGATAGCGCTGGCAGCGGCCTATGCGGTCGCTTTGCAGGCGGTTTTGCTCGCATTCGGCGTTCCAAGCGCCAGCGGCGTCGCAGCCGTTCCGGTCTGTTCGGCGGCGGCCGGTCATTCCACACCGGCCGGACAGAGCCAGGACTGTCTGGAGGCCTGTCTTACCGGCTGTTGCAGCGGCGCGCCAATTTGTCCCACGCCTGCCGCGATCGCGATTTACACGCCGGCGCCGGCACAGATGTTGACGGCCGTGCCCGAAGTCGGGCCGCTTCCGGCTGTGCGCATTGCCGCTGCCCATCGTTCGCGGGCGCCGCCGTCAGCCTGAGCGAACAATCAGCAAGCCAAAAATATGTTGCCGTTACGGCATTCAATGCGGAGCAAGTCCATGAAGATTTTCGATTCGAAATACACGATCGGCGCCGTTGCCCTTCTGGCGGCGCAAATGGCCGGGGCGCAACTCGCACGCGCCGCCGACTACGATGTCGGCTCGATCCATATCTCGCAGCCTTGGTCGCGGGCGACGCCGAAAGGGGCCGCGTCGGGCGCAGGCTACATGACCGTCACCAACAAAGGCACCGCGCCGGATCGCGTCAGCTGCGTGTCGAGCGACGCCAGCGCCCAATGCCAGATCCACACCATGACGATGGAAGACGGCGTGATGAAGATGCGGCCGGTCGAAGGCGGGCTCGAAATCCTGCCGGGCCAGACCATCACGCTGAAGCCCGGCGGTTTTCACATCATGCTGCTCGATCTGAAACATCCGCTGGAACAGGGGCAAAGCGTCAAGGCGACGCTGAAATTCGATCACGCCGGCACGGTCGATGTCGAATACCCCATTGCCGGGATCGGTGCGCCCGCGCCCGGCGCCGCCGATGCCGGCGGCACGATGATGAGCGGCGACCATGGCATGCAAGGCTCGAGCGGCGGCATGATGATGGCGCCAAGCGGTGGCGGCGCAATGCAAGGCCCAAGCGGCAGCATGCAGATGAACAAGCCGTAGCAGCCGGCACTGGTTTCGCCGCTCATTCCCGCGTCAGCGGGACTCCAATCGCAATACACCGCGCTGGGTCCCCGCTTTCGCGGGGACGAGCGGCGTGCGAGCGCTTCACTTCGGCTCAGGAAAGCCCGGCTTCACGCCGTCCGGCAGCGGCGCCTTGAACGTGTTCAGCGTCATCGACACCATCGCGTAATAGCCGAGGATGCCGACCAGTTCGACCGTGCCGGCATCGCCGAGAAGCTTCTTGACGCGATTGTAGGTGGGCGTGCTGACGCGTCGCTTGCCGTAGAGCTCCTTGACGAAATCGTAGATCGCCATCTCGTCCTTCGGCGCCGATTTCGGCGCGCGGCCGGCTTGGATGGCGCGGATGGTTTCCGGCTTCACGCCCTGTTTCTCGGCGATCACCGCATGCGCCGCCCACTCGTATTGCGCCTTCCAGAACTGGGCGGTGCAAAGGATGGCGAACTCGGACAGCCGCGGCGGAACGCTGGTCTTATAGCGCACATGGCCGCCGAGCTTCTGCGCCAACTCGCCAAATGCGGGCGAATGCAGGTAGATCGCGAACGGGCCCGACAGCTTGAAGACGCCGCGCGGGCCGGATGCGATGGATTCGGTCAGCGCCTTCTGCGCCGGCGTGAATGTCTCCGGCGACAGTTCGGGAAGGCGAGGGGATTGCAGGCTCTTTTGTGCAGTTTTGGCCATAGGCTTCCTCTGTGGATTGGGCTTTCTCTAAGGGTTTCCTCTTCGGCGGGTAGAACAAAGTTCGGCCGGCGTTATTGTTGTATCGTCACGTGACACGGCAATCGGCGGATATCGGGCGATGCGTGAAGCGATAACGAGCTTTACGGCGGCT
>Ga0210401_10001075_pt1 | contig 32547 bp, 15 predicted proteins | sample IncBWH32MmetaG_FD_150866 | JGI IMG/M metagenome (GOLD analysis project Ga0210401, IMG submission 150866) | Forest soil microbial communities from Barre Woods Harvard Forest LTER site, Petersham, Massachusetts, United States - Inc-BW-H-32-M | ecosystem: Environmental > Terrestrial > Soil >...
TATTACAGTAAATGGTTCTGCACCACCAACATTTAATGCCCCTCCGGTTTGTTTGGGTGCAACAACAATGTTTACTAACACTACTGTGGGTGGCTCTACTTTCGATTGGAATTTTGGAGATGCAACAAACCCTGCAGATACTTCCCAATTGCAAAACCCTACATATACATATCCTACTGCAGGAAATTTTGCTGTTAATTTCACAGTTACTACGGCTAGCGGTTGTAAATCAAATACAACTCAAACTATAACAGTTAGTCCATTACCAACTGCCTCTTTTAGCGCTCCGCCTGTATGTTTAGGTTCGGCAACTGTATTTACAAGTACAATAAACCCAACCGTAGGCTCTACTTATATGTGGAATTATGGAGATGGGCCTGCAGCCGCAGGTTCTGCTACACCCTCACATACATATGCAACAACAAATACATTTGTAGTAACTCTAACAGTAACCGCAGCAGGAAGTTGTACGGTAACAGCCACCAATAGCGTAGTTGTAAATCAAATACCAACAGCAGCATTTAATGTAGCAGCAGTTTGTATGGGTACTGGTTCTGTATTCAACAACACATCAACATTAGATTCTGCCTGTGCCTGGAATTTTGGTGGAGCAGGTAACCCTGCTACTGCCAATTCAATATGCGCACCAACTTTTACTTATTCAGCATCAGGTACATTTCCTGTAACATTAACCGTAACAGCCATTGGTGGTTGTACAGCTACAGCAACCGGTAATGCGGTAGTAAATCCTTTTCCTGTTTTAGGTTTTACTGCTAATCACCCTTGCGTTGGAGCACCTGTAAATTTTGTAAACACAACTACTAACCAAGCAACAATTTCAAACTGGAGTTGGAATTTTGGCGACGGTTCAGCACCAAATACTAACGCAACACCTGCGCCTTATACTTACACAGCTCCTGCTGGGGTTTCAGCTGCAGGTTGTTATTCAGTAGTTCTTACAGCAACCGCTTCAACAGGTTGTTCCGGATCTCACGACACTATTGTTTATGTGCATAATAATCCTTTTGCTTTTTTTAAGGCATGGGAGGCTTGTTTAGGTAGCCCTTCTGAATTTGTAGATAGTTCTTTTGTTCAAAATCCGGCTTGTTTAAATGATCATATAACATCATGGATTTATGATTTTGGAGATGGTACAACTACCCCTTACACCAGTGCTAATTTACCAGATACTATTAAACATACTTATGCCGTTTGTGGTCCTTATAATATAACAGCAACGGTTACTACTAATAATGGATGTACATTTTCAAATACTTTACCCGGAGATACTGTTTTCTGTATACCAACAGTTGTAGGTCCTGTTAATTTTACTGTTTGTCCAAGTGCAGCTACTCCTGTTCAAACATTTACTACAACCTGTGCTAATGGCGGCACTCCTACGGCTCAATGGTTTCAGTCTATGACCAATATAAATAATACGGGAGCGCCACCAAACTTTTTAAACCCCGGAGGTTTTGACCAAGTGCCAACTTATAATGTAATTGCACAAAATTTGAGTTGTGGTTTATTAAAAGATACTGTTTTTGCTTTTCCAATTTCAGGATTTGGATGTGTTGGCACTCCTACTTATTATATTGCCAACGTGTATCCAACCCCAACTGTAACTCCTGTTAGCAGTGTTACAGTTTGTCCTAGCGTAATTGTTCCTGCCTTTAATTTTACAGGTTGCCCTGGTACTCCGGCAGAAACATATAGTTGGACTACAGCCGGAAATAATGTTGGTATTGCAACTCCTAGCCCTGGTCTTGCAATAAATGCTTTCACTAGTCAAAACACCACTGATTTAGTTGCAGTAGGAACAGTAAGTGTAACACCTTTAGCCAATGGTTGTGTAGGCTCTGGTACAACTTTTAGTGTTACGGTAAATCCTACACCAAGTATGACGGTAACTTCACCTGCTCCTTATTGTCCGGATGCTTTGATATCATCAACCGACTACAATATTACTACCGACCCTGCCATACCAGGCGTTACCTATACATGGACTGCCAACAATAATGTAGGAACCGGAATGCCTTTAACAGGTACTGGTGCTGCACCAAATGCTGCATATAATGCCCCGGCAAATGCTAGTTTAGTTAACCAAGTTAGCATTATTAGTTACACACCTTCTTTAAACGGTTGTATTGGTATACCTGTTACCGAATCTGTTACTATTAAACCAACACCTGTTGTAGACCCGGTTCCCCCTTCATTTTATTGCCCAAATCAGGTAACCAACCAAATTAATTTTACCTGCCAGCCTACCGGCGGAACTCCAATATTTACATATACAGTTCCGGGTGGTTTTGGTCAAACCGGTACAGGTAACTTACCACCATTTACAACTGTTAATCCAGGTACAACAAATATTGTAACAACCTTTACAGTTAATGCAACCTTAAACAATTGCTTAGGACCTAATTCTACTTTTATTATTACGGTACATCCAAACCCAAAGGCTTCATTTATTTATAAACCACTTGTTTGTGAGGGTAGCCCTATGTTTTTTACAGATGAATCAGTTGCATATGGTGGGTTAACTATCAACTCATGGCAATGGGATATGGATAATAATGGAAGCATAGATGTTAGCGTCCAAAATCCTCAATATGTAATTCCAACTGTTGGATTAGATTCCGTTACGTTATATGTAGCAACAAGTTCTGTACCATCTTGTACAGCACACGTAACAGAACCTGTTTTTGTAAACCCTATACCGGTTCCTCAATTTGTTGGGTTTAATTTACAAGGCTGCCCTACTTTGCAAACAGCTTTTACTGATCAATCAACTATATCGTCAGGACATATTGTTTCATGGAATTGGAATTTTGGTAACGGGCAAGCATTCTCCGGTCAATTTCCACCACCACAAGATTATCCAAACACATCACCAACAACACCTGCTTTTTATTCTGCTTCGTTAACGGTAAAATCAGATAGCGGTTGTGTAGCTTCAAAAATAAAAAATAATTATATGGAAGTTTATCCAAGACCTATTGCCAATTTTTCGTGGGGACCCGGCGATGCAGATATAGATGCCCCTGTCATTACTTTTGTTAATGAGGCTATAGGAGCAAGCGAATATCTGCCAACTCAAACATATGGTCAGTATGGTGTAGAATATTATTTAGGTGATACATATGCTTCTGGTACTTCACCTAATTATGTACATAACAATACATCATTTAACCATAGTTACAACGACCCTGATGCAAATGATGTAACCGAAACATACTATGTAACACAATGGGTAATTAATAGTTATGGCTGTACTGATTCTATTACTAAACCGGTAGAAATATTGCCAATTTTCACTTTTTACATTCCTAATGCATTTACACCAAATAGCGATGGTAAAAACGAAGGTTTTAAAGGTTTAGGAATTGGAATAGATAACACAACCTATAATTTATGGGTATTCGATCGTTGGGGCTTAATGATATATCATGCAACTGATATTGATAAAGCCTGGGATGGGCACATGAGAGGCGATGAAAGCAAACCGATTCTTCAGGAAGATGTGTATGTTTGGAAAGTAAAGTTTAATGATATTTTTGGTAAACTACACGAATATCATGGTACGGTTACTTTAGTAAAGTAAATATTTCTTCAGCAAGGTTCTTATTAGTCACTATGCAAATTTTGTATAGTGACTGATTTCAGTTTATCAATATAATTCCATTGTATTCCTTTAATGTGACTACAAATCTTACACATTAATTGGTCAGATGAAATTACTTATATTCGCATCAAATAATAAATATGAAAAAAATACTTACAGCTTTAGCTATCACATTTTGTCTTTATACAAATGCTCAAAATGTAAATACAATAGCCGGAAATGGTACAGCTGGTTATACCGGAGACGGCGGACAAGCAACCGCCGGTGAATTTAATGGCCCATATGGAATGACAATTGATGCTTCCGGCAATCTTTACATTGCAGAGCAAAATAATCATTGTATCCGAAAAGTAAGTACTTCGGGCATTATAAGCACTATAGTTGGAAACGGAACATGGGGTTTTAATGGAGATGGTGGGCCTGCTACTGCTGCACTATTAAACGGACCAAGCGATGTAACTTTTGATGGCGCAGGTAATTTATATATTACAGATAATGGGAATAGTTGTGTACGCATGGTAAACTCTTCAGGGATTATAAGCACTATTGCAGGAAATGGAACATCAGGTTATACAGGAGACGGTGGGCAAGCCACATCTGCGCAGTTTAACAGTATATATGGAGTTACACTTGATGCCTTAGGAAATATTTATGTAGCAGATGCAGGTAATTTTTGTATTCGTATGATAAATACTTCTGGTATAATAAATACTATAGCTGGTAACGGAACAAGTGGTTTTAGTGGAGACGGTGGGCAAGCTACTGCGGCACAATTAAGAAACGCACGTGGGGTGGCTATTGATGCTGCTGGAAATCTTTACATAGCTGATGGTGTTAACAATTGTATACGCATGGTAAACTCTGCTGGAATTATAAACACCGTTGTAGGAAACGGAACGGCAGCCTATAGCGGAGATGGTGGACAAGCTACTGCTGCAGAACTAAATACCCCAATGGACTTAATTTTTGATGCTACAGGCAACATGTACATTGCCGATGCTCATAATAACTGTATACGTGTAGTAAATACATCGGGCATAATAACTACTGTAGCAGGAAATGGATCTCAAGGTTTTAGTGGAGACGGTGGGCAGGCTACCGCAGCAACATTTCATAGTACAGATGATGTGGTTTTAGATGGAGCCGGTAACATGTATATTACTGATTATTTTAATCAACGTATACGCCAAGTAAATGTACCTTTAACTGTAAGTGTAAACTCAACTACTTTATGTGTAGGAAGTACTGCTACCTTAAGTGCAAGCGGAGCCAACACATATAGTTGGACACCAGCTACTAATTTAAATAATACTACAAGTGCAAGTGTTATTGCCAGCCCAACATCTACTACTGTTTATACAGTAACTGGCACAGGGGCTTTTGGCACCTCTACTACCACTTCAACATCTACAGTAACAATAAATCCTTTACCAACCTTAACTATTACTTCTACGGCTGGTTATAGTCTTTGTCCTAATACACCAGACACATTAAAAGCAAGTGGCACAGCAACTTCATATACCTGGAGCCCGGGAACTCATGTAGTAACTAATTACACTGTTCATCCTAACAATAGTACGACTTATACCCTAACAGGAGTTGATGCCAATGGTTGTAAAAATAAAACAACTCAATTAATAACTGTTTACCCAAGGCCGACATTAACTATTACACCAACCGTAGCACCAATTTGTGCAGGCGATACTACAATCTTATCTATCGTTACCGGTAGCATAAGTGTAACATCTTATTCTTGGAGTACAAGCGCAACAACCTCTTCTATTTCTGTTAGCCCTATAATTACAACAACCTATGCTGTTACCGGATTTGATGCAATGGGTTGTACAGGAAGAACTCATTATACATTAACAGTAAATTCTTTACCAAGTGTAACTGCTAATAGCGATTCATTAGGCACTATATGTCAAGGCAGCCCGGCAGTTTTAACTGCCGGTGGTGCTACAACATATACTTGGAATAATAGCGCAACAACTACCACTATTGCTATAACGCCAACAATTACTACAACATACACAGTAATGGGCACTGATGGAAATGGTTGTGAAAACATGGCTACAGTTACACAATCAGTATCTACTTCATGTATTAGTGGTATAGAGCAACATAACAACAGCAACAATATAACCATTTACCCAAACCCAAGTAATGGTAATTTTTCAGTAGAAACATTAGAAGTAGCACCTCAAATATTACAGATATTTGATTTAACCGGAAGATTAGTTATTACCAAAACGATTACTGGTAACACAAACATAAATGGTTCGGATTTAGTTGATGGTATTTATAATGTAAAAATTACAAATAATGGTACTGTAATAAATAAACGAATAATTGTTTCCAAATAAGCGTTGCCATTAAAAAATTTAAAGAACAAGTACTTTCCACTATATGAAAGCACTTGTTCTTTAAATACTTCCCCCTCCTGCCCGTGGAACAATAATGAGCAACAAAAAGTCTAACGTTATAATTTAATTATTATTTACTTACGCTAACATGGTTCATCTTATAACAGTAATAAAACCTCTTAGAGTTTTTAAGTCGTTTTCTGCGCCACAAGCTATCCTATACGATATAATGTAAAAATAAGTTCCATCAACACAGGTAGGGCTCCATATACATTTTGGGTCTGAGCTTTCAAAAATCTTATTGCCCCAACGATTAAAAATATCTATTTGAAAAGTTGAAAATTGATATTTACCAAAATCAATAAACTCATTTTTGTTATCATTATTTGGGGTAACAATATTAGGAATCGTATCTAAAAAAATGTTTTCTTTTATACTGACATGAAATGTGTCGGTAAAAATACAAGTGGTGCTAAGCGTATAAGTTATCCAATAGGTACCCGATGAGCTAAGTGTGTGAACAGAATCTGTATTTCCGTCACTCCACAAATAATTTGTAGCATTTGGATAAGTAGCATTAATGCTTACTCCATTTCCACAAATAAAAGTATCGCTTACCATTGAACCCGGCATAGCGTTCACAATTGCTTTTATAGAATCTTTTCTAACACAGCCATTTAAATTGGTATAACAATCATAATAACCACTATTAGATATAGTCAAAGGTTTAATTACCGACGTCGATAAATTAGATTGAAAGCCCAGAGGTCCTGTCCAACTTATAACAGCTGTTGTTGGTGTAGGTGTTGCAGATAAAACCAAACTATCTCCGGTACATAAGGTGGTTTTAATATGTATAACTGTATTTGGAACAGGTTTTACTACAATTTGTACTGTATCAATTTTGCTTTTGCAAACACCTATATTGGTTTGTAACGTATAAGTTCCGGCACTTGCATTAGTAATATTTGTAATTGTAAAAGTTTGATTAGATGAAGTAAAACTATTAGGGCCAACCCAGTTATAGTTTACACCTGTACTTGATGATTGTCCTTGTATCACTATAGAATTCCCCTTACAAACAGAATCGTTACTAACTACAATGGTTGGTGCGTTTACTTTTAGTACGTTTATATTTATTGTATCAATAGGACTTGTACAACCGCTTCCGTTAATAAATAAGGAGTACGTACCACTTGCTGCCGTTGTAGCTGAATTAATTTGAGGATTAATTTGTGATGAACTAAAACCATTGGGACCCGACCAACTGTATATCGCTCCTGAGACAGTATTTGTATGTAAATAAATAGTATCGCCAAAACAGGGTGAAGTATTTGTTGCTGATATTATTGGAGTAATTGATGTTGGTTTTATAAAAGCGTTAACCTGAGTCCTTATTGAATGACAACCCGAAGCATCGTCAACCGAAACATAATAAGTTGTATTTGCAAACAAAGGAGGTGTAATAAAATTAGTGCCTGTATTAATAATGGAGCCACTGTAAGGCTGCACGTACCATTGTATCGTATTTGTACTTGTAATGGCGGCTTGTAAATGAGCTTGAGCACCCAAACAAATACTATCGCTGGTAGTAGTAGGTGCTAATGGGGCATTAGGGCTATAGGTTACTTTTACACTATCCTGTGCCTGACAACCATTTACATCGGTTGCAACTAAAACATAAGTGCCGGAGGCATAAGCATAAATGCTGTCTTTTTGTTGATTTGTTGGAAGCCATAAATAAGAAATCATGCCTGTGTTAGCAGTAAGTAAAACCGAATCGCCTGGACAAATAGTTGTTGAACCAGCAATTGTTATAACTGCAGTAGGTTGAGATACAGTAACGGCCATGTTACAAGTAGTTGTTATACCACACATGGTTACCATACAAGAGTACACTCCACTTTGTGAAACCGTTCTAATAGTGCCTCCTCCACTTAAAGGTGACAGCCATTGTATAGCAGTAGTATCACCGCTTATTACTTGCAGGGTTACTGTTTGTCCAGCACATACAATAGCTTGTGGTAAAGCAAGTAAATAAGGGGTGTTGTAATTTTTTATTTCAATGGTATTAGAGGTTAATTTACATCCACTTGCGTTAATGGCTACGCAATAATAAAAACCCGGTATATGTTCATATATAGTAGAAGTGGTTTGTGTTAGTATACCCGAAGGCCCGTACCATTGCCAGGATACTGCATTTGGATAAGTACAAATTAATTCTACTGAATCGTTAGGGCAAACAATGCCACTAGTTGGGTTTGTAGTAACAATAGGTTGAGGATTTACCAGAACGGTTATGGCATTAGTATTTGTATTTGAACACCCGGTTACAGTGTTAGTGGCATTAACATAAACCTGATAATAACCGGCATGAGTAACCCAAATAGAATCATTTGGAGAAACTGCATAAGATATATTTGCTGTTGGTGTAACTGTAACTGAAGCAATAAGTAAAGTTGAATCGCCTGGGCAAATAAAATTATTACCTACAAAACCAATATTAATTTGCGGATTAGGATTAACAATGGCATAAACAGATTTATTAAAATAGGCAGTATCCTTGCCACATAGGCTCGAAAATATATATTTGATATGTAGATTAATCATTCCGGTAGCTGTTGGGCAAATTTGCAGAGATAAATTATTTTGGCCGCCAGGTCCACAATAACTAAATCCAGCTACTTGAGGGTTTCCAGTAATTACAGTGCTTAAGGATGGGAAACAATTATAAGGATTAATAGCTGTTGGATTTGTTATGCTATCATAAACAAAATAAAGGTGACATTGCCCTTGACAAATCCTAAACGTGTCAGGTTCGTTAGTTTTAGGGGCAACATGATTTAGCGTATCAAACTTTATTTGAACTTCATTAATGTTTGTGCAGCCAAAAGCGTTTGTTAAAGTAAAATAATAATAACCTGGCTGATTAACTACACAACTTGTACTAAATGTAGACACTATTCCGGGGCCTGTCCATTGATAAGTGCAACCTTGTATATTACTACCTGTTAATGTAAAGGTTTGTGCACCACATACTATTATTGGATTTGTTGCCGGAGGCTGGTTTACATTAATTCCTAAATTATCAGTTATATTTGGAGGTTGTGGTATGGGGTTTATTTTTGCGTACACAGTATCTTGTGTAGTAAAGCAACCATCAATAGTTGTCATTACGCATGAATAATTTCCGCTTGAGGTTACGTAATGAGATTGCAGAGTATCTCCTGTATTCCATGCATAATGGTAAAAAGGTCCGACACCTCCAATATCGCCTGTATAAGGATTAGCCGTAATAGCCTTTGGCCCGCATGAAATTATAGTATCCGGACAGCTATAAGTCATATCATCTATACATCCACCAACAAAATTTTTAGTACAGCCGCCTCCGCTTCTATAATAATAATCATAGTAAGCAGATGTACTATCTATGCCATGCAAAATAAAACAATCACTAGAACCGGCTGATGTAGTATGGTAATAATAGGCATTGGAATTATTACAGTTTTGCGATGAAATCCAATAATCAAAATTTGAAGGTGTATGGGCTAAAACACTAAAAGGGTTGTATTTTATATCAACAAATAATTTATAATTAAACCCGCCGCACACATAGGGTGTACTATTATTTGTAAAAACAATGCCATGCGCATAATCATTATAAGCCCCGCCAAAATTTCGTGCCCATAATCTGCTTCCGGTTTTATCATATTGAGTAATAAATAAATCATGAAAACCTACACTATTAAACATACCCGTACCACCCGCCAAAATACTATAATCATCCATTTTACAATCAAACTCACCAAAAATGCAAGGATTGTTATTTACATCTATAGCCACATCTTTCGATGATACATAGGAGCTACTGGCATCTTCTTTCCCCCATAAATAAGTTCCACTGTTACTATACTTAACTAAAAAAACACGATTAGTAAATGCACCGTTTAAGGTGTTATTTGGCGTACCAAAAAATATAATATTTCCTGTATAATCACCTGTTACATAAACATCGTTATTATTATCAACAGCTAAACCATATGCAATGCTACTAATAGCCCCTGCTTTTACAAACCATTGTTCTTGCCCATTAGCGTCATATTTTATAATAAAAACAGCATTTTGTATCGTGTTTAAATGGGTTGCACCAAATGTTATCGTATCAGAAAATTGCCCGCAAACAAAAATATTTCCGTTAACATCAGTACCAACATCTGTGCCTCTATCATCCAAATGAGCAGCACCTTGTTTTGCCCATATAAAATTTCCACTTCCATCATACTTACACGTAAAAACATCAAACGAAGGGTTGTTGGTATAAGGGTTGGTTGTACTGGTTAATGTTTGTGAACCAAAAGTTGCAGCACCCTGAAACTCACCCGTTACAATAACGTTATTTGAATTATCAACTGCAATAGCATAAGGGTCTTCGGCTATAGGACCGCCTGCACTTTTTGCCCATAAAAAAGTTCCTGCAGAACTTAGTTTGGCTATAAAAACATCTTGTGTACTGTTTACCGAGTTTAATGTAAACGTGCCAAATTGTGCTGTTCCATAATAATAACCCGTTACATAAATATCTCCTGTAGCGTCGCATGCAACCGATATACCTCTGTCACTTCCAGGTCCACCTGCTTTTACAGCCCAAACAACCTGTCCTTGCGCATCTGTTTTTTGTATCAGCACATCAGTAGTACCCGCCCCTGTAGCTGTTAGATAAGTGGCATTAGGGAAAGTTATGGTATTTGTAAAATAACCTATACTTATAAGGTTATTATTATTGTCTTTAGTAATGTCTAAATTCTCATCCACATTAGGGCTCCCGGCAGATTGTAGCCAATAATTACTGCTTTGAGAATGCACCAGCAAAAAACCAAATAAAGAAACAAGTAGTAGTATAATTCTATTCATACATTATGAATTTTAATTTTCACAGACAATTAAAAAGTAATTTAATCGAAGATACAAAATCAAAAATTAACAGGTAAGTAACTTTTTAAATGGTCACTTTTAACAATTAAACGGTATAGGTTTTACCGTAGATATTTTTGAAATTAACCACAATTACTTTCCCGTTCCAAAAGTACTTTTAGCCTAACATCACCCTCTTATGCCCTTCGGGCAATAAATGGGCAACAAAATTTAGTCAAACAAAAGAAAGAGAGTAAACTATTAAAAGAAGAATCTACTTTTAATTAGGGTTTTGCAGAGCCATGTTTAACAACATGGCTCTATCAGCAATTATTTCACAACACTTAGTTTTGTAACATGTTGCCTGCCACCTTCAGTAACTCTAATTATGTAAAGCCCTGCTGTAAAATTTGCTGCAGAATAGTTAAGTAAATTTGCACCTTTGGTTAGGTTAACATTATTTTCAAATACTAAACTTCCTTCCAAACTATAAACACTAATTATTGCCTTAACATTTTCCTCTTCTGTTGTAATTTTTAACGAATAGTTATCTGCTGTTGGGTTCGGAAATAAACTCATACTATTATCCGTGCTTTTTATTTCATTGATACCCGCACTATTATTATTTATAGTATTTATTGTTGTGTTGGTGATAACGGGAGCATTGTAATCAAAGTAAATAGCCGCCGTGTTTTTAAACTGTGTGCCCGGTGCTAAGTTTTTCTTTGCATGTACGCTATACGCAACAACACCAATACTTCCAATAGGATAATTATTCATATCGGGTAAATTAATATTGTTGAATGTAAATGTTAGCAAGTTATGGTTATCAATGCTCGCTATATATGCGTGATTTGAGTACCCGGGTTTTACCGATTCAATATTAAAATTAGCATCAATGCTATCTTTTACAACAATTTTATTTGCCGCTGCTGTGCCTGTGTTTTGAAAATGAATTACATAATCAAAAACGGTATCCGTAGAACTCACTAAACCTAAAGGGCCAACACCTTTTGGCAAAACTTCTATAAAATTTGGGTCGTACGAGGTAACAACAACCGCATCAAATGCACTTATATTATTCCAGGGTGTATAATCATTTAACCAGTTACTCATCGGAGCTGTGTATGCTGTCGTATCCCAAAAATTAACAACGGTACCCATAGGAATATTGGTTGGCACTGCATATGTAATTTGAGTAGTTGTCCACGCACCCGGGTTTAAGACTGTATTTGTATTATCAAACCAATTAGGTGCAGATGATACATTAGGCTGAGTAAGATTGATGCCCGATGAATTAACAAATGATAATTGCCCATCATGCGCGTAACCAAACTGTACGTTATTTTCAGCAACTGTTCCATCATTCTCTACTACAACTTGCTGCACATAATTTTGTCCCGGCTCAGGCATATTCATGTCTATGTTATAGAGATGCACATCATGCAAAGGGTTTATTGTATTTGCAAAATTTACGGTATAAGTGCAACCATGTGCAGCTGTAAGAGTAAGATTATTTGTATTGCTTTGGCAAGCACTTAGCGGATATAAATATTGAATTACTTCTTGTATATTATAACTGCCTGTTGGCAAAATAAATGCGTAAATCCCTGTATTATCAGTAAATGCATAATTATTTACATTACTGGCTGTACTTGCATTGTTGTTTTTAATAAGCATATTCTGCACACCGGTCTCACCATTATCTTGTATGCAATTATTATTTACATCATAAAAAACTTCTCCGGTAACAGTACAATAGCAGCTATCGTTTGCAGCATTGTAACCAACATAAGTGCCACCAGTTGTAGAACATCCATTGGCATCACTAACAGTAACAGAATAAAAATTAGTAGCTAGGTTAGTTACATTTTGCGTTGTTGGCCCATTCCACCAAGTGTAGGTATATGGTGTGAGTCCACCTGTTGGTGTAAGGTTTATTTTTCCATCATTTCTAAAAATACAAGTGGCATCGGTTGTATTAAAATTTAATTGAATAGGAGATATTTGATCCACATAAGCAGTTTTAAATTTCTGACATCCTAAGGCATCTGTTATAATGCAATTATAACTGCCTACACTTAAATTATTTATACTTGATGTAGTTGCACTATTACTCCATAAATAAGTTATAGGCATGTAGCTTGAATACGCACTAACCGCTGCCGCACCATTGTTACTAGGGCAGATGGCACTTGTAGCAAAAGGATACGCGCTTAAATCAGACACAGGCGGAATATATGCGCCACCACTTTGCACACAACCATTAGCATCGGTAACTTTAAATTGATAGGTTCCCGAAATTAAATTACTAACCGTTGCGCCACTTTGTGTAGGAGATGTAAACCAATCAATAACATAAGGTGTTTGCCCTCCTACAATGGATAAAGTAGCCGAACCTGTTGGCGATGTGCACGAACTTGGCGAGGCAGAATAAGTTACGCTTATTGGAGTTGTAGCGTTAACAGAAAATCCCACGCTCCCAATACAACTGTTAGCATCTGTTACCTGAACAGAATAGTAATTATTTCCTAAAAGACCTGTAGCTGTTTGCGTGGTTTGCCCGCTACTATAAATGTATGAGTACGGAGTTTGTCCTCCCGAACCAAATGCAATAGCACTTCCATTATTCTGTATGCAAGTAGCGGCTGTTGGTACAACGTTTACATTAATGGTTATTGACTGTGGCACATATTCATCATCACTGCCCTTACAACCTTGCGCATCTGTAACAGTAGCCGTATAATAACCCATTACAAGGTTGCTGATAGATGAAGTTGTTTGTCCTGTGTTCCATAAATAAGAGTAAGGAGCTATACCGCCTGTAACCGTAGTTACACTTGCCGTACCATTCGTACAGCTAGCCGTTGTTGTAGCAACACTAACTTGCACTGGCGACTGCTGCATAATATAAACGCTATCAGACTGCTCTTTACCTCCAAAAGTACAACCATTGGCATCTGTAATTTCTATATCATACATCCCCTGGGGTAATGAGTTTACTGTTTGCCCTGTGGCAACTACCGCAAGTGTATTTAAATTATACCATTGCACAGTATAGGGTGCTTGCCCGCCAGTAACCGTTACAGTACCCGAGCCCAAAGTTGCCGGACACATGGGGTTAGTAACAGTATAGGTATATGTAAACGGGGGCGATGAAAAACCATTACTTTGATAAGTTGCCCCATTACTAGTAATACTACATACGACATAACTTCCAGTATAGGTTTTTAATGTATCGGTTACAGCATTACTTGTGTCTGTTTTTGAGTAATTGCCATAATACCAATTATAAATAATGGGGGGAGTTAATCCGGTAGCATTTACAACTAATATACCATTATGGTTACAGGCTTGCTGAATTTGTGTTATAGGAAAAGTTTGTGCTTTACCAACAAAACATGCTGTAACTAAAAACAGGCTTAATATTATTTTTTTCATGGTGTTAATTTTAAATTAAACAACTTATTAAAGGCTTCTATAACACTATTACGATGAGTTTTATATAAAGGTTGGGTTTGAGTGTCTTTTTATATAAAAATAGTTATTTTTTGTATCAAAACTGAATAATAGAAATGATGAAAACTACTTTCTACCCGCAAAAGTACTTATACCCTAATACTACCCCACTCATGTTATTCGGGCAACAAAAAGTATTTTATTTTAATCTATTCACCATAGTCAGTTTTTGCATTTGAGGGATTTTGGTTAAATCTTTCAATTTTCTCATAATTAAATGAACTTTCTTTCGTTTCAAGTGTACAGCTATTAAAAGCTATAAACTTTAAATAAAAATGAATAAATTAAAAATTGTACTCTTCTTTTCTTTTTGCGCATTTCTGTTGGCTTATACACCTCAGAAAATACAACGCATTACAAAACAAACCCATGATTTTAGTTTTTATAAAGAACAAGTTCCTTTATGGAAAAAAGAACTAAAAGATAAACCTAAAGATGCGTCAGCATGGGAGAACTATTATCTTGCCTTGCGTTATGCAAACATACTCGACCCTGAGGGTAGTAAAGAAGAACGTGCTACAGCCATGCATGAAGCCGTCACTAAAATGGAAGAAAACATTCCGGCTACACTCGAATATTATCATTGCAAAGTTATGGACCTTAACGCCATGCCCGGAGCAAGTAAACAAGGTGATAAAATCATTTCCTATATAGAAAAAGGTTTAGCCATTAATCCATTAGATGATGTTTTGTTACAAGACATGATAGTTCGTTGCGAATTAGATGGCAAAATTTCAAAACTAAAAGAATACTATACCAAATTATATAATAGTCATGTAAACACCTATACTGTAATGGAATATAATTACAATGTGCTTATGTCGGTAGAACCTAATGCTATTGTATTTACTCATGGCGATAATGATTCTTATCCTGTTTGGATGTTACAACAAGTAAAAGGCGTTCGAGAGGATGTAAGTATAATAAACATGTATATGGCTCAAATTCCGGCATATCTTAAAAGAATGCTGCAACAAAAAAAAATTGAATTACCTGATGCAGTTTTAAATATGGAAACCAAAAATGAAGAAGAATTTATAAAACGAATTGTATTAGAAATAAATAAAAAGTATCCTAAAGTGCCTGTGTTTTTTGCCCTTACTTGTGGTGTACAAGGGGTGTTTGAAGATAGTCTTTATTGTACAGGTCTTGCATATAAATTCAGTTCATTACATATGGATAACATACAAGCCCTTCAAAATAATATCGAAAATAAATTTCATATCGATTACTTAAGTACCAACCTTCTACCCAATGATTCTTTACATCAAGACCCCGATAACCTTAATGCTAACTATACTGTACCTTTTGCTATGCTTTATAAACATTATAAAAATAGTGGGCAAAACAATGCGCGTATGGATTTTTATAAAGAGCATTGTCTTACATATGCCGCAAAAAGAGGAAAAGAAGCAGATATGAAAGCATACTTGGATGGAAAGTAAAGCAATAAGCAAATATAAGCTTATGGTTGATGAGGAGTTAATGTTTCACTTAAGTAATGGTGAAGTATCAGCCTTCGACGAACTGTATATGCGTTATAGCAAACGTCTGTTAGGTTATTTTATACGTATGCTAAATTTTGATAAAGAATTAGCCGAAGATGCCTTGCAGGATTTGTTTTTGAAAATAGCTGAAGCACCCGAAAATTTCGACCGACAGCGTTCTTTTAAAACCTGGATATTTTCCGTTGCTGCTAACAGATGTAAAAATTATTACCGTCATAAAAAAATAGTAGTAGAAACTCATGAGCAAATAACTTATACCGAAGATAGAACAGATGAATGTAGTTTTATGAAACTCGCTGCAAAAATTGATGGCATACAATTTAGAAAAACTTTGCACGAAACACTTAACGAATTGTCAGTCGAAAAAAAAGAAGCTTTTATCTTAAAATATCAGGAAGGAAAAACACTTAGCGAAATAGCCTATATCCAAAATTGCCCTGAAGGTAGTGTAAAATCAAGATTACATTACACGTTAAAAACATTAGAAGAGAAACTAAAATTATTTAACCCCGTTAATTAAACAACATGGAAAACAACAAAAATTTAGATGAGTTTTTAAAAAAACAAATGTCATCTGATAACTTGGAAGTAAACGAACCTGAGCTTTCATTAGTAAATGAGGCTCGAAAAAAAGTATTGAGTAGAAAAAAAACTACTTCATCTAATGGAAATTTATTCTCTTTTTTAAGTAAAATTTTTAACCTGCAAATTAAATTATATCAGGGTGGCCTTGCCGCTTTGGTAATAGCGTTAGGTGTTTTTTATTTAAACGGCAAACCAACTAAGTCAGACAGTAATTTTGTAGCCCAATACAGTAATGATAAAGACACCTCAAGGTCATATAGTGTAAAAGCCACCATGTTTTTAATAAAGAATTTCTCTTCGCAAATTAATTAGCCTAAGAGAGAGGATAAGCCGTTATTTAATAATCCAATTTTAAAACCTCATTTGTGGTAAAAAAACATATTGCCTTTTTATTGCTAATCTGCAACAGTTATTTAATTTTCTCACAATCAATTAAAGGTAAAATAGTTGATAGCATCGGCACATCCGTTTCTTTTGTTACAGTGGCATTGTTAAAAAAATCTGATAGTACAATTTATCGTGGAGCACTAACGGATGATAAAGGTCTTTATGAGTTTTCCAAAATAGTTCAAGGAATTTATTTGCTTAAAGTTTCTACTGTCGGCTATAAAACTACTTTCAGTAATGAAATTCCTGTTGATAGTCTTTCTGCCATCCAAATGCCAGATATAAGCCTTCAAACAGAAGGCGTAAGTCTAAACGAGGTTTCAGTTATCGCCACAAAAAAACCAATGGAGTTCAAAAATGGCAACATCATTGTTAATATAGAGGGCAGCCCTTTAGCAGTTGGCAATAGCGTGTACGATTTATTGATGCGTTTACCGGGTGTAGTAGTAAATGATGGTGCTATTTCTATTCAAGGTAAATCAGGTGTACGTGTTTTAATAGATGACAGGGTTCAACAATTATCAGGCGATCAGTTAATGGGTGTTCTAAAAAGCATGAGCGCATCTATGGTCGAAAAAATTGAGATACTAAAAAACCCACCTGTAAAATACGATGCTGCCGGCAATGCAGGCGTTATAAATATTGTAACCAAAAAAATTAAAATAACAGGTTTCAGTGGCAGTGTTAATCTTAGCAGCCAACAAGGTTTTTACGGCACTCAAATAGGAGGCATAGCATTAAATTACAAAGGTAAAAAGTTTACCTTTTTTAGTGGTGCCAATGTAAATAACCAATATCAAAACAATGTAAATCATCAATACAGAGCCGTAACTTATAATGGTGTCACAACAACCCTCGACCAACACTCACAAGAAAAAGACGGCGGTATAGTCGGCAATGCTTTTGTAGGATTTGATTGGTATGCGAATGATAAAAATACCATTGGTATCCGTGTAGAAGATATGCCGGGTAGTACAAATCGTGTACGCATTGGCACCAACAATATTAGTGACAACAGTCTGGGTTATAATCAACTTAATTTTAATGCCAGTGTACCTAATGTATGGAACATTATTTATACTAACATAAATGCCGAACATTTATTTGATACGTTGGGTACCAAACTAAAATTTAATGCGGATTTGTACGACCCTTTTGTTGATATATATGGAGGCTCGTATCAAAACAATTTTAGTAATAGCAATGGCACAACAGCTCTGCCTCCCTATTATTTTAATAATTACAACACACTCACTTTTAAAACCTTACTTACCCGATTAGATTTTGAAAAGAAATTTTCTAAAACTTTCAGTTTAGAGGCCGGAGCTAAAGCTTCTTTTCAAAATATGCAAAGTACTTATACTTTACAAAACCTAAATGATACCACCAAAAGGTATATCACAAACCCTGTTTTCACCAACACATTTACTTATAAAGAGCAGATAATGGCGGGTTACGTAAACCTGCAAAAGCAACTTAAAAAGTTTTCTTTGCAGGCCGGCTTGCGTGCCGAAAACACTGATATACATACATTAAGTATAACCAGTGGCATTGCTTACACACGCCAATATTTCAATTTATTTCCAACAGCCAGTATAGGTTATAACAAAAACGACAAACATAATTTTCAGCTATCTTTTAATCGTAGAATTGATCGTCCAGATTATAATAGTTTTAATCCCTATCGTCAATTTTTTGGTAGCCTGCTTGCACAAGGGCAAGGCAATCCTTTTCTTTACCCATCCTTCACTAATAATTACGAAATATCTCACAACTATAAAGGCATTATTGGGGGTTCATTCTCTTACTCACGTACCACTAATTATATTTTCGGATATCAAACCCAAAACGATTCAACAAAACAAACGCTTAGTAAAATAGCCAACTTAAAATCATCTGAAACCTACGCCCTATCCATGTTTGTACAAAAAGATCTTACAAAATGGTGGACACTCTCATTAAATGCTACCGGATTTTATTTCGGTTTTAACGGAACCGTAAATGGAATAAATTATACCAAATCCGCCCCTGCCCTGTATGGATATGTTTCAAATATGATTAGACTTCCTAAAAACTTCAAAGTAGAAGTTAGTGGTCTTTTCTTAAGTCCTTGGACAGATGCAGTTAACAATCTAAAAAGCAGAGCGGCTGTTAATTTTGCCATTAAAAAATCCTTTTTTGATGATAAGCTAAACTTATCTATAGGTGTAAATGATTTATTCTTTTCTCTGGTTACAAAAAACACACAATATGTTCCTAATCAAATATATCAAGTAACTGTTACACATGATACACGTAGGTTAGTTACAGCTTTAACTTGGAGCTTTGGGAAAGTAAAAATTCAGCAAAGAGATGTTAATGGAAATGATGCCGATAAGAAAAGGTTAGGGCGTTAATTTTCTTCTTTAATTAAGCAAATATTCCATATGTAAGATTTAATCATTTTCTGTATTTTTTTTTAGTCTTAGAAAACGTAGGTTTGTTTAATGCGAAATAAGGCTCTATTTTCGAGTTATACATTATGGAACTGGAAGGCTTTTTTTAATGCGAAAAATAAAACAGAATACAAACATCTTAAACCAGTACATTTAATATGAAAACGATCGAAATAAATAATAACAACCTCCTTTCTACTAGCGAAGGTTATCAGTTTATTCCCATCGGGAACCCCGACCATTTATTTGGTCCAGGAGGATGGCTTGACGAGTTAAAAGATAAAATTTTTAAACGTAACAGTGCTCCCCTTGATGATTTTTGGGCAACACTAGGGAGACAAGACGGGCAAAAAATTAATTGGACAGGAAAAATTCTTTGTTCAGGTACTGGTAACGACACTTCAACCGGAATTACTGGCGAGGAAGTTGACCTTCTTAAAAAACTGCACCCCGAAATTGTTTCTCAGGGCAAAAAAGCTTTAGAAAAAGTACTTATTCTAGATAATGTAAATTTTGGAAATGACCCTACTGATAACCACCTTCGCCTATCCGTAATGGCTAACCCCGGGCAAGGGGTGCTTGTATTTTACCAGCACACTACAAGTGATGATGCTACTTCGCAAAGCGGAGATTTAGAATACATACAGCCACAGGAAAATCAAAATTACAGCAATAATGGGCGCGACAGACTAGATTATTTTTTTGATGTTCCTTATGATGTTTCTGCTCTAAACCGTTTTATTGTTAAGGTTATTATCTTTTCAAGAGATGTAAACTTACACCCCGAAGGATTATTACAGCGCACAGAAAAACCGCATAAACTATTGCGTTACAATGCCGCTACAAATGTTTTTGACGATATTTCCTCAAACGGAATTAGTGATGTCGAACGCCAGCTTAAAACATTATTACTTATACATGGTACATTCTCTAGTACAGTGGGTTCTTTTGGAGGGCTTATTACTTCAGGCTGGTTACAGCAAATAATAAAGGCAGGCACCTATCAGCAAATCATTGCACTCGATCATCCAACCATTTTTGCAGGGCCAAATGATAATGTAACACAAATGATAACACTTATAGGTGCCGGGCAAAAGTTTAAAGAAAAAATGCATATTGTTACAACCAGTCGTGGCGGACTTGTAGGCAAAACAATTGTTAATGATAAAAATATTGACGGCAATTTATTTACTGTAGAGCGTATGGCTGCACAAGCCTGTGCTAATGGGGTAGAATATTTTACTGCTGGGTGGAAAATATCAAAAGGGCTTTCTGTATTAAAAATAGTATTTAAACTTTTAGGAAGAGAAGGTCTAGAAATTTTTACCGCTATTGCGCAAACAGGAGTAGACTTTTTTCTTAATCAGCCGGGTTGTGTGGCTATGACTATTGGCTCTGCCCCGCTTACAAGTATTCTTAATGGAACACCAGCAAATACAAACATGCGTTACTTTCCGGTAACAGGCAATTATTTTCCTGATAATTTTAAACAACGTGTAGTTAACCTTATGATAAACCTTGTATACCAACAAAGACCAAATGATTGGGTTGTTGGCACAGCCCAGCAGGCCATCATGCCCGCATCAAACTATGCTTATGGACATACTAAGCATTGGGATGAAAATTATTACTATAGTACAACTTTTGACAGTATACACACCCAATACTTAAATATGGATGTTCCACCCTCCGGACAAATTGCTTCTGGCATACCCAGAGACGCAATAAAAAACTTTTTGCAGGATGATTATGCAAATATTTTATAAACAGCCAATGCATAAATCACAAAAAAATGAGTTATGGAGTTATTATGATACTCTTAAAATTAACCAGCATTGCTTTCTGTATTAGTAATTACTTTTACCCTAACACTATAACCTCACGCCCATGGGGCAACAAATTGATATAATTTAAAACTTAAATTATCTTCTTGCAAGAGAATCAAGAAGAGCTGTGCGTTTTTCTCTCGATATTGGAACCTGAAAATTATCTTTAGTTACAATATACCCTCCATCAGTTTTTATATATTTTTGAACGTGATTAAGATTAATAATACAGGTTTTATGGGTTCTAAAAAAAACACCCGAATCAAGAATTGTTTCATATTCTTTTAAGGTTTTTGACGAAACAATCTTTTTTCCATCAATTAAAATTACGTTAGTATAGTTAGAATCGGATTCTAGACGAATTATATTATTTATATCAACGTACACAATTTCATTAAGTGCATTAATAGCCAATTTACTTTGGTTTTGTACAGTGCGAATAGTTTCCAAAAGCTTTTGTATGCTCACATCTGTACTACTGTTACTTTGGGCTCTTACCATTAATTTATCTACAGCTGCAGTTAACTCACCAACAATAATTGGTTTTAATAAATAATCTATTGTATTGTACTTAAAAGCCTTTATGGCATAATTATCGTAAGCGGTAATAAAAATAACGTGAAAAGAAAGATGATTAAGCAGCTCTAATAATTCAAACCCACTCATATCAGGCATTTCTATATCTAAAAACACTACATCTGGTTTGTGTTTTTCAATAAGTTCAATTCCTTTTTTGGGCGAGGTCTCTGCAGCGATTATATCTATATCGGGGCAGTTATCATTAATAAGGTGTTCTAATAATTCAACACTATTAATTTCGTCATCAATTATTATCCCTTTTAGCATATTTTTATTCATCAAAGCTAACTAATTATCTAAATTAATAGTAATAATTACTCTTGTACCCTCCGTTTTTCCTTCAGCACCAATTTTATCCTCTACAATAATACTTGACTCTGTTTTGTGCATTTTATTTATGGCCTTTATTCTATCTTCTGTAACAGATAAACCCATTGAGCGATGGAATAAATGTTTTTTTTGTTTTAACTCTGCTGCTTTGTTTCTTCCAATACCATTATCGTCAATTATACAAATTAACTTATTTGCCTTTTTCTCAAGCGTTATTGTTAAGCACCCTTTATTTTCCTCTAATGGTGTTAGTCCATGTAAAATGGCATTTTCTACATAGGGTTGTAATACTAATGGGGGTATTTCTATACTAACAAGCTGTAAATCGGATTTAACAATTAAATCAAATCTAAATTTATTTGGCACCCGTAATTGTTCCAATTCTATATATAACTTTAATGTTTCAATTTCACTACTTAACGAAATAGATTCTTGTTTTGAATTTTCTAAAACATTACGAATTAGGCGTGCAAATTTTGCTAAGTAATCTTGCGCTGTTCTACTATCTTTTTTTACAATATAGTTTTGAATAGAATTTATAGCATTAAAAATAAAATGGGGATTCATTTGAGAGCGTAGTGCTTTCATTTCTAATCCGGCCAGTTGCTTATTAAAAAGGGTTTTTTCAGCTTCTTTTCTTTTAATTTCTTTCAATCTAAAATAAAACAAAAGATAAAGGCCAATTATCATAATTATTATACAAGAGATTATAAACCAAATAGTTTTCCAAAATGGTTTTTTAATAATAAAATGTATAGTAGCTATTTGTTTACTTTCAGTTCCGTTAAACGAAATTGCCATTACATAAAATGTATAATTGCCCGGAGGCAAAAACGGATATTGAAGCGTGGTGCTTTGCGTTGTATGCCAATTAGTATCTAAGCCATCTAATTTATAACGATAACTTATTTTACCCAAACTTTGAAATGATAGACCCGTATAAGAAAATTTAATGAAATTTTCATTATAGCTAAATGTGTGTGTTGTGTTTTTAAAATGAGAAACCTCATTAACCGAAAAACCGTTTAAATATATGTACGGAGAAATTTCGGCCTCGCTAGCTTTTGTTTCGTAACTCAATAAGCCCTTATTGGTAAATAACCAAAGTTTATTTTTTATTCTTTCAATACGAAAAACTTCATAATTAAATTCATTGCCTAAAAAATTAAAATTAAAAATTTGCCAATTGTTTTTTTCATTCCTTAACCTGCACATTCCGTTTTTTAGTCCCACCCAAATAGTCCCATCTTTATCAATAAGCAAACATTTACAATTATTAGAGCTTAGGCCATCAGCCGCCGTTATTTTCGAATATTTTCCATTCTTTCTAATAATTAATCCATCCCCTCGGGTAGCATAAAAAAAAGTACCCTCGGCGCTTTCTTTCATATCTTCTATCCCATTTTTAAAAAATTCTTTTTCATTGCCATGATAAATAAATTTTTCTTTTTCAAAACTCCATAAACCATTTAGGCATCCTAACCATATTACACCATTTTTATCTTGATATAATGAAAGCACTCTAGATGGTAACAACAAGGCACACCTATAATGTTTATCTCCTTTACTACAAGTAAAAACCCAATGTCGGGTAAAAAAATAACTCTTCTTGGTGTATTTATCATAAGCATAAAAAAAAGTTATAGAAACTTTGTTAAGCGAATCTCTCATTTTTTGAATATGATGTTCATCTTTTGTCCATAGATAGATTTCAGCTCTATCCTGTTTTACCATATCGCGGGTTGATATAAAAACAGAGGGGGTGTCAGTTTTTTCAAGTATTTCGGTAAACCTCTTATCTAATACATTTACATTTTTTAATATATTATCGTTAGAAACCACATCTACCGTATCTAATTTACTGCTGATAAAAACATGATCTTTTCCTATCATGCCCATATTATAATTTGTGTAAGTATAAAATTCATTATAATCCTGATACGATAAAAAATGCGCCGGCGAAGAATAATATACCCCGTTTTCTATAGTAGTAAACCAAGATCCACCCTCGTTATCTTCCATAACATCGGTAACGGTATATCCATTTAAAATTTGTTGATTGTTTTGCAACAATCCATTCTCTTTTACCAAAAATTTAAGCACACCTTTCTTTTTTAAGCCCAGCCAAGTATAATTTTTCGTGTTTTTCAAAAAAATTGTTTCCGCATTAAAGGTTTGCTGCTTATCCAGCAAAGTGACAGCATTATCTTTTTTTATTAGAAAAAGTTTTTCATCATCAGCTATCAAATAATCGTCGCCTGCCAATTTTTTTGCATGTACATAAGTGGCATTAAGGTTTGGAATTGCAGTTTGTTTTTTAAAACGAAACTTATTGTACAGAAAAAAGGAGTTCCAAACAGGATGGCCTTTTTCATATACGCTGCAAGTAATAAAATTCTCCTTCTCTATTTCTATAATATATATTCCTTCTTTTAAACTAATCTTATTAAAACTTTTTTCTGTATAAGGCGGGCTTATCTTAAAATAACCACATCCAATTTTCAACCCACACCACAATGTATCTCCGCTATCAATATAAAATGATGACATAACATAGTTGCCTATGTTTTTAGAGATTAACTCGTTCGCTGCAATTTTATATATCGAATCGTTATGCAAATAGCATAATTTACCCGACAACGAACGAAACCAAATTCTATTATGCCTATCCTCCTTTACTTCAAAAACCACATTATCAGCTAAGCCATCACCGCTTGTATAATTTTTAAACGAGTATCCATCAAACCGGCTAACCCCTCCATCGGTACCAAACCAAATAAAACCTTTTGAATCTTGAAAAACACAATAAACCTCCATACTAGGCAAGCCATCTTGTATTTTAAAATTTTTTAGAAGCACATTTTGAGCATTTATTTGGAAGAAAGAAAGAAAGAAAGAAATTGTAAGTATATAACAAAAGTTTTTAAAGAGAAAATTAGAGGGCATGCTCATTATATTTAAATACACCAAAATAATGAAGATAAGATTTTGGTCAAGATTATAATATATTCTTAATTTTTCTCAAATATAACAAATAACAGTAGAAGTTATTCTGGCATATATGAATGCATCAGAATATAAGACGTTAGGGCTATTGCTATATTTTACTATTATGAATATGGCATATGGAAACGTTTAAAAACTGTAAAAGCAGAGTAGTTTATTTAAAGAATTATTAAGTTTGAGAAGCAGTTATCTGGTAATAACCAATCCTTTATTTATTACACTCTATATGACATAATATGTTTAACTATCTATTAATCTATTGTTAGAATAATTCTTCTTATTTCATCTGCATTACTTTTGTATTGGAAAGTCCTTTTACCCCAACATCCCCCCACGCCCTTTCAGCAATAAATGGACAACAAAACATAAAGTTAATTACCCTTTATTAACCTATTTAAACTACTTGAAATATACTTTTCGCTAGTTATTAAAGCAGTTTGTATGCGTTTAGCATATCGAATACTGTCTAATATTTCCTTTTGCTTTTCTTCTACTATATCTCTTTGCTTTTCTACAATTTCCTTTTGCATTTGTATGATACGATTCTTTTTTTGGTTGATGCGCAAACTTCTTACTACTACTAGTACAATAGCAAACATCATAAATAAACCAATAACTACCGACCAAATAATAATTTTTTGCTTATTTAATTCGGCAACCTGAACAACTTTATCTTTATTCAATAATTTTATTTGCTGCTCTTTTTTTTCTGTTTCGTAAAGGGTTGTTAACTGATTTAACTGCCGGGTGCTTTCATTGTTTAAAACAGAGTCTTTTATAGATTCGTATAGCAAACGATATTCGTAAGCTTCTTTAGTATTCCCCATTTCATAAAGTGTATTAGCCATGCCATTAAAAGCTACTTGCTGTACATCCAGCGAGTTCGATTTTTGTGACAAACGTATAGCTTCAGTAAATAATTCCTTCGATTTTATATAATTTTTAACTCCTGCATATGCTTTAGCGGCATAATCGTATGACGAAGCAAGTTCATGTATGTCATCTACCTTTTTTCTTATTTCAAGTGCCATTAAGGCGTATTTTAAAGCTTCGTTATAATTTTTATTTTCTAAATAAATACCGGATATGCCTGTATAGGTTGTTGAAAGGGAAAAATCATTTTCTCCAACCTTCTTTTTTGCTTCTAATGCTTTAAAAAAATAAGCAAGTGCCAAATCAGTTTTATTCATTGCCTTATAGACACCAGCAATATTGCTTAACAACCACGACTGTATTTTTTCATTTTTATGGCGCGCATAAATAGCGTAGGCTTTATTATAATTATCTAATGCGTTTTGGTATTTATTAATCTCAAAATAGCAATTACCAATACCCATTAACGAGCCGGCCATTTCCATACTATCACCCTGCGCCTCATTACTTTTATAGGCACTTATATAAAATTCAAGTGCTTTGTTAGTATTTCCCATAAAAGAGTAAGCATTGGCTATAGCCAGGTTTACTTTTCCTATGCGCCCCTTTTCGTTACACGCCGCAAAGGCATCTAAAGCAACATGATAACATGTAATAGCCGAATCGTAACTACTTAAGGCATCAAAGCAGTAACCCTTCATTATTAAGGAATATCCTTGCCCTTTTTGAAAATGAAGTTTATCGGCAAGTGCCAGTGCTTCTTTGGCTCGCATCAACGCCTCATTAAACTGCATGTTAGCCAAAAGTTGGCTAGAGAGGCCGTTTAAAGCCATCACCCTATTTGTATCCTCTTTATACGTTTTTAGAAGAGTAAGAAGGGAGTCTATTTTAGGATTTTGAGCATAAGACTTAACTGCTATGCTAAATATCACGGAAAGAAGTATAAATATTTTTTTCATGCCTTAGCAAATATAAAATAAAAAAACTCTCACCAAAGCTTATCCAACATTACTTTCTACAACGGAAAGTAATTCGAACGTTCCCCCTCACGACCTTTCGGGCAACAAACGGGCGACAAAATTAAAGTTTGATTGGATTATATATACTTTACAAATTACATTGTACCATCTTGATTGATGCACTCGCCTACTCTTAATAAAGTTTTCTTACCATCTTTGGTTATAATAGTTCCATCTTTTTTAACTGTAGTACCGTTATCAAGTATCACATCCAAAATCACAATAATTCCTTGATGCACTACCTGTATTTCATTTCCTCCTGTCTGGACATAGTAATTGTTGTCATCTCCGGATTTATTATCATTACTTTGCGCATGTACTGCTAAACTTATACTTAATACAATAAATGTCAACGCTATTTTTTTCATATGAATTTGATTTAATTCTAATACCCTACTTGACAACAAAAGTGAAACAACTTGGTATTTTAATTGTTATATATCAATAAGAAAAACTTGCATCTTTCTCACAACCTAACTCGGGATTAGGTACAACTAATGGCCTACCGTTCGGGTTACCACCCCCCTTTTTAAATAAATGGTTTAGAATTAGTATGGAAATTTATTTGCCGATACAGAACGTAATGCACCTGTTTTTATTAGACATTTAGCCATTTGAGCAACAAACGAGCGACAATAAATTTTTAGTTATTTGCTGGGATGGCAACTATAACTATAAACTTAAGCAGGTATATCAAACAATTGCTATACTGAAAACATTTAATCCACATTTGTTTTGTTCTCTAAGTCTTTACTAATTTAGGGCGTGCAATATTTAGATATACATACGCATAAAAAAACATCGGCAGGTGTAAGCATTATAAATTGTTCAGGTAATTTTAGTCAATTGCCAACAAGTGGTTTTTATTCGACAGGAATACACCCATGGTATATAAGTACTGAAACAGAAAGTGAGTTTAATGAACTTGTACAAATTAGCAAGCAAACTAACGTGCTTGCCATTGGTGAGTGCGGTTTAGATAAAGTATGTGATACTGATTTTACTTTACAACAAACGTATTTTATAAACCAAATTCAATTGGCAAACATTTTGCAAAAGCCGCTAATTATACATTGCGTTAAGGCTTTTAATGAAGCCATTCAACTATTGCAACATGAAAAGGCACAGGGGGCGGTTATTTTTCATGGTTTTAATAAAAATAATACACTCGCTAAAGAGTTAATTGCCAAAGAATATTACCTTTCATTTGGCAAGCATTTACTAAATACTTCTGTAGCAGAAACTTTTAAAACTCTTCCTTTAGAAAAAATATTTTTAGAAACAGATGATAGTGAAGTGGAGATTGAAGAGATATACAAAGTAGCTGCTTCTATTAAAAATATAGATATAACAACCCTTACACAGCAAATAACAAAAAACGCCCAGCGCGTTTTTGAAAAAAAATTTAATAAATATGATGAATGATATTTCGTGGTTATCAAGAACCTCTTTACTAATTGGCAATGAGGCTTTGCAAAACCTTACGCAAAAACATGTTATGGTGGTTGGCATGGGTGGTGTAGGCTCTTTTGCAGCAGAGTTTATTGCCCGCAGCGGTATAGGCAAAATGACTATTATAGATGGAGATGTGGTTGATCCAACTAATCGTAACCGACAGTTACCAGCTTTAGCTAATAACCATGGTCAGCCTAAAGTGCAAATTATGGCCAAGCGTTTAAAAGAAATTAACCCCGAGCTTGAACTTAATGTAGTTCAGGAGTTTATAAACCCTACCATGGTGCAACAACAACTTTTACTAAAACCCGATTATATTATTGATGCTATTGATAGTATTACACCCAAAATAACTTTTATGCAAATGGCATATGAAAGTAAAATACCAATGGTTAGCAGCATGGGTGCCGGTGGCCGTTTAGACCCTACGCGTTTGCAGGTTGTCGATATATCTAAAACATGTGTTTGTCCGTTTGCACAGCAAATACGGAAAATGCTTAAAAAGCAAGGAATTTACAAAGGCATAAAAACTGTATTTAGCGATGAAGAACCGGTGAAGGAAAGCCTTATACTAACCGATGGAAGTAATTACAAAAAATCTGCTTATGGCACCGTATCGTATATGCCTGCAACCTTTGGGGCGGTAACTGCATCTGTGGCTATACGTGATTTAATTAATACTAGGTTTTAATTATTTACCAATTCAGTTTTACTTTTACTTTCACCTCAAGTACCCTTTAGCCCCCGTCCTCTTGGCCTATCACCCTCACGAAGCACAATATTGGAATGAAGGAGCTGTGCAGCCTCAGCTGAATCTTTCACTTTGGCAGCGCTTCGTTCTAACATTTCTTCTTCAAACTCAGTTAATACACTTTTTCTTATTCCAGCTTCCCTCCATTGAGATGAGGATTTACATGCAATTGAAATGCACCTAGCCAAAGCTAATGCATCTAGCAGCGCCTGATTTGCACCCTGTCCTTTAAATGGACTCATAGGGTGAGCTGCATCTCCAATAAGAGTAACTGCCCCACCCTTCTCCAATAATTCTGGTTTTAGTAATTCTCGGTCATACACAGGGTAACCGGAAATCTGAGTTTCCAGAGTCGCCGCTAAAATTTGAGGAATGGGGTTATGCCATTGCGTTATACAACAGGCTTCTTCTTTAAGTGCTTTAGCCCCTTTTGCACTCAAGGCCTTAGCCTCTTCTTCAGTCATAGGGAAGCTAAGTTGCCACATTACTGAGTTGGACGAAAAAGGCATCATATAAATTCGCTCTTTACCATTGACAGTTTGAAATACAGTAGCTGAGTCTAATAAAGAACTATCGACATCTTTAAGAGCCTCTAAAGAACAAATGCCCAATATCACCATATAACCTAAATAGCGTAAAGGAGTTATATCCTCACCAATCAATAAATTCCGTACAACACTTCTAATGCCATCAGCTCCAACTACCAAATCTGCTTTAGCAAACTTCATTTCACCGTTTACTTGAAAGCTCAACTCAACACCTTCACCTTGCTTAAAATTTACTAACTGATACCCCCATTGCACTTTATCATGCCCACCCAGTTGTTCAAGCAAAGCTAAACGTAAAGCCTGCCGTGGGATGTGCACATTTATACGTTTTGGAGATTTTTTAGTATTTGAATGCGACCTCATTCCCCATTCAATAATTTCTTTTCCGTCTGTAGTGTGCACCACATGGCGTGTAGATTTAATCCCTTCTTTTAACGAGAAAAGACCTAATCCTTTGATGGCGTTACTAGCTTGTTGCAAAGTTAGTCCGTAGCCCTGAGCTCGTGCATCAAAGCTGTTATCGCGCTCATACAGAGTAAACGGAATCCCGCGATGCAAGCAAGCCACAGCCAAAGCTACGCCTCCTATACCTGCACCAATAATGGCAACATGTGGGTAGTTTTCTGTATCTGCTACGGGAGGGCTGGTGGCAGGAATCAAGCCTGACCCATTGCAGTTATCACATAAATATTGGGGAACTTTAGGACGAATTGAAGTCTTTCCTTCGTCCTTTGTTTTTTCAAATTCATCGATTTCCATCCGGTAGCGGAGTCGCGATTTCTTGCGTAGCCTCAAGCTTTTTTTGCCGCGTCCCTCACATTCCAGACAAATAACCCAACAAACCTCTTCATTTTCCACTTTTTTCAATCTACTTTATTTAACCCCCTTGCAAATGCACAAACACTAGGGCACAAAATTAGCTTAACAAATACATTTAGCAAGAAATAAAAGAAAGATAAATTGGCTATAAGTTACCTAAAAAATTAATTTCTTCACACGGAAAGTACTTTTGCCCTAACGTTACGCTCTCAGGCCCTTCGGGCAACAAAAGAAGTTGAAATTTTCTAGGCATATAGATTCTTAAAAAAAGAAATTACAACAACTATTGAAGTTTCTTCCGGCTTGACTGAGTTTGTGAAATTTTAACCTCAAAATAGCTATTCTTTTGTTTCCTGTCGGATTATTTTTACTTTGGACTTCCTAAATCATCATGAAAGCTTATTTTTTCTTTTTCTTTATTACCCTTTTTTGTTCAACTATTGTTGCCCAACCAAAAGAGATTGCTAAGTTACCCCAAACAGACAGCATAATAAAAGAAGATGCCATCGTCATTAAGAAGAAAAAGTTTACCTACTTTGTTTCTGATCGATTATGTGATGATAGTAAATACGATATATTTAAAGTAGTACCCACTACCAACCCGCCAAGTATTATTATTGTAAGAGGTCATATGGAAGCACTTGATAACCCTACGCTTAAACGAGCCAGAATAAATGTATTTAATGCCTCTAATAATGAATTGGTGGGTATTTTTAATACAAATTCTTATAATGGCAATTACCTGCTCGTATTAGTACCTAATGTTAAGTATATATTTAAGGTAGAAGCCAAGGGATATGGAATCATGCAGGAGGTAATTGAAGTTCCTTCTAAAATAGATTATGAAATATGCCAACAGCAGTTGAAAGTTAAATTAAATGACAAACAAAAGCCCGTTTTATTAATTAACAGTTTTTTTGCCGATGAAAATGAGAAAGTATTTTATCTTAAATCTTTTTCAGATACCACAAATATAAATGCTGACAATTCGAGCGAAGATGAATTAACTAATCACTCTAATACAAAAAAAGACAAGCAATATGCCAATATTGATGAGCTGGTAAAAAAACAGATAGAAGAAGAGAAGAAAAAACCCAGCGAGGCTTTAAAAGCTTTTAAGAATAATGATTTTGAAAAAGCAAGCATGTTTTACGGAGAGTTATTGAAGAACGATCCAAGTGACCCGTTTATAAATTACTACTATGGTGTTTCTTTATTAAAATTAGATAAGAATAAAGCCAAGGCTATAACTTCACTTCTTTTAGCAGCAAACTATAAAGTTGTGCCATATGATGTGCATTTGTATTTAGGTAAAGCGTATCATTTATCTTATTTGTTTCTGGAGGCTATTGCTTCTTTTTATGATTATACAAAACGTGCTAAGCCTGAAGAGGTAGAAAGTAATCAGGTACGTCATCTGATTGATAATTGTAAAAACGGAATCTCCCTAATTACCAACCAGATAAATATTGATGTTATTAAGCGTGCGCCAATTTCACTTGATAATATTTTAGCAAATTATAATACCGAACTTACTGATACCAGAGTGACTTATAAAACAGAATTTTTTTATTCTTCGATTGACAAAAAGAAACAAGAGAAACTTTTAGTTTGTAATTTCAATAAGCATGAATTTATTCAGGCAAGTTATGGAGAGAAAGGGTTCACAGGCTTAGATTTATATAAAAATATATATGATTCAACAGGGAATTTAGGGGCTGCTAAATTATTGTCTACAGAGGTTAACACATCTTATGATGAGAATTATCCCTATCTGTCTGCCGATGGAAAAACTCTTTACTTTTCATCAAAAGGGCACAACAGTATGGGTGGGTATGATATATTTAAATGTACCAGAAGCGATACTTCATCCACTTGGTCTAAACCGCAGAATATGGGTTACCCTATTAATTCTACGTATGATGATATTCTTTTTATCCCCGATACCGCCAATCAATATGCAGCATATTGTTCAAATCGAAAAAACAATTCGTTTGAGTATATA
>Ga0210401_10001076_pt1 | contig 32507 bp, 27 predicted proteins | sample IncBWH32MmetaG_FD_150866 | JGI IMG/M metagenome (GOLD analysis project Ga0210401, IMG submission 150866) | Forest soil microbial communities from Barre Woods Harvard Forest LTER site, Petersham, Massachusetts, United States - Inc-BW-H-32-M | ecosystem: Environmental > Terrestrial > Soil >...
CGATAAGACGACGCCGACAGTCTGCTCGCCGTCGCGGAGAGTAGTGTCATAAAAGCGGACCTCACCCTTCGGAAATGCGGACCGAATTTCGGCGCGAGCATTGAGTTCACTCACCCAGATCTGATCCTTTGTTGTCGTGGTCATCTGGAGGCTCCTTACCTCAGGGTTTCCTGCGTGGCCATTGCCTCCGGCTTTTGTCCGTAAGCTTCCTGCCAGGAAATGACCCGATTCCGCAAGATGCCAATCTTCTCAATCTCGCACTCCATCACGTCCCCGGGTTTCAAGTACCACGCTTTGGGGTCGCCACTAAAAGCGGCGACTCCCGAGACCGTGCCAGTTGAAACGACGTCTCCCGCGCTATAACCCATCGGCGAATAGTGGGACAGAATCTCGGGAATCTTGACCGACATCTTCCCCGAATGTGAGCGCTGGCGAGATTCGCCGTTAACGCGCAGCTCCATGGCAAGGTTGTGGGCGTCGGGAATTTCGTCGGCGGTCACGATCCATGGGCCGAGCGGACAAAACGTGTCGATGCCCTTGCAGAAGCTGAACACGCCCGACTTCATTTCCCGCCGCTGGATATCGCGCGCGGTGATGTCGTTGAAGATGACATACCCACCGACGTGGCTGCTGGCTTCTTCCGGGCTAAAGTGCTTACCGGATTTCTTCAGCACGACGGCGAGTTCCAATTCGTAGTCGAGTTCCTGCGTCAGATGCTCGGGATAAATCACCGGCTCCTCGTGGCCGATGATAGCGTCGACGTTCTGGAAGAACACAATCCAAGGCATCACCGGATGGGAGAAGCCGGCCTTAGTCGCCTCCTCGTGGTGCTCGCGAAAATTTCCTGCCGTATGAAAGAACTTCTTGGGAACAATGGGTGCTTTTAGGCTGACGTCAGCAAGAGCATAGAAAAGAGGCTCCCCGTGCACTCCTCTGGCGTGGTGAGGTTGGTGCAGGGCGTGCTCGAGGGCAGTCCGAGCCGCTTCAAGACTTGTATCGCCGCCCTCAAAGAGTGCGCGCATATTAGCGGGGACCAGTGCATCGGCCAATCTTGCGTATGCGCCTTCCTGTCGGACCTCCCGTAGGTACAGGGCGTAGGCAGAATTAAGGTCGACGATTCGATCCTGGGCAGTGAAGGCCCCGATGCGCGATTGCCGAACGGAATTCTCAAAAGTGACGAGTCTCATAGAGTGGTGGGCTCGCAAACGGCAGCGACTTCTAAGAGTTTATTGCCCAAGCATTCAAGTTGTCTATTCAGTCGCGCCGGCCGGAAAGACCCGGCACAGTCGCACGAGTGATACGATTTCTGGGGACGCACACATGGCGTCAAAGGATATCGCACACCTCATGGACAAAACTGAAGAACTCAGGAAACCTATCCTGCCCGGCAAGGGAGCTTCCGATTACGAGCGGTATCTGCGCACGGACGAACTTCTGGAATTGCAGAAAACGACGGCAGAACTCCGTCACCCGGACGAGCTGACCTTCCAGGTGGTGCACCAGGCTTCTGAGCTGATGATGAAGGGCGCCGCATTTGAACTGGAACGAGCTCTTCAGTGTGTGAACCACAGTGAATTTCCGGATGCTGCCCGACTCATCCGGCGTGCCAACATGGAGTTGGAATATCCGATCTCCATGCTGCATGTACTCGAAACCATCACTCCCTGCGACTATCACATCATCCGCGGAGGGCTGGGTCATGGCAGCGGTCTGGATTCTCCGGGTTTTCTCGCGCTGTTGCACATCGGCCCCCGCCTGGGCCAGGAGTTTGATCATCAATTGCAGAAAGCCGGATTGTCGGTGATGGATCTTTATCGCCGTCATCAGGAGTTCTTCGGCCTGCATGACGTTGCCGAGCGCATGCTTGATTTCGATGAGCGGATGCATATTTTCCGCTTTCATCATCTCAAGCTGGCGCAGCGGATTATCGGTGGAGGCGTGATCGGCACGATGGGGACTCCGGTCGAAGTTCTCCATCAACGTATGGAACACCTCTTCTACAGGGAGCTGTGGGACATTCGCAATCAGATCACCGCAAGAGCGACTGAGTCGGTGTGAGCGTCTCGGGCAATGCATCAGGGTTGGGGGTGGGCGCCCGATGTGGCAGTATGGATTATCCTCGGCTCCGCTTGCTGTTTACGCTGGTGACCACAAGCCGAAGCATAGGGGAAATAACTCAACTGAACATCGAGGTCTCGAAGCGATGCGATCCTTTGTATGGGGAATTATCGTAGGCGGCTTATTGCTGACCGTGGCAGTGTTTGGCTACTTCCTGGCGGGCCAAGCGCCGGTGGCAACCGACGCTCCGCCAATGCCCTTCGAGAAGTACCTGGCGAAGACTGCGTTGCACAAGGTACTGGATCGCGAGATGGCGCACACCGTGCCGATCCCGACCGATGAAGCCAACTATCTGGCGGGCGCCCAAATCTACAAAGAGAACTGCGCTGTCTGTCACGGTCTGCCCGCTAGACCCTCCACGGCAATCGCTAAAGGAATGTTTCCTAAGCCGCCGGTCCTGCTCGAAGGCAAGGGCGTGACCGATGATGAGCCCGGCGAGACCTACTGGAAGGTCGTTCACGGAATTCGCTTGACGGGTATGCCTGGCTTCAAGGGGAACCTGACCGAAACACAATGTTGGCAGGTCAGCCTCTTGCTGGCGCACGCGGACCAATTGCCTCCTACCGTTAAGACGGCTCTGACCGCTCCCTAGCCCGCAGAGGCTTTGCGTGAGCGGCGCGAACGGTGTTGCTCTCGCATCCTCTCGGACGTTCAGGCAGATTTCAGAATGAACCAGAGAAGTCGCGATTGCTAGTCGGCCCTGGCGAGATCAGGTAGCCATGGCAGCGTCTAGCCACCTAAATCGTGTTATTGCGATACCATGTGGTGCTCGCGGCCAGAGCTGGTTCCTGGAAAAGCAGCTCGTGGTAGCTTGACGTCAAATTTGGAGGAACGATGGATAAGAAGACGCTGTGGTTCGTGCTTCTTCTGACACTTCTCACGGCAGGCTGCAAGAGTGGTGGCAATAGCAGCTCGCCCGCGCTTCGCCTGGCAATGATCCCGTCGACAGACCCAGGAAAGATCGTGCGCGAAAGCCAGCCGCTGGTGAGCTATCTCGAAAAAGAGACGGGCTCCCGCGTTGAATTGGTTGTCCCGACCAACTACGCAGCGGTGGTCGAGGCAATTGCGAACGACCGGGTTGATATTGCCTATCTTGGGGGCTTCACGTTCGTGCAGTCCTCACAGCGGGCTGGGGTGCAGCCCCTGGTGCAGCGTGAGCGCGATCAGAACTTTCACAGTGTGTTCATCACTCAGCCCGCACTAAACATCAAGACGCTCGAAGATCTCAAAGGCCATACTTTTGCCTTCGGCGACGTGAACTCCACGTCTGGACATCTGATGCCGGCGTACTACATGCGCGCCGCTGGGATCGATCCTGGTGGGCTAACCAAAACACTTTATACCGGCGGACACGACGCCACCGCGCTCGCGGTCGCCAATGGCAAGGTCGACGCCGGTGCGATGGATGAACTGGTTCTGGCCAGCATGCTGAAATCGGCGAAAATTACGGACACCCAGGTCAGGGTCTTCTACACTACACCCCCATTCTTTGACTATGTGTGGGCCGCCCGCAAAGGGCTCGATCCCAAGCTGCGCGATGGTTTTGCCGCTGCTTTCTTGAAGCTCGATGCATCCAACCCGGAGAACAAATTAGTGCTCGACCTGCTCAACGCAACCAAGTACGTACGCGCTGACGATGCCAGTTACGACAAGTTGCGGCAGGCAGCTCGCGCCGAGGGTCTGCTCAAGTGATTTACTCGCTGCAGAGCGTGAGCAAGTCGTTTCCCGAGCGCCGCGGAGGAGTGCAGGCGCTCAATGGCCTCACGCTCGCGATAAGGCCAGGCGAGATGCTTGCCCTTCTCGGCCAGTCTGGTGCAGGGAAGACTACATTGTTCCGCGTGCTCAACGCGACGCTGCGTCCGACTACGGGTGCGGTAGTTTTCGATGGAGTCAATACGCTTTCCTTGACCGGCAGCGGACTCAGAGCCATGCGCCGGCGGGTGGGGACGATTTATCAACAACACAACCTGGTGCCTTCGTTAACCGCACTAGAGAATGTGCTTTGTGGGGCACTGGGCCGAATGTCTGTCCCGGCCACGCTGCGCGCGATTTTTCGGCCGGCGAAAACTGACATGGACCACGCTCTGCATGCGCTTGAACTCGTGGGGTTGGCAGAAAAACGCAGTGCCCGCGCAGACGAACTTTCTGGTGGCCAGCAGCAAAGACTGGCGGTTGCGCGTGTCCTGATGCAATCGCCAGACGTGATCTTAGCCGATGAGCCGACCGCATCGCTTGATCCTGCATTGGCGGAAACCATTACTTCGTTGCTGGTTGGACTGGCCCGCGACGGAAAGAAGAGTCTGATCATGGCTGTTCACAGAGTCGATCTGGCTCTGCAGCACTTTCCGCGGGCAGTCGGGTTGCGGGCAGGTGGCCTTTGCTTCGACGTGCCGTCCTCCGAAGTACGTGCTGATCTGTTGGGCAGCCTTTATTCCCGGGGCAGCAAACCAACTGGGGAATCCGATGGCGAGCACTTCCAGCACAAACTCGGTTGCGCTCGATAAGACCCGAGCACCCCATCCTGCAAGATGGATTTCCGGCGGTTTGCTTTGGGTCCCTCCGGCGCTGGCGCTCGTGGCTATTTCGTGGCGGTTTGCGGAGGTGCATCCCAGTGTGATCTTCCGACCGGCGTCATTGGCCGCACTGTGGAAGCTTGTAACCAGCCTTTACCCACCGGACTTGTCGGCCAATTTTCTCCGGACAGTATTTCGGGCGTTGATTCAAACAGTCGCGACGGCGATTGCGGCTACCTTGCTCGCGATCGTTGCGGCACTGCCGCTAGGAGTGCTTGCCACGGGTACGCTGTGGAACCGTGGGGTGTTGGTTTCCGCCGGGGCTAGCAGCCTGGGACACAGAGCTGGCGCCATCGCGAGCCGGCTATCGCGCGCCCTATTGGGTTTCATGCGCGCCGTGCCTGACCTGGCGTGGGCGCTGTTGTTTGTGGCCGCAGTAGGACTGGGACCACTGGCCGGCACGCTTGCTTTGAGCATCGCCTACAGTGGCGTGCTCGGCCGCGTCTATGCCGACGTCTTCGAACAAGTCGATCCTCAACCTCTGGAAGCGCTGCAGTCGACCGGCGCAACTCGTTTGCAGATATTCTTACGAGGAGTGTGGCCGCAGGCTCTCCCACACCTTGTGGCTTATTCACTTTATTCGTTCGAGTGCTGCGTGCGGGCGGCCGCGGTACTGGGATTTGTTGGAGCAGGCGGTATCGGATATGAAATCAGCGTCTCGATGAAATTGTTCGAGTATGGTCAAGTGTTGACACTGCTGTTGGTTCTCATTGCGCTGCTGGCGGTAACCGACGCCACCAGCCGCTGGGTGAGGGAGCACTTAACGAACAATCCGAATAGGAAGACCCTCGCCATCGGGCGAAAAGGCAAGGTGTCGGTCTGGAAGCCGTTCCAGAACATTTCCAAACGATTCGTGGTTTCTCTGGTTTTGCTGTTGCTGGCGGCATGTTTTCCGATTGCGGGTTTCACTTCGGAGGCGTTCGCCTCCGCTGGCCTGGTCGGTCGTCTTGCCGGATTCGTCCGTCACATGCTGCCTCCTGACTTGAGTTGGGCTTTCGTACGGGGATTGGGCACTGCGCTGATACAGACGATTGCGATCTCGCTCATGGGCACGCTGATTGGGCTGGCACTGGCTGTCGTTCTGGCCTTACCCGCGACGTCTACTCTCGCCTTCTTGCCCGGCGATTCTCCAGGGAGAGTTTTTATCATTGAACGCGCCCTGCGATGGTTTCTGTTCTGGAGCGCGCGCCTCGTGCTCAACGTCCTGCGGTCCATCCCAGAATTGGTATGGGTCCTGATCTGCATTCCAGCGGTCGGCATTGGTCCGTTCGCCGGTACGCTCGCGCTCGGACTGCACACGGCCGGCGTGCTGGGTAAGTTATATGCGGAGACCATGGAGGAAGTTCCCCTGCGTCCCCTCGAAGCATTGCGTTCCCTCGGCGCTCGTCCCTTGCAAGTGCTTGTCTGGGCGATCTGGCCGCAAGCTCGACCGCTACTGAGCAGCTACACGGTGCTGCGCTGGGAGATGAACCTGCGAGCCTCCACAATTCTGGGCCTCGTTGGCGGTGGCGGGCTGGGACAAGCGATTTACAACAACGTGCAACTCGGTTTCTATCCGCGACTAAGCACGCTGATCCTTCTGGTCTACGGCTTGGTTCTGGCCAGCGACTGGATCGGGGAACGGCTTCGCTTGAGGGTGGCATGAAGACAGGCTTCACCGGCGAAGACCGTTTCGAGAGCGATGCGGGTCGCTACGCCGCATATCTCGAGACCGCCGAGGGCCGGCTGCGCGCGGACCTGACTTTTGCCAACCTCCAGGATTTTCTGCCCACTACGCCGGGAGTCGACTCGTTGCGCGCGCTTGACGTTGGGGGCGGAACCGGAGCTGCTTCGGTTCGCCTGGCGCGTCTCGGAATTGATGTCACTTTGCTTGATTCGTCCGCTGCAATGCTGGATCTCGCGAAACGGACGATTGCCAAAGCCGGCCTGAGTGACAAGATCAAAGTGAAACACGGCAACGCCGACCAGTTGGCTGACATTCTTCAGCCGAAATCGTTCGACATCATTCTTTTTCACAACGTTTTGGAATATGTCGATGACCCTGTCGCGGTGTTGCGCGGCGCTGTGCGCGTGACGCGGGAATCGTCGGGGATCTTGTCCATCCTCGTTCGCAATCAGGCGGGCGAGGTGCTGAAGGCGGCTCTCCAGGCGGGTGATCTGGCGGCGGCGGAACATAACCTGACTGCGGACTGGGGGCAAGAATCCTTATATGGAGGCAAAGTACGGTTGTTCACGTCGGAGGCTCTTGAAGCGGCGCTGAGAGACGCGTCACTCACTCTCAGTGCTCGGAGGGGAGTGCGGGTGATCGCCGATTACCTTCCGGAACGGATTTCCCGATCGGCAGAGTATGGGCGAATCTTCGCTCTGGAGCGCCAGCTTGGCAAACGAGCGGAATTCTTCGGCGTCGCCCGTTACCTGCAATGTCTGGCTCGCTGTGCACATGGAACAGGGGAGACGAATGAGTAATGTCAAAGCGGTACCGACCTCTACTGTTCCGAAGACGCTGGAGCCGGTTACTGGAATTTCGCTTGGACTCGGGCTGACCAACGAGTGCAATCTGACGTGCGCCTTCTGCTACCGCGATCCCGCCCGCACCGACCGTCTCTCGCTCGATCAGGTTAGGTCAGTCATGGAATGCCTTCCGGTCCGCTCCGTGAATCTGGGCACGGGCGAGAACGGGATGCATCCGGAATTCAAGGCCATACTGGCTTATCTGCAAGCTCGACCAGTCAAGCTCACCATCACTTCCAACGGTCACAGTGTTGCCGTTCTGGAAGATCATCAGTTGCGCGCATTCCATGACATTGAGTTTTCTCTCGATTACCCAACTCAAGGGGAGCAGGATGCCCAGCGCGGATCAGGCAACTGGGAACTCATTCACCAACAAGCGGAGCGCTGTGTGCGGCTGGGCATGCCCGTGACGATCATCGCTGTCATGATGAAGTCGAACTACTTGCGGCTCGCGGATGTCGCGCGAGTGGCGAAGCGATTTGAGGCTCCATTGCGCGTGAATGTGTATCAGGCAGTGCGGTCCGATCTCTACGCGCTCACGTATGAAGAATACTGGGAAGGGTTCCATAAGCTGTTTGAGAGCACGGATGTGATCGCCATTGGCGAGCCGTTGGTACGAGCGATGGCTGGCCTGCCGCCACTCGAAGGCGGCTGTGGCGTCAGCACGGTGCGCGTGACTCCGCGCGCCACCACGCAGCCTTGCGTCTATTGGCCCGGCTCCGGAGAACCGCTGCCGGAATTGATCTCCGCAGGCCTTGAGATCCTGAACTCAACGCCGTTCGAGCAGGCCCGCACACTTCCAGAAGCCTGCCAGACCTGCGAGTTTCGAGAGTCGTGTCATGGCGGGTGTGCCGGACGACGCCGACTGCAAGGCGCGCTACAGCTGCCGGACTTTTACTGTCCGATCATTCGGGGCGAGCGGCCACGCCTCCAGGTCCGCATGGCCGCGAATCGCGATCTGCCCAAACTCGGCAGCTCCTGCACTACGGTTGTGATTGCCCGGGACTCTGACTCGTGAAGTTGAATCGCGAGTCGGAACAAGTCCACCCGTTTCTTATTGGGCGTCCATCCATTTGTCGGAGCCGACCACCTTGACGGCCACGCCAGAATGGGTGAGGTGCAGCGGCTTGCCGTCGGCGGTGCCGGGATGATCCGTTGAGAACAGCAGAGGTCCCGCCTTTTTGTAGCCTGCCCACTTTGCGGTGACAAGACTCGGCTTCTTGGGCCCGCCGCGGCGATACACCATTTGCTCGATGCGGTTGTCTTTGCCGACGTAGACTTCCCACGTATCGCCTGGGGTGTAGCCGCCGGCCTCGGCCGGATATTTCACCACGACCTTCTCGGCGGAACCGCCGCCCATCGGGAGCTTCTGCATCCCTTCATCAGTGACATTTGCGCTCGTGTCCCAGTAAATATGGAAAGGTAACAGAAGCCAGTAATTGTCGTTGACGAAGCCGGGCTCGATTTCGTTTTTCACTGCATCGGGTTGGCTGCTGAGCTCGGAGCGCATGTAGGTAACCTTGACCGGCTTACCCTCTTTATCCTTTCCTTCATAGGTGACCTTGCCGGTCTTGGGTTCCCATTCCCACGAACGGGAGAGGTTGACGCCGGGGAAGGTGAGGTTGAAGCTGTACCGGATCGCTTGAACTTGGTCCCACGAATCGAGACCATAGGTCTTGGCAAGTTTTTCGACAATTGGCGGGCGGGTTTGCGCCCAGGAAGATGAAGCAAGGATCAGGAGCCCAGTTACCAGTAAACCGGTTGTGGTTGAACCGCTCAACTTTGGCATGGAGGGTCCTCCTCAGAGAATTGAAATGAATGCGGTGTTGGATGATACGCCAAGGCCCACGGATACAAATTGCGTGTGGCGCAGTTGTATTTCACTCGATCGGGCTGGCTGAGCATTCTAGTGTGGCCGGGTGCGTGAACCGACGCAAACCAATTATTCCAGCAGCCATTGCCAACGATCCGTACTCCAGCAGCACAACCCAGCCGGGAAGCACCCACGGACGCCCAACGGCACGCAGATGCCAAACGATATACGTTGGGATGATGCTCACCGTCCAAATGACGATCGGCAACGTCGACGTCGATCGGAGAAACGGCAGCAGCCAGAGAAGGTACCATGGATAAATAACGGGTGCGCACAAAAGCGAGGCTGCCATCGGCCAGGCAAAGGCGTCCGTAGACCATTCGGTCGTCTTTCTTCTCATCCAGATCGCGGCAAGAAATCCGAAAAGCACTGCCAGCCCAAGCGCAATCTCTGGACTGGTTAGTCGCTCGAACACAGCAAACACAGGATCGTTAAAGCGGAAACTTTGCGCGTAGGTGCCGAGCGAGCCGGTCGAAATCCGGCCGTGGCTGAGAAATGGCATATACAGAAGCCCGACGATGATTGCCGCGAGCACCCCATCGCGAACACGAACGCGCCTCCAGTAGAGTGGGAGCAACACAATCGGGAGCAATTTCACGGCAACAGCGAGTCCAAACGCCACGGCTGCAATCGTGCGCCAGCGTCTTCCTAGCGCGGCCGCAGACACCACCAGCAGCAGCACCCCGACAATATCGATATGACCGCTGCCCGCTACTTCCGTGGCAAGCAGCGGGTGCCAGGCATAAGCCAGAACCCAGTGTTGCCCCTGCCGGGTCCAACGCAAGATATCGAGCAAGACGAACACAATCGCAAAATCGCAAACCACAAATGCTACTTTCAGCGCAAAGATAGACTCGTGAATCGCGGTTACGGCGCGGAAGAATAGCTGCGCTCCCGGTGGATACGGGCTCGGCAGATCCGGATGATTCAGAGCACGAGTTTCGGCTGTGTGCAAGCCAACAAGAGCAGGGTCGCTTGGAATGAGGACATAAGGGTTAAAACCAAGCCGCTGCACGTGCCCGTCCCAAACATATCGATGAATGTCGTCATCTGAACCTGGCGGCATCCGAAGGAACAGAAGGTGCCACAGTCCAGCCAGCGCCAGACCAAAGATGATGACACGTTTGGGGAATTGTGACGTGGATAAGAGCTCACGGATGGACAGCAGATACGCGACGCCGGCAATGGCCAGAGGAATGAGGAACGACGACGCGCCCCTGCTGCTGAAATTGCGGGAGCAAATCGTAAGCGCCACCAGCAAGATGGCGCCCAGCCCGTATAGCCTCTGCGAGGGCGTAAGTTTCACGGCTTTCCCATCCGATGAGGCAGATGCGCGATTGCTTGTTCCCACTCGCCGAGCCAGGCTGCGGTTCGTGGCGCCTTCTCGGGAGCGACCCGCAATTCCCGAGCTAGCTGCATCAGGTCGTCGAGGACGTCGATGTCATAGAAGCGCTCCGTAAAGCCCGTTGAAAGCTCCAGGGCCTTCGTGCGTGTCAGCAATCGGTCGAGCGCACTCTTGGTTCCCATTCCATCGCCTTCGAAGAGCGACGGATAAGGGGCCTTGGCGCCAACCAGGTAGTAGCCACCGTCATGTGTTGGCCCGACAACCACGTCATGCGTAGTGAGTATTTCGAAAGCGCTGTACAAGACAGACGGCGCGATGTGTGGACTGTCGCTATTGAACGCGATGACATGCTGGCTTGTTGCGGTGAAATGTCGAAAAACAGAGGTGAGTGCCGCAGCGAGGCCATCCCCCGTCTGCGCCACGATCTGCACACTGTCACCCAGCAAGTCCGCCAGTTCGTCAGCGTCCGACTCCGGGCACACAACTGCGAGTTCCACGCCGCTTAGCGACTTTGCCAGCGCGACCGTGTCTTCCAAAAGACAGCGATACAGCGCCGTGACTCCGGCAGAAGGAAGGATTGGACCGAGCCGAGTCTTAACCATCCCCGGTTTTGGCGCCTTCGCCATAATGACCAGCGTGCGCTTTTGGAGAGACAAAGCGACAGTGTTCTGACTCGAGGATTCCATGAGAGATCTTCAGGATTTTGCCGGTCGCCGGGTCGTTCCCGCCCTGCGCCGCCGGAAATGATAACTTACGATCCGGCTCAGGATGAACCACGCTGCTCCCACGGTGCCCTTCACCGTACCGCTGATTTTTGATTTTCCAATACGCGGGTGGTAGCTTACTGGGACCTCAACGATGCGAAATCCCGCGAGAGCGCCCTTCAAGATCATTTCGACCGCCCATCCGTAGGTGGCCTCTTCGAGCGCAAGTGCCCGAAGCACATCGGCGCGCCCCGCGCGAAACGGCCCGAGGTCCGTGATTCTCACGCCGTACATAAGCCTGATCAGACTGGCCGCGAGGCGATTGCCAAACGATTGATGCCAGGGTAGCGCACCGGGAGCGCTCTTGGCGCTGAGACGTGAACCGAGAGTGATGTCGGCGTGGCCCTCGATGATCGGAGCCAGGAGAATCGGCAACTCCGAGGGCCGATCACTGTAGTCTCCATCGAGGAAGACGACCACATCCGGATTTTCGGCGTTCGCGAGCCCGGTCAAGCAAGCGCGCCCGTATCCGCGGCGAGGCTCGTGAATGACGTGCGCGCCCATCTTTCGGGCGAGATCGGGAGTTCCGTCCGTCGAGTTGCTGTCCACCACGATGACCTCGGTGACGAGATCAGGCGGCAGATCGGCAAGCACATGGCCAATGGCTTGCGCCTCATTGTGGGTAGGAATGATGACTGACACTCGCACGCGGATTCGCTCATCACCACCAGGGGGACGAGGGATGCCGCCTTGCCAGCAGCGCGTCGATCCCCCAGGCTCGACCTGCACGCCCCACTGCCAGCCCAAGAGAAGCAAGGACAGGAACCAGTAGCTCCCAAATCCACGCCGTGCCCCACTCCGAGACCCAAAGACTCCCGAGGTACAGAAACGCCACAAACGCGGCCGGGCGTGTCAGCAAACCAATGACTAGCAGGATCCCGAGAGAAATCTCGGTCAACGCCTGCATGGGAGCGGCCATCGCGGCGTGGCTTGCCGCCAAACCCATCACCGCCTTCCACGCTGCAGGAGAATGGCTGGCCTTGATGTAGTAGTTGATCAGCCCCGCGTACCCCGCCGGAGTGTAGAGGCCCTTCCCCAGATTTTCAAAGAAGACCCACACCAACATCGCGCCAATCGTCACACGAACCAATGCCAAGCCACTTGGTGCACAGGTTTGGCCGGTGAAGTTGACTGGCGCATTTTGTACTGGAGCTACGTTTGTCGTCATCACGATCCTCTGCGCAACAGATCCCACCGCGACTGAGGGCGCAATCTTAAACTGTCGGCGCTGTCTGCGCCAGATGGATACTTAAGATGCCGGGCTGAGGCGGGAAACGACTTCCTTCATCACCAGCTCGCTTCGAGCACATGCAATGGCGCGCAGGTCCGCGCGGCCGGCTGCGGTGCGTCGCCTTTCAACATCAGCCACAGGATGCGGTTGTACACTTGATCGTCCACCCGGTCGGGGGCACTCAGGTCCAACCCTTCTGACAAGCGCGCCGCCGCGGTGTTCTGCGGGTTCTTCTCATTCAAATCCTGCTTCGGCGTGATCGCGTCGAAGGGCGTCAGGTCTGGCGTTGGGGCGAAGATATCGGCCAGCGAGCGGCTGAAGTAATCGAACTTCGAGAGCCGTCCCATGCCAAGGATGTCTTCGATTGCGGCGATTACATCCGTCGTGTTGGCGAATCGATGAACCGTGCCCGGCTTGTTGTAAGCCGAGATCGCATAGAACGGTGCGCGGTGAGAGTCGACGTGATCGGGGCCGGCCTGGGCATCATCTTCAACCACGAAAATCACTGTGTCTTTCCAGTACGGGCTGTGCGAGAGCGCCTGCACAATGCGCCCGAGCGCCAGATCGTTGTCGGCCATGCAGGCGTATGGCGTGCATTTGCCTGGACGAGCCGCAGTCAGGTGGTCCATCGGCAGCCACATCAGCTCGAGTTGCGGCATGTTGCCATCACGCACAAAGTGCTGGTGCTCGGCGATCCATACGTCGGCTCGCTTTTGATCCTGGGTGACCAGGTCGAAAGGAACGTAATCGGGATTCACGTCTGCGCCGAGGTCGTGTTGTGTGACCGGCCAACCCCCTTTGACCATTTCTCCGTAATCGCGGAATGTGACCCCAGAGCGGTTCGCGAGCGTCCAGAGGAAGCCGCGCTCGGGCTCATCGCTGTCTTCGCCGTCGACATCGCCGCGCTTGCCTGCGTACGCCGAAGGAATGATCTTTTCACCATAGTCGGTCACGTAGGCAGCCGTGGACCATATGTGCCCCTGCGAGCTGACCTCGGCGTTCACGAAGAACCGGTCGAACAGTCCGAAACGGCGTGCCAGTGCATGATGGTTCGGAGTGATGGTGATGTCCGGAAAGTAGACGAGGCTCGCTTCTCCGTCGCCTTCCTTCAAGTCACCGAGCACCTGATCATAAGTGCGATTCTCTTTGATGATGTAAATTACGTGCTTGAATGGCGGATAGCGCCGTGTCCCTCGGCTCCGTTGCCAGTTGTTAGCGGCGGCGACGCGTTGGGTGAAGGCCGACAGTTGGGCCGCGGTCATGGTTTTCGGCAGCAATCGCAAGGTGCCATTTAACTGTCCAAGCGTATAGGCCAATGGTTTCTCCGTCGGCCAGTTCGTGAGCGGTACCGGCCCATCGGGATTGGCCTGCGTGCCATGCCCTTTGCCACAGAGGATCAGAATTTGTGAGCCGACCTCCGCGATCGACGTTGGGTACCAGTCCGTCGGGACGCGTCCGAGCAGCTTTCCGGTGGCCAGTTCGAAGACTGCCACGGCGTTGTTATCGGCTTCTGCGATGAAGAGTCGCTTCCGATCAGCACTGATGGAAATCGCATTTGGTGTGCTCCCTTCCGGCGGAGCACCGGGGGCGGAGTCGTGAAAATAGGCTGTCACCTTGCGAGAGCGAGCGTCGACGGTTGCGACCCGGTCGCTGCCGGCGAGCGCGACATAAAGCCGCGAGCCGTTGACTGTCAAAGCCGAGGGATGGCGGCCAACTTCGATGCGTCCCCGGTAAGCAAGGCTTCCGTCGGCGAGAACGCGAAAGTCTGAGATGGTAGTGCCACCCCAGGCGGACACGAAGAGATGGCCGTCGCCGCCGAGAATGACGCCGTAGGGGTAGTGGTCGGTGGGGAGGCGCTGTACAATCTCCCCGGTCGTTGCATCCATAACAGCAAGGCGATCACCGACGTTCTCCGCCACATAAATGAACCTGCCGTTCGGTGAGACCGCGACGCCGGCCGGATAGCTCGTGCCCGTTCCGTCGGCCGTCTTTGCTTTGGCTAATTCTAATTTTTTCGCCAGCGTCGCCTTGCCATCTTTCCACGCGTAGATGAAGAGCAGGTCGGTGTTGCCACCGGAGACATAGAGCGTGTTGCCGTCGGGCGAAAAGGCAGCGCCGAAAAATGCGCCGTCCTGCAGCAACGTCTGGGTAACCTTCCGCGTCTTCAGATCGACGATCTGGATACCTTGCTCGCGCCAGCCGCTGAGCACTACCACAACCGTGTCTGCACTAGGCGCCGCCACGACGTTGAGTGGCATGCTGCCAAGCTCGACCGTGTCACCCACTGCGTCGAGGTGGACGCCGGTCGGCAAAGGTGAGGTAAAAACCGGAGTCTGTGCAAACGCAACCGTGCACGCGAGGGCAAAGTGAAAAACAGTCAAGCGACAGAAATGCAGCCGGCACATGTGATCAGACGTAGCTTGCGACGGCTATTAGACCTTAAACGTGCCGATTGGTGAGCGGTTCGCCTCAGAGTGCGGAAGGATCAGGTCTTAGCGCTTTGTAGGATGAGGATTGCGGAACACAGTCGCGGGGATTCTGAAGTCGCCCCTTGCGGGCGGGCTGTTCAAGCGAACGCCAGTTACTGGATAGCGCTGGCAACCTGAGAGAAGACAGTGCCTGAGTTGGCGCCGATCAATTGCACGGTCCCTATCACGATTACAAGCACAACCGCCAGCATAATTGCGTATTCGGCAACGTCTTGGCCCTCTGTCCCGATGCAGAGGCCGCGTAGAAGCTCACGAATGAACCCGTTCATCATCGTCCATATCATCGCTCGAACTACTCAGGCGATGGAATGGCTAAAACGTGGGGGGTACGAAGGTACTCTGGCGGGTTTTCCGGTAGCTCCTGGACACCAGGCGCACCATCCCGTGGGCCTAAATCTATTTGAGAGTCAATGACTTGCGGCAGATCAGCAGGATGCCTGGACCGTGCTCTCGTTCCTTAGCGGCATGGACTATATCCGGTGGTACTCCGCGGGCGAAGGCGTCGGAAACTACGGCCTTGGACGGCCCTAAGGCGCGGCCCAGTGACTCTTCACGACCTCTCTACGGCTTACTAACGTTTACGTAGTAAAGATCGGTGGCAACTTCAAAGTCATCTTTGTTCACCGATGTGCGCGTCGTTTGCCAGTCAGAAGTCGCGCGAAGAACCTGCCAGTTGTCTTTCTTCCCGACGCGTATCGGCATTTGGAACATCGGTTCGTCGGCTTGCCATCGGTATGAGACCGTGCTCTTCGCGGTGTCGAACTTCAATTCCAGGGTTGGGATCGCCGTGTGGCGCAGGTACTGATCGAAGACCGGAGTCAGATTCATGCCAGTTTGCTGATTGAAAAACTGCACGACATCGTCGGTCATGATGTTCTGATACTTGAAATGCTGGTAGAAATCATGCAGGAGTTTCCACCAGCGGGCATCATCGTCGACAATGCTCCGAAGCGTATTGATAAAGAGCACACCCTTGAAGTACTGATCCGCCGGTGGTTCCCCATTCACGCCACGCAACGTGAGAATAGGTCGGTCATTCTTGACTTTGGGTTTATACCCGTTCAAATACTTAATGGCATCGTCTTTGCCGTACATATATTCGACGTAGAGACTCTCCAGGTACGTCGTCCAGCCTTCGTGAATCCACATATCTGAGGGGTCCGCGGCGCTGACACTGTTGCCGAACCACTCGTGTCCGCTCTCGTGAATGATGATGAAGTCGAAACGGGGACTGATGCCGACGCCGGTCCAGTCGCGCTCCAGATAGCCGTTGGCGAAATGGTTTCCGTACGTGACAGCGCTCTGGTGTTCCATGCCAGAGTATGGGACCTCGACCAGCTTGTAGCCATCTTTCTTGAAGGGATACTCGCCGAAGTAATGCTCATAGGCTTCGATCATCCCCTTCGCCTGGGAGAATTGTTTTCTGGCTTTCTCCAAATCTTCGGGAAGGGCATAAAAGTCCATGTCGAGATCGCCCATCTTGTCGGAGAAGTGCTGATAATTGCCGATGTTGACAGAAACGTCGTAGTTGTTGATGGGGTAGTGAACGAGCCAGTCCCAGCGAGTGTAGCCGTCACCAAGATCGGTCTTGCCCTGGAATCTCCCATTTGAGACGTCGACGAGATCGTTGGGAATCGCGACGCTGATCTGCATACTCTCAACCTCGTCGCGCCACTGATCCTTATTTGGCCACCAGATACTTGCGCCAATGCCTTCGCACGCAGTGTAGATCCATGGATGTCCTGACGGGTCTGTGCCGAATGTGAAGCCGCCGAATCTACCAGTCTGCACCGGTGTTCCGGAGTAGTAGAAATCGATCGAGTAGACCGAACCGCTGCGCAAGGTGTAGGGAAAATCCACAAATACGGCGCCCGAATCGCGCTCGTAGTGGAGTGGTGTGGCATCGAGGAGAATCTTGTCGATGTTCAGGGTATCGGCCAGATCAAGTTGAATGCGGGTATCGTCCTGGAGCATCTTGAAGCGGATCGTATTCTTTCCGCTGACCAGCTTTTTCGCAGGATCGATGCGGATATCAAGATGGTAAAAAAGTAGATCGTTGTTGGCGCGGTATGTCCCGTAAGCGCCTCGCAGGATCTCGGCCTTGGTCGGCTCTCCTTGACCGCGCACTCGCTGTGGTGCTGCGGGCGAGGGTTGAGAGGTTTGAACAGAGGTCTGGGGGTTTCTGCCGGCCGCGACCGATACAGCAGCGAAAATCGCAAGCAGGTGACTGCACCAGCATAAGCACGCGCGCATCTTACCCACTGTGCCTCCCGGCTGCGTTTGGCGAAACTTACATACGGCTGAGATGACTTAGAGGCGCGTCGAGCGGTTCATTTCCCGTGAACCATTTCTCCGTTGACCATGCGCCAGATTCCAAGCGGGTTGGCATCCTTCAACTCTTCGGGCAGCGCGCTGTCGGGAAATCCCTGGTAGCAGACAAGGCGCGTGAACCGGAAGATTGCGTTGCTGCCGACCGACGTAGAGCGTCCGTCCGAAGTCGAAGGATAGGGGCCTCCGTGCACCATCGCGTGGCAAACTTCGACCCCGGTAGGGAAGCTGTTGAACACGAGTCGGCCCACCTTGTTTTCCAGAACCGCAATGAGATCGGCGAAGTCGTGGAGATCCTGTTCGGTTCCATGAATCGTCGCCGTAAGCTGACCCTCTAAGGAACGGGCAACGGCCAGAACCTGATCGCGACTCGAATGCTGAACTAGAAGGGTAGTGGGACCAAAGATCTCCGCATCCAGTTCTGAGCCAAGGAAGGAAGCCACATCTGTTTCAAACAGAGCAGAACTCACCGCAAAGCCGGTAGACGGGGTTTCTTGAGAACCGTGGGCAATGACCGTGGCCTCGTTTTCCGTCTTGCGTTTGGAAATCGCCGAGTCGTATGAAGATTGGATGGTTTTGGTCAGAAGATGAAATGGGGTCGACGCGGTCACTAGTTGGCGTAGCTTGTTGGCGAACGCGCTCGCCTCCGCGCCCTTTGGCAAAAACACCATGCCAGGTTTGGTGCAAAACTGCCCGGCACCCAGCGTGAACGAGGCGTGCAGTCCAGCGGCAATGTTCTCGGCGCGCTCGCGTAATGCGCCCGGCAGGATGAAGACGGGATTTGTGCTGCTCATTTCGGCGTAGAAGGGAATTGGTTCTGGGCGCGATGCCGCTACATCCATTAAAGTTCTTCCTGCCGCGCGCGATCCGGTGAACCCTCCAGCTTTCACTAGGGGATGTTTCATCAACGCGGTTCCAATTTGCGAGCCGCTTCCGAAGAGCACGGAGAAGACTCCCTCCGGCAGACCACATTCCCGCACCGCCTCCTGCACGGCACGCCCCACCAGTTCACTGGTCCCGGGATGTGCCGCGTGTGCTTTCACGATCACGGTGTTCCCGCCGGCTAGCGCGGATGCTGTGTCTCCACCAGCGACCGAAAATGCCAACGGAAAGTTACTGGCACCGAATACCACTACGGGTCCTAGAGGATGCAGCATGGAGCGAATGTCGGGCTTGGGAGTGGGTTTGCGATCGGGTTCGGCGCGGTCGATGCGCGCGTTCACCCATGATCCTTCTTCGGCGACTTGAGCAAACAAGCGCAGCTGGTTGCAAGTTCGCGCGGTCTCTGCCTGCAATCGTCCAGCAGGTAAGGCCGTTTCTTGTCCTGCACGTTCGACGATGTCGCTGGTAATTGCCTCTATCTTGGCGGCGATTGTGCGCAAGAATGCACCGCGGTCACGCCCGGGAACTCGGCGGTAGACTTCGAACGCTTCAGCCCCCAGACGCGCGGCAAAATCCACTTCTTCCGAAGTAGCCGGAATAAACGCTGGTTCTAAACGTTCACCGGTGATCGGATTGGTTGCGTAATGTGGCTCACCCCCACCCGTGCCTTCACGGAATCCAATCAGAGAACGGCCCGTAAGTTTTACTGAGGACGCTAGCATGTTTCACTTCCTGTTTGGCAACGCATACATATTCGCTGGTTGCGGTCGGCTGCGTATCGCTTCGTGGATAATCTTCCTGATTTGTGCGAGTTCGTTTCCCACCAACTCAAGCCGCGGCGGTCGCACACGTGGATTTCCCCGTCCCACCTCGGTCTGAACCAGCTTGATGAGCTGAACGAAATTGGGAACTGTGTCCATGCGGAGTAGCGGCAGGAACCACCGGTACAAGTCAAAAGCCTTGTCGCTGTCTCCCTTGATAGCGAGGTTAAAAAGGTCAACCGATTCGCGGGGCAGTGCATTCGCCAGGCCGGCAATCCAGCCCGTCGCTCCCACTCCGATCGCTTCCAGTACTGCATCGTCCACGCCCACGGAGATTTCCAGCCGGCGGTCGAGCAATGCGCGAATCGCCGAAACGCGGCGGGCATCCGTGCTCGATTCCTTCACTGCTTCGAAATTCTCATGCTCTGCGGCCAATTCCTGAATCTGCTCGGGAAGGAAATCGGTCCCGTAGGCGACGGGATTGTTGTAGAGCATGCAGGAGAGCGCGGTAGCCTTGAAAACGGCCGCGACGTGCGTCTTCATCTCGCGCCAATCGCCTTGATACACGTACGGAGGCAATACCATCAAACCATCGCAGCCGATCTGGGCGGCGGCCTTGGCTACGGCGACTGCCTCGGCTGTGCTAAGGGCCGAGATCGAGGCCACAACTGGCGCGCGATCCTCAACGGCTGTGACGCAGGTGCGCAGGACACCCAGTTTCTCGTCGAATGACAAGGTTGCGCCCTCGCCCAGGGATCCCAAAGCCACAATCCCGGTGCAGCCGCTATCCAGCAGCCACCGGCAGTTTTCTGCCATGAAGGCATGATCGACACCGAGGTCTTCATTGAACCCCGTCGTGATCGCGGGCATCACGCCTTTCCAGTTCATTCATGACCTCCTGAGATCGCAGTCTCTTGCGGGTCGGGCTGGCCGGCAAAAGCGCCGAGGTTTTCCACGCGCACCGGGAAGACCGGCGGCCGCACCGAGTCCGGGTTCCACTTGAAGAAGAATTGAGTCGCGGGTCCACAGATTCTTCCTTGGCACGGGCCCATGCCGCAGCGTGTTTGCAACTTCGCCGCACGCCAACCTACATGCTTCTGGAGACGAGCATAGGAGACGTCTTCACACCGGCAAACCAACGTCTCCGGAGAGGGAAGTTTCCTGAGCTCGGCGCGAAGACGGAATGTCTGATCGAGAAGGGAAGCGAAACGCCGCGCTCTCTCCCTTGCTCCAAACAACTTTCGAGCTTCTTCTGTACGGCCTCCCGCGACAAGGCCGGCGATCTGGCCTTCAACTAACGATGATTCAACCCCGCCAATGCTCGTCGGCTCGCCTGCGCAGAAAACGCCGCGGACGGAGGTTTGCTGCAGATTGTCAACCTGTACGTAGCCGCCGCGAATCTGGCAGCCGAGCAACAGCGGCAGCTCGATGTTGGGGACCAGATGAAATCCACAAGCCAGATAATCGCAGGCGATGGTCGCAGATTTTCCGCGTCGCGAAATCGTGACGCTGTCGACGGCTTTCTTTCCATGGGCAGCAAGGGGCCAACTGCTTGTGGCCAAGGAAACGCCGCCAACTTCTTTCTTCAACTGGAGTGCTTGCTTGATCTTTTGCGGCTGGCCCAGAAGCGTCACTGCGAAACGAGCCAGGCTGTTCAAAGATGCCTGCTCACAGATCATTGGAATCTCAGCGCCGTTCTTGCGTAAATAAGCGGCAACCGCGAGAAGCAATGGACCTGTCCCGGCTACGACTACGCGCTTGCCGCGAATCGGGAGACCTGCCTTGACCATGGCCTGTAACCCGCCGGCCCCCATCACATTGGGAAGCGTCCAACCCGGAAAAGGAAGAAACCGCTCGCGCGCTCCAGTGGCCAAAATCAGACTCCGGTAGTGGAGTACACGCAGTTCCTCGTCGTGCTCTGCCAGTAAAACCCCAGGCCTGGGCTGATGAAACACCCTGGTTCCGCAAAGTGGTGTCACTCCCGAGGCCTGCAACTTGCCACGCCATTCCACGGCTTCGCTCGCTTGTGCGGAGTCCCCACGCCAGATCTGGCCGCCAAGGGTCGCGTTGTCATCGACGATGCCAACCCTCGCACCACACTCAGCCGCGCGGACGGCGGCCGCTATGCCAGCAGGGCCTCCACCCACGACGAGAACGTCGAATTGCTGCTGCAAGCGCTTACTCCTCCGTTCTCACGTCCATACCTGTTTCGCCGAAAACCTGGCAGGCGCGGCGATGCGGTGTTCCGTTGATCGTCACACGACACTCGAAGCAGATGCCCATCCCACATAAAGGCCCACGAGGCTCTCCTGCGACCGAGGTCCGGCATGCATGCCCGGCAATCGCAATGGCCGCAGCTACGCTCGTACCCGAGGGAACCAGTACCGGTGAGCCATTTACGACCAATGTGATCTGATCAGGCATGCGCATACTCCTTCACTGCCCGTGACGGTAAGTAAGGCTCGATCGGAATCTGCGGCTGCGAACCCGTAATGTGATCAGCAAGGATTCTCGCCGTTCCTAGCGATGTCGTAATGCCCAGGCCTTCATGGCCGGCGGCGAGATGCTGAGTTTTATCGCCAGGCGCCGGACCGATCAGCGGCAGTTTGTCGGGGGTAGCCGCGCGGAATCCAGTCCAGGCACGTATCGCCGATAACGATCCGAGCGCCGGCATGTATTCCTGGGCGCGCCGCAGCATGCGCGTCAGAATATTGTTATCGACTTCATCGCTGTCTGCCCCATACTGCCGCGACGAACCGATGAGAATCTGGCCAGTCCTCCGGGGTTGCACATTGAAGGCGACGGAATCACTGGAGATGGCATGCGCGCTCTTCAAGTAGCCGAGCTCGACGAGTTGATGTCGCAAGAAGCCCGGATAGCGATCCGTGATAACCAGGTGTCCCTTGCGTTTCTTGATGTCGACGGATGGGGACAGCTCGGGCGCCGCGGCTCCAGTCGCATTGACCACAATCCCTGCCCTGATTTCCAGACCATCGCTCAGCCGCACCTGTCCCGGGCCGATCTGCACCACAGAGACCCCGGTCTTGAGCTTCGCTCCGCGCTCTTGCGCACGCTCCATGAGAAACCGCGCCGCGCACGGCGGATATAACACACCATCCTCGGGAACTAACAGACCGCCGGCGAAGCCATCGCGCAGGTTCGGCTCCAATTCCATCAGCCGAGCCGGGTCGAGTATTTCCGTGAGGACCCCTCGATTCCGGTAATAGTCGTGTTTGCGATGGACTTCGTTCATCTCTTCTTCATCGGCAGCGACCCAGATGGTTCCGCATTGCTCGTACTCGACGTCGTTGGGCAAATCTGGCGTCAACTGTTGCCACAGCTGCTGAGAGTAGCGGGTTAACGCAAACTGGGCATCAGAGTCGTCCATGACCACTATGTGCCCCATCCCCGCCGCGGTGGCGCCCCCCCCAACCACTTCGCGGTCCACGACAGCGACGTGCATGCCACGACGGGCAAATTCAATCGCGCAGGCGGCACCCACAATGCCGCAACCCACAATCACCACGTCGTAGGTCACTTTACTCATACTGTCAGGCGCGAATCCCCATGGCGAGCGGATCACGCGGATCGAACACCAGCTCGGCCTCTGCGTTCACGAATGCGCATCCCGTAATGCTCGGATACACCTTGCCGTCCTGCACTCTCACGCTGCCTTCAAACACACTGCCGACAATGCTTTCCTGCCGCCAGACCTGCCCCTCGCGAATCTTACCCTCGGCAAAAAGACAAGCCAGCTTGGCGCTGGTACCAGTACCACAGGGCGACCGGTCATAAGCCTTGCCCGGACAGAGCACAAAATTCTTGCTGTTCACATTCGGCATCTGCGAGGGTGAAAACACTTCAATGTGATCGATTTCTTTTCCGTCATCGCCGGTGATGCCTTTTCTCGTGAGAGCTTGGCGTATTTCCCAGGTGAACGCAGTCAGCTTATCGACATTCTGCAGCGTGAGCTCTTTTTCGCCATTGCTCGCGGCATAGTCGCTCACCAAAAAAAACCAGTTTCCTCCCCACGCGACATCGCCGCGTACTTTGCCGTAGCCCGGTACATCGACCTCCACATCGTGGGTACTTCGGTAGCTGGCAACATTGTTTACCGTAACCGCACCGGTTTCATCGAGCACAGCGCTCACAACACCGACCGGCGTCTCAATTCGGTGCTCACCCGGCTCAATACGCTTCAGGTACGACAGGGTCGCGATCAGTCCGATGGTTCCGTGACCGCACATTCCGAGATAGCCGACATTGTTAAAGAAAATAACCCCGGCGGCGCAAGAAGAGTCCACCGGATCGCAGAGCAGCGCGCCAACCATCACATCAGAGCCGCGAGGTTCGTTGACGACGGCCGACCGAAAATCATCGTGCCGTTCGCGAAACAGCTTCAGCCTTTCGCGAAGTGGCCCACGTCCAAGCTCGGGGCCTCCGCTCACGACTAATCGTGTCGGCTCACCGCCCGTGTGCGAATCGATGACCCGCACCCTCCGGCTATCAACACCGTTCATCTCGTCGTCCAGTTTTGCCCGGTATGCATCGACCGCCGCTCTTCTCCGACGTCCTTATATTAAGTTGTGCCGGTTCATTTTATGGATACAATATGCAATCGTCAATCCGTCCTTCTCCACCAAGGGGGACCACATTCCAGGAGACACGGCCTATGAATGAGTTAGCACTCGCGCCACCAACGGTGAAGTCGGACGAATTGGCGCGCGGGCTAGGTCTCTTCGATTCAACCATGTTTGTCGTGGGTGCCATGATCGGATCCGGCATCTTCATCGTTCCTGCGGAGATGGCCCGCAACGTCGGAAGCGCGGGCTGGCTGCTGGTGGCTTGGGGCGTCGCCGGAGTTCTGACAATCACAGGTGCGCTGTGCTACGGCGAGCTGTCGGCTATGATGCCACACGCCGGAGGCATGTATCTCTATCTACGCGAAGCCTATTCTCCCATGTGGGGATTTCTCTACGGATGGACGCTGTTCTCTGTCATTGAAACCGGAACCATTGCAGCCGTTGCCCTCGCTTTCGCACGTTTTTCCGGGGTGCTTTGGCCCGTCATCTCCGAAGACCGGTACTTGGTTCCTCCGATCCACATTTCCAGCCATTATGCGATCTCGCTTTCGACCGCCCAACTGCTGGCAATCGCCGTAATTGTTCTGCTCACCTTTGGGAACAGCTTGGGACTGAGCTACGGGAAGCTGATCCAGAACGTTTTTACAGTCGCAAAGACCGCAGCTCTCGGCGGTCTGATCTTGTTCGGCATCTTCTACGGGCGAAACGCAGCGGCGATATCTGCAAATTTCGAGAGACCCTGGCATCCAACCGGGGTGAGCTTGCTCGGCAAAGGATTGGATGCCACGACGATGTTCGGCTTGTTCGTCGCGGTCTGCCTGAGTCAGACTGGATCGTTGTTCTCTGCGGATTCGTGGCACAACATTGCGTTCGCGGCCGGGGAGGTTAAAAGAGCAGAGCGCAATGTGACGATTGCTATGGTTGCGGGGACTGCTATCGTAATCACTCTCTACCTGCTGGCCAACGTGGCGTACCTGGTGACGCTGCCAATAGAGGCTATCCAGCATGCGCCTGCGGATCGTGTTGGAACAGCCACGCTGCGTGCCATTCTTCCAGGAGCCGGGACTTACGTGATGGCAGTGGCCATCATGATCTCGACCTTTGGCTGCATCAACGCCCTGATCCTCACCGGGGCGCGCGTCTACTATGCCATGGCGCGCCAGAAACTTTTTTTCGGATTTGCAGGCAAGCTCAACGCTGCGAAAGTGCCGGCCTCTTCTCTGCGTTTGCAGGCAATGTGGGCCTCGTTGCTCGTTCTGCCACGCACCTACGATCCATCCACCCAATCCTGGGGAAACCTTTACAGCAACCTCTTGGAGTACGTGATCTCAGCGGCGTTACTCTTTTATGTACTCACCGTGGCAGGCGTGTTCCGTCTCCGCATCAAACGGCCCGATGCCCCACGCCCTTATCGAACGCTGGGATATCCTTTCGTCCCGGCTTTCTACATTCTTGCGGCCAGCATCATCCTCATTGTGTTGTTCGTCCATCGCCCCTCAACCACCTGGCCCGGCTTGCTGATTGTTCTTCTGGGAATGCCCATCTACCTGGTCATCCGCAGAGGCGAGCCGCCCTCTCTCCTGCCGACCTCAACTGCACCCAGCGATTGAAATGGTTATCTTCGGACATCGTCTCGATGCCTTGCGAGAGCACCGGTTCGCGGGGCGACTTATAGGCTCGAATCCGCGCAGTCTAAATGAAGCGTTTTTGCAGACAACCTGCACTGTGGTAGAGTGCGGACAGTTAGCGTGAGTCTTGGCTGCGGGAGCAGAAAGCCACCAATGCACCTCGAAGCAGCATCGGAGTCGCCCATTGCGCGCCAATCGCTTACATCGGCGGTAGCCGATAAGTTGCGCGACCGGATCATCCGTGGCGAAATCCCGGAGGGTTCTCAACTGCGACAGGATGCGATCGCTATCCAGTATAAGGTCAGCCGGATTCCCGTCCGCGAAGCGCTGCGACAACTCGATGCCGAGGGATTGATCACGATTGTCCCGAATCGCGGCGCCGTCGTGCCGGCGCTGTCACCGGATGACATCGAGGAGCTTTTCTCGATCCGTGCGCTGCTCGAACCAGAAGTCCTCGGATTGTCTATCCCTCGCCTCACGGAGCAAGACTTTACAGACGCCGAGGCGGTCTTACGCCGTTACGTCAGTGAACTCCGCCGCGAAGATCACCTGGCTGCGTGGGGACGGTTGAATTGGCAATTCCATTCCATCCTGTACTCCCGCGCTAATCAGCCGCGCTTCATGGCGATCATCCGAAACGTCAACAACAGCGGCGAACGTTACACTCGCCTGCAGTTGTATCTCACCCACGGCACCAAACGCGCGAACGAAGAGCATCACCAGATCCTGGAGTTATGCCGAAAACGCGACGTGGCTGCCGCTTGCAAGCTTCTTCGCCAGCACATCCGATACGCGGGCGAATCCCTGAAGCAGGCCCTCGAGCAGAAACGAACCGCGCAAGTCGATGGCGACAACGTCCGTCGCACGAAACAGTAGAGATCAGGTTTTGAATCTTCCCTAACCCCGATCTGCCCAACGGGGATACGGCTTCGTCACTTGGATTCCGAAAAATCCGCGACGCCGACTCGCACATCCGTGCCTGGCCTCGACGCGTTTCCAGCCTTCTCGGGCGTATCGGTCGTCGGCCGCACCTCTGCCCAGATGCCGTAGACCTTCCGGTTGTATGCTGCCAGCCAGGTGTAGTCCCCCAGGAACGCCGGGCGCTCGGTCGCGAATGGAGTATCGGACCACGCGTAATTTACGAACGTCTTGCCGCCGTCGGTGGAACGGGCAATCGTAAATCCTGTCTTGCGGTTGGCTGGGTCATCGCGGCGATCATAAAACTGAACGTAGACCTCACCAGCGACCGGATCGACCGCCATCCATTGGAAGAACTGGTCAATGCCGTCATGGATAGGATCGCTGTTGACGCGCAGTGGCTTCGACCAGGTGCGACCGTGATCCGTCGAGAAGGCGGAGAACACATCGACATCGCCATTGCGAAAGTCGCTCCAAGCCACGTACAGATTCCCGCCAAGCTTGCCTTCGCGCGCGTCCACACCGATCTGGGCAAATCCCATGGCGCGAGATACGCCCGGAATTCCGGCAGCGCCACCGAAGTAGGGTGGAGCAACATTGACCACGGAACGTGAGGGCGAGAAGGTTTTTCCTCCGTCGTGCGACGCAGTGAAGACTATTGAATTGCCGTCATTCCAACTGGCGTAAATTGTCCCATCAGCGCCCACAACGCCGACGAATCCAACCAGGCCGCCGTTGTCGTCACGCGGCAGGCCAGCCTCTGTGCTGATACGAATCGGCTGTGAGAACGACTTGCCGCCATCGGTGGAACGTGCAAATAAGATGATCGACTTCTCGAGTTGCCACTCGATCCAGCCCGCATAGACGTTGCCGCGAAACGGACTCTTGGGCTGCACGTCGGCGAAGAGTCGGGGCATATCTTCCCACTGGATGTCCGGTTCGTTGCCCTGGTAGGCCTTTACCGTTGTCGCGTCCTTCTCCCACGTCTTTCCGCCATCAAGGGAGCGTCGTACGAAGATGCCGTTCCGCCCTGCACCGTGGGCCCAATACGATGCGCTGCCCAGCTTGTCGAAGTGCAGGGATCCGAGATACGCGCAACCCTTGTCGTCGAACGTCACCGAGACATCGCCGCCGGTCCGCCAGCCTTCCACTGGTGGAAGATCCGCCGTGGCAAAGGTCTGTCCACCGTCGGTGGAGTAGGCAATGGTCGCCGGCTGAAATGCGGCCACCACTTGATTCGTATTGTTGGGATTGACCGCGATGGATGGTTCACTGCCACTTCGATCCGCCGCAGACACAGTCGTCACGTGACGATGCGGCGCGGGCTCAAGCGCCACCTGCGTTTGCGCGACAACTGTGCCGAGCAGAAATGCGGGAATGCACAACTTGATTGTCGAATGCATGTCGGACTCGATTCTCAGCCGGCTTGGCCGGAACTGGCTAGTGGGATTGGCCCCCCGTGGAAACGGGGAAAGCTCTTGACATTGAAACATATTGTATTTTATATACAATTCCCATCGCGGTTGGGTCATATCAAAAGTGGGTCTTATCTCAATAGGTCTTCTTGTCATCCCGTCGTTTTTCGTTTTTACGAGGCTTGCGCTCAATACCGATCGTTTCGGGAGAACTCTCGAAGAAGTCGTGCGTGAAACCTGGAGGATGAAATGCGACACAGACTGTGCCTGCTGGTTGCGTTCCTGCTAGTTGCTGCGTTGTTTGTCCCAGAGTTCGCCGTTGGCCAAGGTCGGACAGAAGGGCAACTTTCGGGGAGAGTACTCGACCCTTCGGGTGCAACCGTCCCCGCAGCCAGCCTCACGCTGACGCAGAACAGCACCGGGGCTAACCTCACTGCGACCACAAATGCGTCAGGCGCATACGTCTTTGCTACTGTCCCACCCGGCACCTACAAGCTGAGCGTAGAGGCAAAGGGATTCGCTCGTGCCATCCTTGACGGAGTTGTGATCTACACGGCCCGCACGACCGATCTGGATGTGAACGTCACGCTAGGCTCGACGACCCAAAGCGTCGAGGTGCAGGCCGAGGGTACTGTTCTCGAGACGACAACCAACACACTGGCCACCACAGTAGCCGCCGATTCGATCCAGGAGCTCCCGCTGAATGGACGCGACATTCTGCCGTTTGCACAACTGGTCCCCGGGGCGCAGGTAGGCGGGGACCTGCGTTTCACCACATACAATTCGATGCCCAACGGGGCGATCAATATCACCCTCGACGGCACGAATAACAACTTTCAGCGTTTCCGCACCTCGACCACGGCATTCTACGAAGCGGCAGCGCTGCGCGTAGGCGCCATCGATGAAGTTTCTGTGTCGACCAGCAACCTGACCGCAGACGCGGGGGCCGAAGGCGCCGTGACCCTCCGCTTCACCACCAAGCGGGGCACCAATCAATTCCACGGCAGTGCGTTCTGGGAAGCGTATAACAGCGCTTTCAATGCCAACAGCTTCGCGAACGATGCGTTGTTGTCCGCCGGCCTCACGGCCCAAGGCAGGAAGCAGCCGTTCCACACGAACGATTTCGGGTTCAATATTGGTGGACCAGTTATCAAGAACAAATTGTTTTTCTTCGCGAATTTCGAATGGGAGAATCAGCCCAGCACCGCACTTTTTACGCAAGGTGTGCTCACGCCCTTCGCCCAGGCGGGCAATTTCACCTACACCCGCGCGGATAACGGCCAGCCGCAGACTGTAAGCCTTTACAACATCGCCGCCGCATATGGGGCCGCCAATCCCGGCGCCAATATCTCGTCCACTCCGAACGCGAACGTGCAAGCGGTGTTGAGTCAGGTCAACACCCTGTCGCAGAAAGGTACCCTGGAACCCAATAACACCGACCCATACCTGCTCGCGCTGCAGAACACCCTAAGTTTTACCGCTCCGCAAAACACCAAGCAGCGGTGGCCCACGGCGCGCATCGACTACCTGCCGAATCAGAAAGTCACATGGCATACCTCCTACGACCTCTATTGGCGCACCTATCCGAGGCAGCCGTTTTACCCGGGGGTGCCGATCGAACAGAACGGTTTCCAGTCCTCCTATTCAACCTTTTCGACTGGCCTCGATTGGACCATCAACTCGCACTTGATCAATCAGACGAACTTCGGAATTCTGAACACGCAGGAACGCGCACAACCAGGTAATAGCTTCAACGCATTCCAAGGCATCAACTTTCTTCCGGTTGCTACCTCTTTCGTGAACGGACCCGCGGCGTTCACGCCCCCGGTTCCCGCCAGTCCCAGCGTTCTTCCCGAGCCGCGCAACAACCCTGTTTGGGATTTCACTGACAACATGACGTTGAACCACGGGAACCATACGTTTACCTTTGGTTTTCACTTCCGCTACTCCAACCAACACGATGTCAACACACAGCCACCGGTACAGCAGAACTTGGGCATATCGAGTGTCGACAATGTGGCGGGGGCAATGTTCAATACCAGTCCCGTTACGGGTTGCACGTCCGATACTCAAGGATGCTTCCCGGGTGGACTGTCCCCCGCTAACAACAACCAGGCTTTCAGTGATGCCCAGGCCCTGTATTCGGCATTAACTGGCCGCGTGGCATCGATTTCAGGTTTTGTTCCTCTCGACACCGCCAGCAAGAAATACCTCTCCGGCGGAGTCACAAGCATCAAGGAAAAGCAGAGTCTAGGCGGGCTCTATTTCCAGGACGGGTGGAAAGTTACACCTCATCTCTCGCTGAATTACGGCCTCCGTTGGCAGTTCTCCGGAGCATTGGTAAACACGGACAACTATTTCAATAGCCCAACGATCCGCGATCTCTATGGTCCATCGACAGCGTTGTTTCAGCCGGGTGTTCTGAATGGAAACCCTAATCCGATCCTGCAGCTTCGACCTTCGGGCTATAGCGGTGACAAAAAGCAATTTGCACCGAATTTCGGCTTTGCATGGAATCCGAGTTTTGACGATGGATTCCTCCACAAGCTGTCCGGAGGGGACAATCTTGTAATTCGTGGGGGTTTCGCAATCAACCGCTACGATGAGGGCTGGATTCCGTGGGAGAACGTTGCAACCGGCGCGATCTCTAATCAAAGCGTTTCTTTGAATCCCGGACAATTTGCGCCCGGCTCGATTGCTTTCGACCCAGTGGGAACATCGTTGCCGTCACTAAACTCGGTGCCGGGGTCCTTCACTCTGCCCATGCCGGAAGCTGCTTTGACGTTCACCCGCGATGGCGTGTTCAGCACTGTCGATCCAAATATCCGAACCCCATACATTGAGAACTGGACATTCGGGTTTGAGCGAAAGCTGGCGGGCAACTGGGCTCTTGATGTGAACTACGTAGGTAATCACTCGGTTCATATGTGGGAGGCTTATGATCTGAACGAAGTAAACATTTTCCAGAAAGTGAACGGGCTTACTTCCTTCCTGCAGGATTTTCAGAATGCGCAAAAGAACCTGAACGCGAGCGGAGGAACGACTTTCGCGGGTCCAAATCCGACACCAATTCTCAGCCAGACCTATGGACCACCAGGCGCGGGTTCGCCATTTCAGGATCCACACAACCTGTTTCTGGTTCAGACTGGCCAAGCTGGGGCGCTTGCGGGGGCGATCACACAAAATCCGGCATTCTTCTGCAACCTGGTTGCGAACACGTTCTCGCCTTGTGTGCTTCAAGGGTACGTCAGCGGCACCACTGCTCCCACACCTTCGGCATATCCCATCAATTTTTTCCAAGTGAATCCGTACGCGACTGGCCAACCTCTGACACTGCTCTCGGATCCTGGCTCGGAGTCGTACAACGGTTTGCAGGTTCAGGTAAAGCATCCGTCCCATCACGGACTGAACTTCATGGCGAACTACACCTATAGCCACTCGTTGACCAATCGTTATCTCGGCGACTATTTCCAGGCCGACGGTGCGCTCGTGGACTTCACGACTTTGCGCAATCCAAGACTCAATCGCGTGCCTTCCCCCTACGATTTGCGTCACGTGTTTAAGACGTACCTGAACTACGAACTGCCGTTCGGCAAAGGAAAGGCCTACAGGACAGGGAACTCGATTGCGGACGGCATCATCGGCGGATGGACCGTCGGAACAATTGTTGCGGTGCAAACTGGACGCAATTTCAAACTGGCCGGTGGCGTGAACACATACAACTACTGGGATGGACCTACGCCGGCGAATGCCAACGGAACGCCCGCCGGCATTCTCAACTATGTGCCTAACGAGAACGACTCGGGCGTGACCCTGAATGGAATCACGGTTTCGCAGTTGCAGAGTCAGGTTGGCGTACACATGACCGGCAATCCCAATGTTCCGGTTACGGTACTCCCGCAAAACCTGTTTGGGACGGGCGGAGCGATCCAGCCGTCCTCTACTCCGGGCCAACTGGGCAGCATCGTTTTCCTGAAGGGCCCTCGGTTGTTCAATACCGACATCTCGATCATCAAGGCGATTCCGATCACGGAACGCGTGCGTTTGAACATCTATGCCGAGATGCTGAACGCGTTCAACCATCCCAACTTCAACTTTACGGATGGCTATTCGTTCGGCACCAACAATCCAGCGCAGTATTTGCTTGTGAACAGCGCCCCTTATGCGCAAGGTACTGTCGGGCAAAATGGCAACCGGCAGATTCAGTTCCGTATGCAGGTAGCATTCTAGCGAGGGACTCGAGCACTGGAGCCGGAAACAATGTCCATCTGTCGAACGATGAGACGCAATGTTCTAAGCATCCTCGGTCTTGGGATCGCGGTTCTTGTTTGTTCCAGTGGACCGATGCGACCGCGTGCCAGCCAGAATACAGAGCACGGGCTGCCTGTGCGCGGCGTACTCGTCCACGCGGCTGTCAAACACGACCTTTCCCCGCCTCTTGCCTCGCAGCCCACTTCCGACGCTCAGACGGCTGCCGCCGAGTGCGAGGGCTCAGCGTGCGGAACTTCCCCTGGTGCTTGGCCAGATGATCCCGATGCCAGCGACGACAAGCCGCCAGAACCCATTCCTCCCCCAATCCCTGCGCCGACACTGGATCCCGCCGGCGTCGCGGTCGAGCAAACATCGCAGGGAACTCGGCCAGAGGCAACTGTACTCGCAAGCTTCGACGGCCTTGGCGCTGGGTTTGAGGGGCCGCAAGGCACGACCAATTTTCACAATCCGTCGGATAACAGCCTCGCGGTCGGCCCCGATCAAATCGTGCAGACGGTAAATACGAGGCTGGCAATCTACTCGAAAAAGGGCAAGAAATACGACAAGACGGGAACAGTCCTGTATGGACCGGTGCCGACCAAGTCGATCTGGGCCGGCTTCGGCGGAGTATGTGAAGCGCGCAACAACGGCGACGCGGTCGTTCGCTACGATCAGCTGGCTGGAAGATGGCTGATCGTCATGCCCATTTTTTCACGTGTAAAACCAGACGATTTCCCTGAGAAAACTGCTCGGGATCATAGCGAGCCAGTGCCCCCGGGCCAACTAGCGAAGTCGGGAGAGAAGGCTTCAGCCGGCCCACCTGCGGCCCCACCACCA
>Ga0210401_10001077_pt1 | contig 32493 bp, 32 predicted proteins | sample IncBWH32MmetaG_FD_150866 | JGI IMG/M metagenome (GOLD analysis project Ga0210401, IMG submission 150866) | Forest soil microbial communities from Barre Woods Harvard Forest LTER site, Petersham, Massachusetts, United States - Inc-BW-H-32-M | ecosystem: Environmental > Terrestrial > Soil >...
TTTGGAGAGACGTCCTGCTCCTCGAACGTCGGAGTTTGAATGTCGGAATCTAGGACCTGCCTAGTCTCAAGCTGCAGGCGTCTTTCTCGACGGCACCCAATAAATTTCTTCTTTCAATCCTTCTTTGGTGAAGCCGATTCGCTTAAGGATTCCCTTGGCGCCTTCGACCATCGCGGGATGGCCGCACAAGTATGCGATCGAGTTCGACCCGAGGCCCCACATGTCCGTGTACTTGCGCAAGATATCGTCGACGCGTCCGGTCTCGCCGGTCCATTTCTCATCTTCCCAGGGACGGCTCACCGTGGGCACGTACTTAAACCAAGGCGCCTCCTGCGCGAACTTCCGCAACTCTTCCAAATAACCAAATTCCCACGAGCGGCTCGCACCATTCAACAGGAAGAGCTTGTGATCTCCGGCAAACCTCCCTTCTTTCCAATCTCGATGGAGCGTGCGGACATAACTCACGAAGGGAGCCACGCCGGTTACCGTGCACATTAAAAGGTGATTGGTACGGCCGCTTTTGGTATCGAGCATGAACCGGCCTTTGGGAACCCTTCGCATGAAGACTTCATCGCCCGGTTGCAGTCTGTACAACAGAGGAGTGAGATCTCCGGGAGGAACCAGCTCGAAAAAGAATTCGAGCTCGCTCTCGTAAGGCGACGACACGATCGAGTAAGGCCGCTCCCGGTGCTTGTCGGGGCCTTCGAGGCCTAGAGTGGCATACTGGCCGGGAGCGAATTTGAAGTCGGTGTTCGGCCGGACGCGGATCATCCACAGCTCGGGAGCGATGTCCACGCGTTTGGTGATGATCGCGCGATGAAATTTGTCTGCGGCGCTGGCGCTCATGAAGGCTTACCCGCGCTTTGCCGTCCGCGGGGTTGGCATAGTTTACAGTAAGTGCGCGGCTGCTCAACTTCCGCTTAATCCATTTAATCGATGCAACGTATCTCTTTTATTTATGCGCTTGAACGCCTGTCATTTTTGCGACTGGTCTACCTGAACATTGTCATTCCGAGTGCCGCTGTTGGGAGCGAGGAATCTGCTTTTTCGCGGCTCCAAGAGACAGCAGAGTCCTCGCTACGCTCGGAATGACAATCGCCAGGCGCTACAAGGTATGGCGTTTAACGCGCTTTTATTTTCCGACAACCAGGACCACGAAGGTGTCGGGCAGAATGGTGCGCCGGGGATGCGGGTTGTCTGCGGTTGGCGCGGGGGGCGGCCCGAAATTCGCAGTTACCACGAAGACCTGATGTGTCTTCTCATCGAGCGCGAGAGTGCGAGCGCCTTGCTGCGTCTTAACATTCTCGACGACGCTGAACTTGTTGGGAGACTCTTCGTGCACCACGGTCAACACGCCTTCGCCGCATGACGCGAAGGCCAGGCCGGTGCCTTCGTCAAATGCGGTGGCATCGACTCCATCACCGATTGCGGGCGTGGCGATAACCTTCCCGCTGTCGGCGTCGACCACGGCCATCAACTTGTTGTCGCAGCCGGCAAACAGGCGGCGGTTCTTGCGGTCGATGGCGAGGCCACTTGGCTCCTCACACGGCGCGAGCGGCCATCGCGACTTCACTTCTAGTTTCGCGGGGTCGATCGCGTCTAGTTGGCTCTTGTCTTCGATGTTGACGAAAATCATTCCCTTGCCGTCGCTGGCGGCGAACTCCGGTTTGCCTTCCAGCTTGATCGTACCGATCACGGTTCCCTTGGCGGCGTCGATGGCGGTCGAGTCCTGACTCTTTCCGTTGAAGGTGAAGACGCGTTTGGTGGCGGGGTCGTAGAGGATCGCATCGGGATTGTCGCCGACCTTGACTTTCGCGATCAGCTTCAGCGAATCGATGTCAAAAATCGTGACCGTGCCTTCCCGCCCGTTGCTGACAAAGCCGCGTCCGAGTTCCGGAGCCAGCGCGATGCCGTGGACGCCGGGAGTGTCCGGAATATCGCCGACAGGCTTACCTGAATCCGCATCGATCACGATGACGTGGGTGGCGCGCGAGATATAAAGACGCCGCGAAGCGCTGTCGAGGTTGAGATAATCCCATCCGCCTTCGCCGCCCAATTTATAGGTCTTGATCACGTGATAGCCGGAATCGGCGGCAGAGGAAAGTGTCGCCAGCAGGGAAATGAACAACGCCAAACGCAGCCACGTCGAATACGAGTGCCTCATAATTTGTGTGCCCTCTGTTGGAAGATCGATTCCCACGGGAGCGCTCAGGCTAACGTTCGCTGGCTGAAGGCAAGCTTAACGGGAGAGTCGCGATTCTGTTCCGAATAGGGAGTTCACTGTTTAGTACTGGGCACCTCCCCCCCATTTGCCTGCAAAATCTAGAAAATAATGGGTCTGTTCTGGGACTATGCGCTAGATCCCTGAGTTTACAGGGAGTTACACGCAAGGTCCAGAGAACATGGGAGTTACGACAGGCGCAACGGTCTCTCGCGTCCCATTTTGGTGCTGGAGGCGAGCTCGGCATTTCGGGGCCGCTCAAAAAGCAGCACCGTCATCCTCAGTCAGATTGTCAAAGATCGATGATTATCCCTTAGATAACCTATGCCGTAGTATATTATCTGGCTTAAAGCGTGCCGTCAGCGACAAAACGGGCTGTGGAACTGAGGACTTGGAAAGCAGTCCCGGGTGAGAAATCGGATGCTCCTTGTCGGGCTGTCATCAAACGCTTTATTCTGAGCGGTTGCTGTAGCCACTGACTGGCTCGTTTGCTCAGATTAAGAATTAAGTAACAGGATGGGGCAGCAAACCCGTTCCCGTGCTTCGTTGTTACCTCGGTATTCAGCGGTCGTGAGTGCTATTGGGGATGGTTCGCCAACTATCGCGGTGCGTGAGGGATCGAAACTATCCCCTCCTATTTTCGACGCCCCGGCGGCACGGCGTTGGCGCCGAGGGCCAGCAAACCGAGCGAGGCAGGCTGCGCGGTCTCAGGAAGCCGATTCGCGATAGCAGTGCATGATCCACGCGCAATGACACCCGTCCGGGCACCTGGAGGATTTGCGTTCGCTAGATCTGAGACCGAACATGAGCCCGCACGGATCGACTTGCCTGCTGTCGACTCATATCCGTACGCTTCAATGTCCGTCGTTGAGTGTCCGCCCTCGACAGACGCTCGCAGGCGCACCCAGCCATAGTGAGTTTGTCCCGAGGCTGTGAACTGGAATCCGAAGTAGTTGATGCGCCCGAATTGGAAGTTACCCTGGTGGTGTTTGCTCGTACCGCCTACGCCAGGCCCATAAGTAAAGAGCAGACCGTAGGACTGTCCCTTTCCGAACTTTGCGCCACGCCCGATCCGGGCGCCTGAGGCCAAATCGGCAGGAAGGCCATTTGTGGCGAGTAGTTCCTTTGCCCCCGCCGAATTTGGAGTGAAGAAGGCACGGTTCCCCGCCGTCGATGTATGAGAGGAGACACTCTCGAACGTCTGCGCAATATTGAATGGTGCAAACTGCTGACGCGCCGGATTGAACGCGTAAGTTCCGGTTCCCAACAACTCGACCGAAATGCTCTTGCAAACTGGCGCAGCAGTTGCCGGAACTGAGCAGGCGAGGACGGCGACGCCCGCAGCACGTGCCGCCAGCGCGTAACTATCGAGGCGACGACGGAGCGGATCGAAAAGTGGGGCTGGCATTTTCGATCCAACAGAAGACCGCTTTCGATCCTTCCGGCTAAAGTCCGTCAAGAGTTGTCTCCTCGTATCATTGAGTAAGATCGCGAACCCCGAAACAAGCGCGTCATCGATCCGCCTTACGGAATTTCGAATATATAAGCCGCGCCCAGTGTTCGATTATTGAAGAGCGCCCCAGTCAGCGCCACGTGGCCGCTGATGGCCAGAGATGTCCCCAGGTAGGCAGCAAAACGTGCGTCCGAACCGGTTAGTCTGTACGGGTCGGAAGCAGTTTTCCACCCGGTCGCGGGTTCAGCAAACACATACATGGCGCCCTCATGGAAGAAGGGGGAAGAGATTGGCTCTGGCGACCTCGAGAAATTAGGCGATCCGGCAACCGCTGTGTTGCTGTCAACCGCCACAGATGTGCCGAACGCATCCTCAGCATACCCTCCCTTTGCGGTGAGTTTGGCTGTCTGCGTCATGCTTTTCCAGCCGCCTTGTGGCTCTGCGTATACGTAAGCCGCCCCTTGCCCTTCATTGGACCCGACCGTGGCATTCGGTGCTCCCGTGGCCACAGTGTCGCCGGTGGTGGAGACTGAGGTTCCAAGGCGATCGTAGTGTTGCCCGTCCGACGCAACTAGTTTCGCCGTCTGGGTCATATTCTTCCACCCGCTCGGTGGTTCCACGTAGACGTAAACTGCTCCCTGCGCTTGATTGGACCCAATCGTGGCATCCAGCGCTCCCGCCGCCACCGTATTGCCGCTGATAGACACGGAGGCTCCAAACTGGTCGTTCGCCTCGCCGTCCGCAGCGACAAGCTTCGCTGTCTGGGTGCCATTTGTCCACCCGTTCGCCGGTTCGACGAACACGTACGCTGCGCCGGTTGCATCAGAGAGGTAAGTTCCCGGCGCTCCTGCCACGATCGTGTTTCCGCTGATCGATACGGAATTTCCCACGCCATCGCCCACCACGCCGTCTGAGGCTGTCAGTTTGGCGGTCTGCGTGAGCGATCCTCTCCAACCGCCGGGCGGCTCCACAAACACGTAAGCAGCGCCCGGCTGAGTTGGGCCGCAACCCGGGCTGGCTTGAGGGTCTCCGACTACGATAGTATTCCCGCTGATCGACACTGAGTTGCCGAACAGACCGCACGACATTTCGTCTGAGGCTGTCAGTGTCGCAGCCTGGATCATATTTTCCCAACCGCTTTTTGGCCTGACAAATACAAACGCGGACTGGCCGTAAGGTGCTCCCACCACGATTGTGTTCCCGCTGATCGCTACAGAATTGCCGAAGTCATATGCTTCAAAGCTGGATGAAATGAGCTTGGCGGCTTGCACCCACGGGTTGACCGATATTTGCTTCTCGGTGTTTTCGGCGTCTGTCGCAACGCTGGCAGATCGCTGGCTGGCATCCTGCGCCCGACCTGGAGACAAATTCGCAACAATCGTCAGCGCCAGGCAGATTCCGATTGCTACGCGTTTCATGTTCTGTTTCCTCCCAAAGCTTGGGCGTGGCGAAAGCGGCCACAACGAAAACGCACTACCCCGAGCAGCCTCTGGAGAGGCTCGACTGCCCTGCAGTCTACTGCATTTCCCGGCTAAAAAGCGACCCCGTTCTAGTTTATGTAACCAGATGGGATGAGTCTGCCGGTCTCCGGCGGAATGCGGCAGGCTGTCAAGTTATCGACGCGCTCGAAGCGCAAGAGATAAGAGATGGATAAAGGTGAGCGGCAAGAAAGGAGAAGCACCGTAGTGACCAAGCGGAGCATGAATTTTCGCGAGCAGAAACTGACGATCGGTGTGGATCTGGGGGATCGATCGAGTTGGTATTAAATATTGGATGAAGGCGGTGAAGTGCTGGTAGAGCAAAGCTAGGCGACTCCGAAAGTCATGAAGGGCGTCGCAGCGGGGCGCCTACCGTCCCGGGGAAGGGCTACCCGCAGGCCCCGCTGCGATTTTCGGATCAGATCTTAATCCTGCTAGCCAACTGGCTATCTCATTGTTTTTCATGCTGTCCAGACACGAATCCGGACAAGCGCTTCCGTAACCTGCCCTTCGTTACCCCGCCATGACATAGTGGTTCTGGCTATGACACACTTTCCCCAGACCCATCCTCAGCACCGTGCCCAGCGAGTTCAATTCGGAAGCTCAATTCCCGTCGTGATCAAGCTGACTGACGGACGGAGCGCTCGGGCGAAACTGCAAACCGTTTCCGAGACTGGTGGCATGTTGCGACTGGCCGGGGCCCTCGAGCAGGGCAATCTGGTCGAGGTCGTTTTCGAGACGGCATCGGGCGCTGTAAAAGGCATGGCGGAAATCCTCGAGCCGACGCGCAAATCGACAACCGAAACTCTGCAGCCATTTCGCTTCATCGCGCTCGAGGACGACGATCACCGCACCCTGCGTGACGCCCTCGACTCCCGCGTCGACAAGGATTTCATGGGGCTTCGCTCCAGCCAGTGGGTCGCCCCCAAGAGAAAGTAACTCTTTCCCAGCAATCCAAAACCTGCGCGGACTGCGGCGGCTCTGGAAGATGTACGACTCCCTGTCCCTCGGCGGCTGAAGGAATCGGCGGTGACCCTGAGAGATTTGGTCTGAGTCCGGAGCGGTCGGTACGAACCATCTGAAAACAAAGGTCTTGATATGGATTCCTAGCAGAGGCACGAATGTTGCAAACGTTTGCAACCGGTCGCAAGAATTATCAGTCTTGACAAGGTGAGCGGCGGGTATACACTCACGCGAGTACTTGATTTTGAATGATCGAGAAGTGTGATGATCCGTTATTTGAGAGTTGTTGGTGTTTCCGTAGCGTTCCTGCTGTTGATGTGCCTTCCTGCGCTCGCCGACGGCAATTTTTCCAATGAGAAGCTCACGGGAAACTCCGGATCCAGTCTCTCCGGGTCGTTCACGTTCAACAGTTCTACCGATTCATTTTCCAATCTTTCCTTGTCGTTCAATGGCGGTAAGTTCGCAGGCACCAACGCTAAAGACACGAGCGGCGGTCAGGCAACTTGCGTGCTAGGAATCTGCGGATTCTCCTGGCAGACGCGGGTGAACGGTGTTTTGGTATGGGACACGATCCTTCTTAATGTTAAAACCGGAGCGTATCAGGACTTCGGAGGGATACAGAATTTCCAGAACCAATGGAATTTCGATCCGCCTCAAGCGGTTCCGGAAGGTGGAACTCCGCTGCCTTATTTGCTGCTATCCGGACTAGCCATGGTTGCAGGGATTCTGATATCCGGGAAGCGGCGTGCGATGCGTAGCGCCCCAGCACAGCTAACTTAAGACCCACTTAGATACCCCTGGCAGACACACCTGGGGTTGAGGTGTGCCATTCTGCAGGGAGATTAAATTCCATCTCCGACCTGCAAATCAATCAATCCGTACCTGTTCACGCGGAGGGTCGAGACCGCGTTTTCCCCGCTTTGTCGGAAGCCTCGCTGCTTTTTAGGTGATAGTCAAGACGAGAGCGTGGCTGGTTCCACCACTCGAACAGCCTAAATCGCCCGAGTTCCCGCTGGGAGTATTGACCGTCACGTTGGCTGTTCCCGCAGCGGGGATCACGGCGGTGGTGATCGTGGCTTGCAACTGCTGACTGCTGGTGGCGAGAGTACTCACCGTCGTACCATTGACTACCACGACCGAAGCCGAAACAAACTGACTACCATTCACAGTGAGCAGAAAACCCTGCCGCACTTCCGCAAAGGTCACTGTGCCGGGCGAAAGGGACCCGATCACGGGCGACGGCCGCGCACTCCCGCACAGGGGATTGAGCGCATTGCAGCCCGGGAAAACCAGCAAGGCGAGAAGAAGCGTACTGAGAGGTCGCAACCAAGCACAGATTCGTTTCATACTGCATCGTACACCCGTCTCACGACGGAAGATGGAAATCCTTTTCAGTCTGGGCGCGGACAACGGACGTCAGGACCGGAATGGGGTTACTTTCTGCAACCTTGGTGGTTTTCGCCCTTGGCGCACGTAGCGCCATTGGGCCCTTGGGCTACGCCCATTCCATTCTTGGTCTTGGCTCTGCCGCCGGTGCTGGTTTGAGTGGTGGTTACGCCGTTCTGATTCTTGTGGGCGGCCGCAGCCTTGCCCGTATTCGGGTTGACGGCAGCGCTCTGCCCATTGCCGCACACGGTCTCGCCGCGCGCGTTTTTGGCACAATCTTCAGCACGTACACCCGAAGCCAGGAACATACACGTGATCATCAGTAAGACTTTCATTTGCATCCCCAATATTACGGGTTGAGTTCTTGTAACGTATTCGCTTCGGCGGGCCTGCGATACTGGCAAACACACAGTCCACACTAAGACACCCGACGTATCCCACGTGACCCATGATTTCGGAAGCGTTCTTGAAATGCAGATGCCGATGACTTCTCGGACTGCTTTGAGTACGCCCTAAACTCTGCTGGCCTTTCATTCGATTGCGGTCCGCCTGGACGCTCGACATTTCTTGGAAGACAAAACGCCAGCTGCCCCTTCTGACGACCATTAGCTGCCGGGATCGTCAGTGGTTTATGTAACGGTTTGTCGCTGATTACTGACTGCGTCAGCAACTGGCTGTCGGGCTCAACAGTTTTGCCCGCAAGCAATCGACAGTGCTAGACTGCGCCAATGGCTACCAAGAAGAAAACCAAGAAGAAGGCGAAGAAGAGTGCTGGCAGGAAGGTGACGCCGGCAAAGAAGCAGTCGAAGAAGGCTGGGCCGCGAAAGAAATTGGCGAAGCGGACCTCTGCCCCGAAAAGGGTTGCAGCGAAAAAGAAGGGCTCGAAAAACGCGAGCAGTGGCAAGACAGCGCGTGCGGGTGTCAAGGAACCTCGGAAGAGAAGGCGCAGTCGGCGTGCGTCGGACTTCGATCGTGAGTTGCCGGAGCCGCGCTCGGGTGCGCAATCGGGCGATTTACAAGGTTTGTCCGACATTGAAAGCGCGGATTCGGAAAGTGTTGACGAGTTGGTCGAGGAAGGGAATGCGTTCGAGGCTGGAGTGGTGACGGGCGTCGAAGAGGCCGACGAACGCGAGGGAAGGGAAGTGCACACCCGCGAAGTGCCAGAGGATGACGTGCCCGGGGAATACCTGGATGAAGATTAAAGTCGAGCAGTGCGATCACTTCTTCTCGTGAAGCCTGGGATCGTTAGCGGGATCGAAATAGCGAGTGTCGCTTGGGCCGTAGCCTGAGATTTCGACGACTACGGGCTCGTTGTCAGTTCTTGCGAAATGAGTTTGGCCGGCCGGTTCCGAGTAAACGCTGCCTGGTGGCAGCGTCTTCAGCGACCCTGCATCGAAGTGGTCGCCATATCCGAAATGCCACTCGCCGGACACAACGACTGCCATGCGGTCATCGCGATGCGAGTGTGCCTGGATCGTAGTGTGAGCAGGTACGAACAAGAGGATTGTGTAAGAACCAGATTTGGCCGGGTCGCCGAAAAGCAACTTCGAACGAACTCCTGCGACGGCGGAACTTCCGACTTGGCTGCCGTCGAATGTCGTAGCCCGAACTTCCGCCGGCGTCATGCGCATTTGAGGAAGCGATGGTGCGTTCGCGGCGGAAGCAACCGCCAAAAATAAGACGACAACCCATATTTGTTTAGACATTCGAGTGTCTTCCTTTTCTCGCAGCAGCGAGAAGAATCAGCACAGTTATGGTTAGTGGCTTGAACGCCGATCTCAAGGAGAGCCCGATAACTTGAACGCTGAATTGCTTGTTAGCGGCCTGCGATCGCAGATGGTTTTTCCTTTCAAATATGTTTTCGAATAAACAACACGATGCGAGAAGCACAATTCTACTCGTTCTCATTTGCGGGATCGAAAGAGACAAGGCAGGAAGTGGGCAGCGGATCTTTGCAAAGAAAAAAGGGGCCGAGAAATTCGGCCCCCTGAAGATCCGACTGACTAGAAGGTGAATTTCACCCCCAGGCGGAGGGTTCGAGCAATCTGGTACAGGTAAGGCATGCCGTATTGGCTGTTGATGGTCAGCGCCTTGCCTTGGGCATTGGTAAACGCCGAATTAGTCTCAGCCTGATAGTTATACGGGGCCTCGGCGGCTGCGTAGAAAGCCGGACCGTTGACGAGGAAAAGCCCGTTGGGTGCAATGAAATTCGTGTAATTGTTGGAATCGATCTGTTGATTGGTAGACACCACAGCACGCTGATTGAACAGGTTGGCAAAGGTCGCTGAGAAACTGATGATCTTCTGCTCGCTGAGTTTGTAGTTCTGCTGAAGATTGAAATCAGTCTGGACGTACCACGGGGTACGATTGGTGATTGCCGGCCCGAACGAGACCAGCCCAGTGGTCGGATTCTGGCTAACGCTCACCCACTTTCCGCGGTCCACCACATCGGTCGGGAATGCGTTCGACGGCGCCCCGAAACCGTAGCCCACATCCTCGTAGGAGGTCAGCGGGGTGCCGCTGTAAGCATACTGGAAGATGCCGAAGTCCGTCGTGAACTTCTTCATCCAGCCCAGTTCGTAATACGCATACCCCTTGAAGCTATTAGGGCGATCGGTTGGCAGCAGCCCGCTGGAAGACCCGCCTTGAGCGTTCCACGAGAAGAACGGTTCATCGAAGGAGCGGCTGTTGTTGGGAGCATTTCGACCGCCTCCGCCGTCGGCGACGTCGGTGCTGGTCAAGCCGGTGTAGTTGCCACGCAGATGGCTATAGGTATAGGAGAACATCCCAAACCAGTGCTCACTGTGAGTCTTGGTGAGACGGAACTCTACGCCATCGTAGCTGCGAGCCGCCGGGATGGTGAAGCCCGGGGATGGACACGGATTGGTTGCATTGCAAACCAAGGGGTTCGCAGGGTAGAGGAAGTCGTAGAAACTCTGGAAAGTACGGTTGATCCCTTGGCCGGGATTGACGATGACGAAAGTCTCGCCGACGTTGGGGTTGAAAATAGCGGAGTCTTCGATCACGTGATCGAGACGGCGGCGATCCCAGCGGGCTTCAAATGCGAGATTCTTTCGCAGTTGGTAATCAACGCCAAAAACCGACTCATGCTGCTTGTAAGGGCTCAAACCCGGAGCAGTCCCCTCTTCGGTCAAACTGCAGGTCGAACACGTGGTAGGAAAAGCGCGTACATTCTGGCTCTCCAGGAAGGTCAGGCCCGCTGGTGTGGTACCGCCCGCCCAATTGGCCGTAGTGTTTGAGGTGGGTCCAGGGCAAAAACGTCCGCTGCTGTTGAAAACAGGATTGTAGTTGGCAAGGTCGGGGCTCATCATGGCGTAAAAGCATTCCTGCCAGTATTGACCGCCGTATGAGCTAATAGCTAAGTTCAGCTTCATCTGATCGTAGAACTGGCCATAGCTTCCGAACACCTTCATCCTGCCGTCTTTGAAAACATCCCAGGCCGCGCCGATCCGGGGGGCAATTTTGGAACCCCATCCGAAGCTGATGGGTTGGGAGATCTTGGCTCCTTGGGCCTCGGCAGGAAGGTATTCGTGCTCAAAACGAATACCCGCATTGATCGTGACCCCCCGCCCAATCGTCCAGGCATCCTGAGCGAACAAGGCGTGGTTAAAGCTGGTGGCCTTTCCCAGGGAACCGTAATCGTAAACATCCAGGTTGCCGTATGTACCTACACAGGTCGAAAAGTTGGTGACGGCCTGGACTGCGGCGCAATTCGCACCGCCGACGGCCGGGTTCTGGAAAGTATAGGGGGTTGCGGTCCCAGGCAGAACCTGAATGTAGGGTGTGTTGAGGTGCTGGTCAAGATCGTTCGAGAGCCGATTGAGCTGGTAGCCAAACTTAAAGTTGTGGGTGCCCATCCATCCGCTCTTGAACCAGGCGAGATCCTGATCAAATTGCATTGCTTTATTGGCGTTCCGGACGGTGTAATTTTGGCTGAAGGGAATGTTGAAATACCCAGACCCTTGTTGCAGATTAGCGGGGAGGGGGTTGCCGTTAGTATCGGTGCCGCCAAGGCCACTCGCATTGAAAAAATCAATGGTCCCGGTGGTCGGATAACCGAAGTCGTGGTAGTTCTCGAAATAGTAGCCGAAGCGCGTCGTAGCTACGATTCGCGGCGTGATGGTGAAATCCAGGCCGACGTTTGTGGTTTGGTTTGGAGCTACATAGCCCAGAGAGTGGGCATAACCGATCTGTGGAACGCCGCCACTGAGGCAGGGGTTGGTGGCCGACGTGGCCGAACCGAAGCATCCAGTGGAGGTATTGAAAAAGCCAGTCGTTGAATCGGAAAACGGCAGAGTCTCGCCGCTCTGGCGCTGGAGCTGGTAAAGCCACGAGCCGAAGACGCGGACTTTTTGCGACACACTAGCGTCAATACGGGCTGTCGTGTAGTAGGTCTGCGTGTTCTGGCTGAACGGCACGATCCCGCCATTCGTAGGGCCATAGTTCACGCTGCGCTCGAGGTCATTCCATTCTGGATTGAAGCCGACGAAGCCAAAAATCCGGTCTTTCAAAATCGGACCGCCAAAAGTAAAGCCCGGGAAGACGTCGCTGGTTTTGGGCCGAATGGGCTGATAGTTCTGATAGGGAGGGTCGAGCGCTCCCCAGTTTGTGGGAGTTCCACTGGAGCTTTGGTCGTAGCGGGAAGTGGCGACCGGTGAACCGTCCATTGCGCCGTTCTCGAATTGGGCAAATAACGAACCGTGGTAGGCGTTGCTTCCTTTCCTCATGATCACGTTCACCACGCCACCTAAAGCGCCCCCGTGCTCGGCTTCAATGCCCGAGCTCTTGATCTGAACTTCCTGAATGAAGTCAAAGGGAACGTTGGTGTGCGAGTAACCGCCAATCAGGTTGGCCGTTTCCTGACCTTCCACAAGGTAGGAGTTCTCCGAATCGGAACCTCCGGCGACCATGAAGCCGTGGTCGTTTCCGTTAGAGCAGCTGCCGGCTGAACAGCCGCCTGTGCCATTGCTCTGCATAGTGTTTCCCGCCAAAGGTTCATTGCGGGCCGAGGGAGCAAATTGAATCACCGACTGAAACGAACGTCCGTGCGGAACATCCTGGACGACATCCTCGGTGATGTTGGTTTGGGTAGTGTTCTGGGTTACGTCGATCACGGGGGTTGCGCCGCTGACCTCGACAACGGTTTCGGTGCCGCCGACCTCAAGCGTGAGATCGACCGTTGGAAGGTGGCCCACCTCGATAATCAAGCCTTCACGCTTCGACGTTCTGAAACCCTTCGCCGTTACGGTCAGGACATAGGATCCGGGTGGAAGATTGGCGAAGCGATAGTAACCGCTCGCATCTGTGTTTACGGTCTTGTTTCCTACCAGAGTACTGCTGGTGGCAACGACTTGAGCGTTGGCCACGAGGGCGCCTGAAGGATCCTTCACCGTGCCCTGCAGACCGCCGGTCGTTTCCTGGGCGAATATCTGAATGCTGACCAGCACGATAAATGCCGCTGCCAGCGAGAACGCAAACAGCAACGAACGTTTAAAGCTCATTTGTGTTGCCTCCGCGAGACTTGAATTTCGACCTGTTCCTCTAGTGACACCGACGAAATATTGCCGGGCGCCGAGCAACAGCACTGAGTGGGAGAGTGCAGGCGGAAGCCCAGTTTGGAGGTAAATACGCGAGGTTACTAAGTTTAGGTACGAGTCAAAAAAGCGGAGTACCGAGCTTACACATTCTCAGCACCACCAGAAATCCACGAGTGAGCACTTCATATGGATATCCGTAGAAACAACTGGTGAGTGTTGTGAGATTTGGTAGGCCAGCATTATGGCAAAGGATATAAGGCTTTGGGGACGATTGGCAGACGTTTTCTGCTGATTGTGCATCTCACTTGACATATGTTGAATGTGTTTTTCCTCTTGTCCTGATCAAACAGTCGGTGGCCCTGCCGGAGGTGGGCGTAATGCGAGGAACACAGCGGGGAAGGCTTCGTATACCAAAGCAAGAACTGGGAAGGTCCGAACAGGCTGGGGCGTTGGCCACCAGCGAACTGCAGGCGCTCAACATGCAGCTTCATCCTCACTTTCTGTTCAATACGCTGAGCGGGATCTCGACCTTGATTGATAGCGACCGTAAAACGGCGAAAGCAATGGTCATCAAACTCTCCACGCTGTTGCGAGCGGCTCTGGAGTACAGCAGTTTGGATCTCATTTCCCTTGAAGAAGAATTGCAGTTCGTCGGGAAGTATCTCGACCTGGAGAGGATGCGTCTCGGGCCGCGTCTTGCGGTGAGTTGGTCGATTGACCCGGACACATTGCAAACGTTGGTTCCTCAGTTGATCCTGCAACCTCTGGTGGAAAACGCGATTCGGTACGGAATCGCTTGCTCGCGAGTGGGAGGCTGGGTTGAAATCGTTTCGCAAAGAAGCAATGGCAAGGTTGAACTCCAGGTCCGAAACAGTGTTGGCGGCAAGGGATCCGCGGGAACTGGAGTGGGGTTGCGGAATGCGAAGGCCCGCCTGAAATATTTGTACTCGGGTGAGGCGAGTCTGTCCTTTTCGATAGCTGACGACCAGACGGCCACGGCAACGGTTGTGTTGCCTGCGTTGGGTTCTTCGAGCTAGCACACCTTTACCCGCCGCACCTCTTGCTCCATCGTTTCCGGTTGACCATCCGCCGCCGGAGATACACGCTCCAGAATAAGTATTGCAAGGCAGACTGTACTAAAAGGGCGCAGCCGCAAGCGCATCACTCACCTCGCTCCACACAGGATTCATTTCGCGTCGGTCGTCAGCGGCACATCCTTCATTTCCTTGATATCGCTGATCACAATTGCGCGCGTTCCCTTTCGCTCGAATACGGTGCCTGTAGTTCGAACATACTTGCCGACAAAGGCCATCAGCTTCTCACGTTGATCGGTGTCAGGCATCGAACCAGAAATCGGGATGTAAAGTTCGCCGTCCGTGGTTTGGATGACGATTGGGGAGCCATGCCGAACGCATTCCAGCGCACACTGCAGGTTGAACACTTTTGCTTTCGCATCAGGATTCTGAATCGGGCACGCAATGTCCCGCACCAACCCTTCAATCGTTACCTTCGCCTGGTGCGACGGGGGATCCTGCGGTCCTGTGCCCTTGGTCGGTTGAGACATCGCAATGGTCGACGCAATGCCGAATGGCAAACAAACCCGTCCAAATCGGTTCATGGTTTTCCTCCCTGGCATCAAGCCATCTTGGCAGCATTAGACGTTCTTGCCGTCGGGTCGTAGTTGATAAGTTGCAGACAACTCAAAAAGGGTTGTGAGATTACTTATTCTGAGTTTGAAATCCAAGAATGGATTTATTCACGACGTGATCGGGGCACGCATTCCTCAGCCACGAGCGGCAGATAACCCATAACTGTGACCTCCGTCTAAATCCATGAAGCTGTCACGCGCCGGGCGGCGAACAGACACGAAGTCTCAGCGGACATTTGATGGTCAATAGCCACTCACCCATGAAATAAGATCGAAAATGCAGGAGAGAGCATGACTCGTATGGCCTTGACGTTTTTCACGTTTGTGTTCGCCATCGGCGCGATCAGCTGTTCTCGCACCCGCGGCGAAACCATAACGCAAGAAGAACTAGTCCGGAGAACACAGGAATTCCTTGACGCGATTCCCAGCGGAGATCGTACACCTTGGAAAAAGTATTTCGCGGACGACTGCATGGTTTTTGATGAGAAGGGGCAACGCATGGACAAGAAGGCCCTTCTGGATAGTCAATCTCCCATGCCAGCGGGATATTCCGGTGCGATCAAGGTGGTGACCGCAGAGCCGGATTTTGGATCACACCGCAATCTTGAGCTACGACTTGGACGAAACTGAAACGATTTTCGGTCAGAATCTGACGGCTCGATATCACGGCACCGACACGTGGGTGCTGCGCAACGGGCAATGGCAGATTGTCGCGGAACAAGTGCTTCGGTACTACGAAGATCCTGCGCCGGGAAAACCAGATTTGAAGAAATATGCAGATTACGTCGGCACCTACGAGCTCGTGCCTGGAACGACGCTGACGGTGTCGAGCGAAGGGGCAGACCTATTTTCGCAGAGAACCGGCAGGGCTAGAGAACTGCTCGTCCCGGAAGCGCCGGACATTTTCTTCCGCAAAGGCGTGGAAGGTCGACGGCTATTTCGCAGGGACGAAAAAGGAAGAGTGAATGCACTGATCGACCGGCGGAACAACGAAGATGTTATATGGGAAAAGACAGGTTAGCTGTTGGCTATTAGACAGCCGGCTAGAGAAAGTGGTCGGACAAAATCGCATTTTGACGAGCCTTACAGAGCCATTATGATATTGGTCAAATGAAGAAGGCGCCCTCGGGAATTTTGCCGATCATTGCGGTCGACCGAAGGGCTCCGAATGCCCTGTACAAACAGATCTACGATGCGTATCGGGCGGCCATAGTCGATCGTAGATTGCGCTCGGGGCAGAGAATTCCCTCAACCCGCGCCCTTGCAACCGAACTTGGTGTTTCGCGCTTCCCCGTCTTAAACGCGTACGCGCAGCTCCTGGCTGAAGGATATTTTGAAACTCGTGTGGGCGCTGGAACTGTCGTCTCCAGTTCTCTTCCGGAGCAAGTCGCATCGAACCCGCCAACCGCCGCGCGACTCGCGGCCGCCCGCTCTGGACCTAGACCGGTCTCGGGCCGCTGTTCAATCCTTCCCGCGTTTGAGCCCGGCCCGTGGCTACGAGGCTGGGGAGCGTTTAGTGTGGGGCAAATCGCTTTTGATCAATTTCCGCTTCAGGTCTGGTCGACCCTAGTCGCGCGTCTTTGCCGGAACATGGGAGCCAGATCATTCAACTACGGCGAGCACATGGGTTCGAAGGCCTTCCGGGAAACGATTGCGACCTACCTGAGAACCGCCCGGTCGCTGCGCTGCGAAGCGGAGCAAATCATGATCGTGAGCGGTTCCCAGCAGGCGCTGGAGATTTCGGCTCGGGTTCTCCTCGACCGCGGAAGTCGCGTGTGGGTAGAAGATCCTGGTTACCGCTTGGCGCGAAATGTTTTCGCTCTGAATGGCGGCAATCTCGTACCTGTCCCGGTTGACAACGAAGGTCTGAATGTTGCCGCTGGCATCAAGCGTTGCCGCAAAGCGAGGGCGGCGTTTGTTACGCCTTCGCATCAGTTTCCACTTGGGGTAACGATGAGTGCCTCACGGCGCTTGCAATTGCTGGATTGGGCACAGAATTCGGGATCATGGATCATCGAGGACGACTATGACAGCGAGTATCGCTACGAAAGCTTGCCGATCGCGTCTCTGCAGGGGCTTGACGCGAACTCTCGCGTAATTTACATCGGGACCTTCAGCAAAGTCTTGTTTCCATCTTTGCGTCTTGGTTATATCGTCATTCCATCGGATCTCGTAGATCGTTTTCTCATCATGCGCCGCGCCATGGATATCTGTCCCTCAAGCTTTTTTCAGGATGTCCTCACGGACTTTATTGGCGAAGGGCATTTTGCACGGCACATCCGGAGGATGCGGGTGCTCTACCGGGAGCGCAGGAATGCATTGGTAGACAGCATCGGGAAGGAACTCGGTTCCATGGTCGAGGTGCTCGGCGACGAGGCTGGAATGTACTTGGCTGTCAGCTTGCGAAGTGGTGGCCGCGACGTGCAAATAGCCAAACGGGCGGCGCGAGACAATCTTTGGCTATGGCCGCTTTCCCTCTCTTACCTGAGCGAGGTTTCGCGGCAAGGTTTCATCCTGGGTTTTGGTAGCACCGCAGTAGCGGAGGTTCCCGGCGCGGTTCGCAAACTGCGGGACCTGATCAGTTCGAAATGAGTGATCACGCGCTCGAGCATGCGCAGGTTCTCAGCTCACTGACTTCCGCAAAGCCGCTCCCACTATTCTGCCGGCACCGGATTCTTGAACGAAAGCGATCAACCTAATGTTGCGTGGATCCGTGCCGGATTTGAGCTTCAGCTGAATGTTCTGGCTGAAATTTCTTTCTTCTTGCAACTTTCCTATTTTTGTAAGTTGCAGCACGACAGCAACGTGAGTAAGTCGCCGGCCGCCATTTTCCCCGTGCAAGACCTGCGACTCTACGTGATCGAGAGCGACTGCTACGAAGACATTGGCATTGTGTTTGTCGGAACCACTGTCCGCTTCGATGTGCGCTCGAAGAACAGTTGGACTTGCAGCGTCGATGGTTACCGCGTCGATTCGGACAAGAACCTTTGGCACGGCGGCTGCGTCCTGCAAGACCTTGTCCATCTGTTGCGGATCACCAATGTGCATTTCACGGGTTCCATCCACGATGAATTGCGGAGTGTACGCGGTCTTTAAGCCAAGAGCGCGGACATAATCGCTCTGGCGTTCGGTCAGCGCCGACGAGGAATTTGGATCCTTCCAGCCATCGTGATCCCAATAATCCACGTGCTCGCTGAGAACGATCAGCTGTGCAACAGGGACGGGTTGGGAGGTGTCCATGGTTTGGAGGAGGGCGTCCGCGGGAGGGCAACTCGAACAGCCTTCAGAAGTGAATAGTTCAACAACAACAGGGCGAACATTCGCATTCGAAACCTGGGCAGTCGTAGCTTTGTCGTCGGTTGGGCCACGCCCGTCGAGGGGGAACATGACTGCCGCGCTCAAAAGGCCAAAAAGCAAAAAAGCGCCCACTGACAATGGTGCCGAACCGCCTCGAGACATAGCCAATAATTTTAACGAAAACGTCTTCGATAGCAATAGCCACTTCACGCGATTTCATCCTGACCACGATCCCCGCGAAACCGCCGGAAGCTAGACGGGAAGAAAGGTGTCCGTACCGATCCAAAATTCCGCCAACGACCTGAGATTTTTCTTGTATGTCCTGGTAACTGTGTATTCCTTTCCGCCCTTGACACGTAGTCCGTACTCTCCTGTAATCCAGGGCTGGATCTCCTCAACAAATGAGGTGTTGACAAGGACAGAGCGGTGAATCCGAATGAACCCGTAAGACTTCAGTTTCTCCGCCATCTCCGAGATCGACTCTCGCAACATGTAGGAGCCGGATTCACGCTGCAACAAAACGTAATTGCCCTCGGCATGGACGGAGACCACGTCACCCGGATCGATGAATAGAATCCTTCCCTTGGCCTTGATTGCGACTCTCGCCGGCTGTCGCTGAAAAATCTTGCGTAAGAGCGGCAGCGTTTCGACGAGTTTTGCAGCTCGCTCGCTCGTCGTTCGCCGGAAGGCCGCGTCTAACGCCTCAGTGATCCGGCCGCTGGATAACGGCTTTAACACATAGTCGACCGCATGTTTTTCAAAGGCGCTAATCGCGTGTTCCTGGTGCGCGGTCACAAACACGACGGATGGCACCGTCCGGTCGCATTGCTGCAGCCGGTCCAGGAGTTCGATGCCGGAAACCTCCGGCATGTTGATATCCAGAAGCAGAAGGTCGTACGCGCTTTTCGCAAGCTTGTCGAGCGCCTCAATTGCGTCATCCGCCGAGTCGAAATGCTCAACATCGCTCCTTCGAGCCAAAATGTTTGTCAAAGCGGCTTGCGCAAGTGGTTCGTCATCCACGATCAGCACACGCATGGTACTCCTCGTCAGGCACTTACCCGGACACACACAACAGTCAGCCCATTGACCATCGCAGTTCTATGATCTTGTCTAAGAGCTCGAACGGCAATAGCCACTTAGCTGATTCCTGTCATGCCACGTTGAACAAAGCTGAGGAATGACGCCGCGACGACGCCGGACACCTAGCATATAACTTCATCGCGACCGTCGATTGTTGGTGCGCTGTGCAGCGTTGTCGGCGAAGGAGTCTGCTGATACAAGAAGAAGTTGTGCTGGGCAAATCGTCAACCGAGGATTCACAGCATACGCGAAAAGGGCTTCGCCGCCGTTGCACAATCTGGCGGGACGGTAATCAGGGCGTTATTTCGAACACGACACCGTAGTTTGAGGCTCCGCCGGCGCTTGTCGTGCCGTAGAGATTCCCATGGTTGTCAAACACCAGGTTGCTATTAGGACTCCCGCCGTCGCGCCCGCCGGTAAAGCGGTGCAGCACGGTTTCTGTCCAACCGCTGCTGTTGTGTGTGAGCTTGAATACGGTTCCCCAGGTACCCGCGGCGGGATTTCCCTTCGTCGTGCCGTAAAGATTGCGGGCCGCATCCATCGTCAGTTGCGCCATTGGCCCCGACTCTCCCTGACCGGCAAAGCCGTAAAGCGTTCTCAGGTCCCAACCTTCTTTTGAAGGCCGGAGGCTGTAGACAGTACCTCCGTTCTCCGGACCACCAAACGCGGTAGCGCCGATAAGATTGCCCGATTCCCCTAAGATCAAGCCCCCTTCCGTAACGCTTCCCTGCCTGTTGCCCTGAAAGGTGTACACGGTATTCTCCATCCAGCCACTAATCGAATGGGTTAATTGAAAGATTGCGCCGTTGGGGGCGGTGGCCGTGCCGTATAGGTTTCCAGCGTGGTCGAAAATAACACCGCTGCATGGGTTGCCAGGGCCTTGAGAAGGGAAATTGTAGAGAATACTCTCAGCCCAGTTGCGATCCGATGGTGTTAACTCGTAAACCGTACCCGGCCCTTGCGAGCCACCCTGGGTCGTCGTGCCGTACAGATCGCCTGCCTGATCGAACACAAGGTCGCCGCTAGGATAAAATCCGTCATTATTTCCGCGGAACCGATAGAGAATCGTCTCAGTCCACGGGCACGGTACACTTGCGCAAGCTGCTGGCTTCAGCTCAAAAACCACGCCGCAACCGCTTAGGCAGGTGTTCCTCCCTCCGTCTATTGTGGTTCCGTAAAGGCTGCCGTTTGGCCCAATCACGACCCTCCCATACGGGCCAGCTCCGTCGTTGCCACCACGAAAAGCGTAGAGAGGTTCAAGAATCCAGCCAGATAGCGAGTTCGTTAACTCAAACACGGTGCCACAACCGGTGTTCGACGGGAGGCATGTTCCTCTTCCGCCTGCGAGGGCAGTGCCATAGAGGTTTCCGCTTCGATCGATCGTCAATCCCGCTAATGGGTAGGCCCCATCTTTTCCCCCTCTGAAGTCGTGGATCACGCCGAAGTGCCCGGACGTGGTTCCTTGAGCAGCGGCGAACAGCGATGCCAACAAAGTCAGAAAGACCAAAGTAATCTGTCGGCGAGTTGCGCGAGCCGAGATTTGTGCTTCATTGTGATCCATGATGGTCTTTTCTGCCATTCAAACTTTGAAAGTTGGCAGCCGTCGCCTTTGATTCCTCGGAGCATACAGAGGTTGCGGTCTAAGCCGGAATTTTATTCTCACCCTTGGTGGACATCGTGAGAGGGCTGGATGGTATTCAGTTATGAGGGCGCACACTACCACCTCATGTCGGCCGGGACGGTGTTCGTGCGAAATCCCGATTCAGGCTGCGACTGCAAATCCGCCGTGTATATCGAGGCAGGTCTTCAATGCGCGAAGAGCATAAAGCGCGTCGTCCATCGCTTCCTCTTCTTGAATATTGTCTCCCGGAGCTTTGAACAAGTCCCTCGCTCTGTTCACAATGGCGCGCTCTGCATCCGCGATGCGTACGGAGATTTTGCCGTCATTCGCTTCCAGCAGAGCCGCAAGGTACAACTCTTTCCATGCCCATGCTCGTGAAGGCAGGCTTTCAGAAGTGGCCATTTCGGTCCTCCGACATCCGTCGTTGAAGGGAAATACCTCTATTCAGGGTGTACCCCTGGGAATCCGCCCCCAGCAATACTGTCAATCCTGTAGGATCGGCCCAGTTTTCCACATTTTGAATCGATAAATACACACGGGTGAAAGATAAATCGGATCAAGCTCGCTGAATGGCGTTGCCGGACAATTATTTTCGCGATACCTTCAGTATCGCCGTACCATGCTTGGCCACGTCGACGGTGTAGGAGTCCTTCACTATGCCGAGATCTTTGTGCAGCAGTAGGTCTCGGAGCCTGGCGGTTCGCGGCGAACCGAGGACCTTTAGATTCAGCGTCATTGCCAGTGCCGATTCGCCTCGATTGAATAATCCCACGGCTTGGCTCCCATCGCTGAGGGGTTTCATCCAGATTTCGAGCGGTCCTTCCTGCCACACCCGATGGCCTTGGATTCCTACTGCGTCCTGATCAACGGCAATGATCTCGGGATTTGTGAGTAACTCCTTGGTCGCCGGAGCCATAGTGCGCAAATCGTTTCCGGTTAAAAGCGGAGCAGCCAACAGTGCCCAGAGAACCATGTGAGTGCGATATTCGTCTTGATCCATGCCGCCATTTCCGACCTCGAGCATATCGGGATCGTTCCAGTGGCCGGGACCGGCGAACTTCTCGAGCCCGTTCTGAGAGAATCCGATCACCGACATGCGGTCGTAGCTGTCGCTGATGTCTCCCGTGGTGCGCCACAAATTACCGGTGTTTGGCCCCCATCTCCAAGGCGCATTGACGCCCCAGTTGCAGATGCTGAACACAATCGGCCGCCCGGTCTTGACCAGCGCATCCCGAAACTTTGCGTACTGAACCTCCGGGTCAAGTCCCTCGGAATGGCACCAATCTACTTTGACGTAATCGATTCCCCAGGAAGCATAGGTGTTTGCGTCCTGGAGTTCGTGGTTGAGGCTCCCAGGGCGTTGTTGGCAAGTGAAAGTACCGACATCCGTATAAATCCCGAGTTTCAATCCCTTGCCATGAACGTAATCCGCCAGGGCTTTGATTCCGCTGGGAAAAGTCTTAGGGTCGGCAACGATGTTGCCAGCGCTATCGCGACTCATCTGCCAGCAATCGTCGATGTTGACGTACTGGTATCCAGCATCCCGCATTCCGGTGCTGACCATTGCGTCAGTCATCCCGCGAATCAACTCCTCGCTTACTTGACAGCCGAACTTATTCCAACTGTTCCAACCCATGGGCGGTGTCTTGGCCAAGTGGAGGGACTCGATTGCGAGGGAGGTTTGGGGCCAGGCGATACCAGCACTTGCCCACGAAAGGAATGCAACTAAGGCTGCGAGGAAGACTTGTTGAGAGGCTTGCATGAGCTTGGTGTACCGAATCGATTCGCTTACACTCGGTATAGTGGAAACGCAATTGTATTTCAAAACCCCTCAATCTGGCCCATTCTTGGGCGGACTGCGCCAATGCCTAATGGTTCAATCGTGTCCGTTGAATTGCGGTAACCAGCGCGCAGCAGAAGTGGGCTGCTCTTAGGTTTGAAAGAGTTGGTATGGGGTTCTCTCGAACCGGCCTGAATTCTGAGACTACTTGCATGCATGAAGCGAATCGAATTGGCCAGGGTCGGGAGCATACGCTGACACCCACGTTCGTTCGGATGTTCGGGGAGTCTCCGCAGATTTATCGGGCTCCGGCACGCGTGAATCTGATCGGCGAGCATACAGATTACAACGACGGCTGGGTGATGCCAGCAGCGATCGGATTTTACACCTGGGTTGCGATCGCTCCCCGCTCCGATCGTACGCTCGTGATTCACTCAGAAAACTTCTCGGCACGTATCGAGTGCGACCTGGATCGCCTGCCGGCGACCGGTTCAGGCCAATGGGGCGATTATGCGATTGGAGTGGTTAGGATGCTGGTGGCATCGGGAAGCAAGTTGCCGGGCGCGAACCTTCTCATTACGGGCGACGTGCCCCAGGGTGCGGGATTGAGTTCCTCTGCTTCAATCGAAGTCGCCGTCGGCTATGCCCTTTTGAGCCTCGCTGGTCAAACCATAGATTTGACCGCGCTGGCTCGATTGTGCCAACAGGCTGAAAACGAGTTTGTCGGGGCGCGTTGCGGGATTATGGACCAGTTCATTGCCAGCTATGGAAAGCGCGATTACGCCTTGTTGCTGGACTGCCGCTCTCTGGAATATCGTCTTTTGTCTCTTCATGGAGACGCGCGCCTGGTGATTTGCAACACAATGGTGAAACATAATCTCGCTGCCAGCGAATACAATCAGCGTCGGGCAGAGTGTGAATCTGGTGTCGGATATCTTGCCCAGCATCACTCTGGCGTGCGCGCATTGCGGGATGTAACTCCTGCCGATCTCGCCGCGTGCCGTTTCGAGTTGCCGGAAACCATTCTGCGCCGTTGCCGCCACGTCATTATGGAAAACCATCGTGTCGTCGAAGCCGCCGGGGCACTGGAGCGGCATGATCTGGAGGCGTTCGGAGGGTTGATGGGGGAATCGCATCGCAGTTTGCGCGATGATTTTGAAGTGAGCTGTCCAGAACTAGACGTAATCGTGAAGCTAGCGGAACAAGCCCCGGGTGTTTATGGAGCGCGCATGACGGGAGGCGGTTTTGGCGGCTGCACCATCAACCTTGTGCGTTCTGATTATATTGAATCGTTCAAGCTGAGCGTCGGCAAAGCTTACGAGGAAGCCACCGGTATTAAGGCAGATATTTACGTATGCAGCGCGGCGGATGGAGTCGGTCGAACCGCTTGAGCAACAATCGTCGATGGAGTGCGCCCGGACTTCGATGAATCGAATGCCTGCAACCGCGTCGTCGCATCGTCGTTTCAATCTTCTCACACGGGAATGGGTGCTGGTTGCCCCTGACCGCACCCAGCGCCCATGGGAAGGCCAGGTAGAAGCCGGCTCGAACCCCGCCGAAGAGAGTTTTGATCCCGCATGTTATCTTTGTCCCGGCAACGTGCGTGCCAGCGGTGAGAAGAACCCACCTTATGAGGGCACTTTTGTTTTCGATAACGACTTTGCTGCCTTAAATCCTGGAATTCCGGCGTGGGAAGTTAATGAAAAAGGGCTTTTGATTGCTCGCAGCGAGGCGGGCCGATGCCGCGTCGTCTGTTTTTCACCCCGTCACCATCTCACCATGGCGCGGATGACGGTGCCGGAACTCCGGCGGGTTGTGGACACCTGGTGCAAGGAGTTTTCCGAACTCGGCAGCGACCCCTCCATCCGATCCGTGCAGATTTTTGAGAATCGCGGATCGATGATGGGATGCAGCAATCCGCATCCTCACGGGCAGATTTGGGCTAACGAATCCTTGCCCAACGAGTTGCTTAAAGAATTAGGGTCCTTTCGTGAACATCATCGAGTGCATTCCTCAAGCCTGCTGCGAGACTACCTGGAGTTGGAACTGGAGCAAAAGGAGCGCCTCGTCTGGACCAATCAGCACTTTGTTCTGCTGGTGCCGTTCTGGGCGATATGGCCGTTTGAGACGTTGCTCATTAGTCGGAGACCAATGACTGCGATGGATGAACTTACTGACGAAGAGCGCACGGGTCTGGCCGAAATACTGCAACAGACAACCACTCGCTACGACAATCTATTCCACATCCCGTTCCCCTACACCATGGGTTTTCATCAGCGGCCAACCGATGGCGATCCGCACCCGGAATTTCATCTGCACGCACATTTCTATCCACCGCTGTTGCGTTCCGCGACCGTGAAAAAATTCATGGTTGGTTACGAGATGTTGAGCATGCCTCAACGCGACATCACGGCTGAGGCTGCGGCCGAATTGTTGCGCGCCGTACCTGCGACCCATTACCTGCAACGCGATCACGGTGAGGAGGCTTAAGTTGACAACGCCGACTGACGCTGCTGCAGGAAACGCCGGACCGCGGGATCGCGCTCGAGTCCGATCGCCATTTCGTACGCTTGACGGGCTTCGCCGTTTGCGCCTGTCTTTGCCAGCAGTTCCGCGCGTGCCGCCCAGTAGGGCTGATATTCGGAGAGCCGCACATCCATTGCTACCTGTTGCAGGGCATCGAGAGCGGCGCTGGCGCCATGCAACTCCGCGATCGCCAGGGCGCGATTGATGGCAACCACAGGCGAGCCTGCGAGCTGAAACAGCGCGTCGTATAGCTGCAACACCTCTTCCCAATTAGCGCGACTTGTGCGGCAGCGATAAACGTGCGCCGACTGCAACGCAGCCTCTAACTGATAGCGGCCGATAGAGCCGAGAGCGCTGGCACGCCGGATTAACTCCTCAGCCTCGAGAATCATTTGCAGGTTCCACTGCTCGGGATCTTGCCCGGCAAGCGGAACATATTCGCCTTCAGGGTTGCGTCGCGCCTGCCGCCTGGCTTCCGCGTGAAGTACCAGCGCGAGCAGCCCCAGGGCCTCCGCTTCGTCGGGCAGCAACTCGAGAACGAGCCTTGCCAGAAACAACGCTTCCTCGGTGAGATCGCGGCGGACGACATCGGTTCCGCCGGGGTCGCTCCAACCCTCTGCAAACGCGGCATAGATGGCGTCCAACACAGTGTCTAGCCGGCTGGAAAGCTCTTCACGCTCCGGAATGCCGAACGGAATGCCGGCCTGACGGATTTTCTCCTTGGCGCGGACGAGTCGTTTGCTCATGGCGCCCGGAGACATGAGGAATGCGGAGGCGATGGTCTTCGCATCCAGACCGAGCACCACCTGCAGCATCATCGGCGCACGGATGCCGACCTCGATCGCGGGATGGGCGCAGGCAAACATCAGCGCGAGGCGGCGGTCGGGAATTTCGTTGTCCGCTGCGGCCGCGGCTTCCAATCCCTCCGCAAGCAGTTGCAAGTCTCCGGTCGCCGCGTTGGCATGCGAATGCCGGCGCATGGCATCGATCATTTTTCGGCGGGCGACGGTCAGCAGCCAGGCTTCAGGATTGGCAGGGCATCCGCTTTGCGGCCAGGTTGCCAATGCGGAAGCGAAGGCCTCGGAGAGCGCATCTTCCGCGCCAGCCACATCGTGAGTGCGAGCTGCCAGAAAGGCGATGAGCTTGCCGTAGCTGCGACGCGCAACCGCGTCCGCCGTGGTTCTTGCCTGCTCGCCTGTTTCGCATGAGCTCATGGATCGCACCCTGACTTGAGGTTTGACGACATTGGTTCGATTAAGATTTTCAGCAAGTGACAAATTTACGCGACCGGTTCATAGCACAAGAGGACCTTCCCGTTCTTGAAGCTCCGTGTCTTTGTCAGCTTCAGGGTTACATTCTCTCGAATGCCTTCGAACATTGTCCGCCCCTTGCCCAGAGCCACCGGATCCACCATCATTTGGTACTCATCGATCACATGCTCCGGCGCCAACTGCGAGACAATGCTGCCGCTTCCCAAAATCACCATGTCCGGCCCGGATTCATCTTTCATCGCTCGAATTTCCGACACGATGTCGCCCTTCACGAGTTTCGTATTGTTCCACGACGCCTTCTCCAGCGTTCTCGAAAAGACGACTTTCGACATGCTGTTCATCCCTGCCGCCACGGCCGGGCTGTGTTGATCCGCGATTGGCGTCGGCCAATAACTCGCCATCAGCTCATACGTGATCCTGCCAAACAATAACTGGCCGCCGCCGCTGGCATTCTCGGCCACGAATGCCGAATATTCCGGGTCATCGTTGCCGTTGTGCGCCCAGCTGAAGTCACCGTTTGCGCCGACAAAATACCCATCCAGAGTCACATGATTGAAAACGACTAATTTCCGCATGATTTTCTTCTCCTAAAACTTTAGGTTCACGTCAGTGACGAGAGGTCTCGCTCCGCGATGTAATCGGCGATGTCCCTGGTCAGCAGCGTGCCCTCGCGCACGGGACGCACTTCGACGACACCATGCAGTGCGGTTGGGGAGCGAGAAGCCCACGCCAGTGCTGCATCGAGGTCGGCAACCTCGATGATATGAAAACCACCAAGTTGCTCCTTCGAGTCGGCATAGGGTCCATCCAGCACCTGGGTCTTGCCGTCTGCGACCCGGACCGTCGTCGCCGCCGAAGTAGGGTAAAGTCCGCTGCTGTTTTTCAGGACGCCCGCCTTCGTCATGGCCTCCATGTAAGCTCGATAGGCTCCCAGCCAGCGTTCTTTGTCGTCCCTCGTCAACTGGGGCCAGCCCGCCTCATTCACATAGTCCATCAGGATGTATTTCATTTGATCTCCTCTGTGGGTTTAAGTAAGCATTCTCGTCCGCTACCATTATGACGTTCGAACTCCGGTGATTTGGACAGCCAGCCTGCCGCACCTTGTAGGAGCGTAAATGTAGCAACGAAGGCGAGCCCGCTAATACGAAGCGATCGGTACACGGAGGTTAGCCTGCCACGATTTGGTTGCGATAATCTAAGAATATTGTGGAGGAATTTCAACCGTTATGATCGCTCTTGAGCCAATTACATTGCAGAACGCATTGATCTTCAAGGCCGTACGCCTCCGCGCGCTGCAAGATACTCCGTATGCCTTCGGCTCGACGTTTGCACAGGAGTCTCTGCTTACCGATGCTGATTGGATCAAGCGTGCCGTCAACATGAACGGCGAGAGAGGGGCTGGGTTCCTGGCGATGGACGGGGAAACGGCATGCGGCATTGCTGGATCGTTTCTTGACCAGGAAGATGCCACGCGAGCTCAACTAGTCTCAATGTGGACCGCTCCCGCGCACCGCCAGCGGGGCATAGGTGGGCTGCTGGTGAATGGGATTCTCGGCTGGGCTGGGCCGCGCGGAGTCCGTACTTTGCAGTTGATGGTGACGTCCAACAACGAACCCGCAATCTTGTTTTACCAACGCCTGGGATTCACCCGAACCGGACGCACCGAACCCTATCCAAACGATCCAGCTGTGATCGAATATGAAATGTCCCGGCCGATTCCTTGAGCTCCGCCTAGCGACCGCACACCTGTGCGAAGATAGAAACCTGACACCAGACTCGCGGAGCCCATGGACGCATCAACTTTTCGCAGAGTATTCAAAGCATTTCACTACCGAGATTTCCGTCTGATGTGGTTCGGCGCCTGCATGTCCAGCATTGGCACCTGGATGCAGATCGTGGCGCAGGGCTGGCTGATCTATCGGTTAAGCCATTCGGCCTTCCTGCTTGCGCTGGATCAATTTCTCAGCGGTATTCCGATCTTCCTGTTCTCATTGATCGGCGGAGTGGTGGCGGATCGCGCCGAGCGGCGGAAGATCCTCCTCGGTTCCCAGTACGTCCAAATGGCATGCGCGACCGTACTTACTGTGCTGGTGGCGACCGGCCGAATCCACGTGTGGCACATGCTCTGTCTCTCATTCGTGTCCGGCTTGGCGCAAGCCTTTGGCGGGCCGGCGTACCAGGCGCTGATTCCTAGCTTGGTTGACAGAGAGGATATGCCGAACGCTATCGCGCTGAACTCCATCCAGTTCAACATGGCGGTAACCGTAGGCCCTGCGCTCGCCGGCGTGGCGCTGGCGAGGTTGGGCGAGCAGTGGTGTTTTGGGCTGAATGCGCTTTCCTTTCTTGCCCCGGTCGTTTCTCTGTCCATCATCACGGCACGATACTTGCCGGAGAAGACCACAGACTCAATCTTCGGGAGCCTGAAGCAAGGCATCAAGTTCGTTCGCCAGCAGGGATCGATGGAAGCGCTTATCGTGCTGGCGTTCTGCATGACGGCTTTGAGCATGCCCATGCGCACGTATATGCCGGTATTCGTGAAAGACATTTTTCATCGTGGCCCGGAAACTTATGGCAACCTGCTCTCTTTGATGGGAATCGGTTCCATCTGCGGTTCGTTGACGGTTGCGTGGATGGGCAACATACGAAATAAGGGACGCCTCGCCCTCACCACGCTCATTAGCCTCGGCGCGGGGATTACAGGGTTTTCCTTTTCCCGATGGTTGCCGCTGAGCTACGGCATGCTGGTCCTGGTCGGCGCTTCGATGATGGCAGTTTTTGCCACGGTCACTTCGCTGGTGCAATTGATTACGACCAACGAAATGCGCGGCCGCGTGATGAGTGTTTACAACTGCGCATTCCGTGGGGGCATGCCCATGGGAAACTTGCTGTCGGGATGGCTCGTTCCCATGTTTACCGCGCCGGTGGTGCTTGGGGTCAACGGATTTGCGCTCATTCTGATCGCTCTGTACTTCCTTTTCGTGCAGCGGCGCGTGGCGGCGCTTTGACAGAGTGCGCTTGCTGAGGCATGTGCGGAAATCAAGCATGTAGGTAGTGAGTTGAGTGAGCGATGCCCGAATCCGGGCACAGCAGAAGCGAGGTCCACTTATGTTATCCCGGATGGTGTAAGTTTACGTCAGGAGCGGGAAACCACCTGACCGGGGCCGCTTTCAGCGCAGCATTGTATAGTAGTAAGTTGATACGTCAAATGATGTACGACTTGCGAAGAATTGTGGGCGCAACCCTCCTGACTGCAGCGGCCTTTCTCTCAAGCGTGGCGGCTACGGATCCCGCAGTTGGAAAACTTCTGGCAGAGGGCCGTGTCGACAACGCGATTTTGTTGCTGCAGGGCAAGATCGACGCAAGTCCGCATGACGCAGAATCTTACAATTACCTTTGTCGCGCTTACTTTATGGTAGGCGAATGGGATCCGGGCATTGCCGCGTGCGAGAAAGCTGTCGCACACGATCCAGACAACAGTGAGTACCATGCGTGGCTGGGCAGAATTTATGGGGAAAAGGCCGACCACTCCAGTTTCGTCACTGCTGCTCGACTGGCGGGCAAGGTGCGCAACGAGTTCGAGGCTGCGGTGCGGCTCAGCCCCAAAAGTGTCGACGCGCGTGCGGATCTGGCCGACTTCTATTTGGAGGCGCCGGGAATCGTAGGCGGCGGAAAAGATAAAGCGGAGGCGCAGGCGCAAGAGATCGCCAAGTTGGACCCCGCACAGGGTCACCGGGTCGAGGCGCGAATCGCAGAAAAGAAGAAGGATTACGCCGCTGCGGAAAATGAGTACCGTCTGGCTATCCAGGCAAGTGGCGGCAAGGCTGGAACGTGGCTCAATCTGGCCCGCTTCTACCGGCACACGGGACGGTTAGACGAAATGGAAGACGCATTGAAGCACGCAACTGCGCCGGAGATGAACCGGCCCGACTTGCTGATGGGAGCGGCGGAGATGCTGATTAATGCGGGGCGCTACCGCCCAGAAGCCACCCAGTTGCTGCGCCGTTATCTGTCATCCGGTGCGACGGTGGAGGATGCCCCAGTTTTCAAGGCTCATTATTTGTTGGGCACGATTCTGGAACGAGAGGACAAGCAAGCGGCGGCGGCGGAATACCGCGCCGCCCTGTCCCTGGCCAAAGACTTCTCTCCAGCCCAAAATGCTTTGAAACGGCTTCAGCATTAAACGAACGGCGCGATAAGCTCAGACTAGCTTGCTCCGGTTTCGAATTACCAGAGCCTTTTGCTATGCTCGGCAGGGGCGAGAACCGCTTGAACGCGGCTCGCGATTAGGGTGTCCAAATCAGAAAACGGGACGACGAATGCCAGAGCTGCCTCCTATCTCTTACGGCGGAGATGCTTGGGTCTGAACGACAAGAGACTCATCGGATCCGTTGGCAAAGTTCTTTGTCTTCGACGTGCGAGGGGATTCGATGATTTCTAGCATTCGCTATTTACTCCTTGCCGTCGCCGCCATCCCGTTCATCTATTATTTGATTGCGCTGTTCAGTTCGTGGCAATTCTTTCGCGGCACTGCACCTCGGAGCGCAGGAACTTCTAACTACACGCCGGTGGTGAGCAATCTAAAACCGATTCGCGGGCTTGATCCCGACGCCTACGAGAACTTCGCCAGTTTCTGCAAACAAGACTATCCAGAGTACGAGGTGCTTTTCTGCGTCGGTGAAGAGGACGACCCGGTGGTTCCCATCCTGCAGAAGCTGGTGCGTGATTTTCCGGAACGCCGCATCCGGATATTGTTCGGCTCCGGTGGAAGAGGATCGAACGACAAAGTGGTCAAGCTGGCCCGGCTCGTCAGCGAAGCTCAGCACGAAGTGGTTGTCATTAGCGACAGCGACGTCCGGGTGCGGCCCGATTACCTGCGCACCGTGGTTGCTCCCTTGGCTGATCCCAAGGTTGGAGCTGTGACCTGTTTTTACGTGCCGATCGAAGATAAAACGCTCACCGATAGCCTTCAAACGATGGGTATGTTTTCCGATTTCTATGCGGGAATCCTGGTCGCGCGCCAGCTTGACGGGGTGAAGTTTGCGTTGGGGCCGACCATCGCCACCACGCGCACACGACTAGCCGGATTCGGCGGCTATGGCGCGATTGAAGACCGTCCCGCAGATGATCTGCTGGTAGGCCGCCTCATCGCCGAACAGGGTTATGAAGTTGAGCTTTTGTCTTACACCATTTTGACGGTTGCCGATTACGGGTCCATGCGCGACCTTCTCCACAAACGCCTGCGCTGGATCGTCGTTATGCGCCATATGCGGCCATGGGGACACCTCGGCTTGCTTCTCACTCAGGGTTTGCCCTGGTCTTTGGTAGCGATTGCGATCCATCCATCAGCGACGGTTGCGTTCGGGTATCTTGGCACTTATCTCGTCTTGCGTTTTGCTATGACTTGGATGGTCGGCATTTGGGGCCTGAAGCAGGACTCGCTTTGGACGAAGATGGGACTGATCCCGGTGTGGGACGCCCTGGCTTTCTTCATTTGGCTGACCAGTTTTTCGCGCAACAGCATCCGCTGGCGGGATGGCGAATACTATATCCGCGATGGCAGGCTCGTGCCCGTCACTCCAACCAATGTTGAGCCAGCGGCCTGAGGCGCAGGTCTCCGTCGAGGTGCCAGCTTATTCTTCAACTCGCCGCGCGTGATCTTCTGCCAGTGCGGCGCTTCCCATTGTTCTTCCCGGCGGATCCACCCACGATTTCCAGAGACGCTTCGATCAAGGACACGGGTTCTCGTCCACTCTGCGTTCGGCGCTCGTTAACCGGCTGCCGCCAGTTGACCCGCGGCATCATCACGGATGCGTCGATCCGATCGCGATATTTCAGCGCCACATTCATCAGCGAGTCCAGAAGAGAGTCGGAAAGTAAATGCGGTTCCAGCCCGAGTTCAATCAGCTTCGAGTGTTTCGCGTTGTAGTAGTGCTCCTCGGCCTCCACTCGCGGGTCGGAGATATGATCGACCTCGATGGTAAGGTCCAGTTGCTCCCCCGCGGTTTGTACCATTCGCGCCAGGTCCAGAACAGAAAACTGTTCGGTGAACTGGTTGAAAACCCGGCACTCTCCTTGAGCCGCCGGATTCAGACAGGCAATCTCGACGCAGCGCACGGTGTCCCGAATATCGAGAAAACCGCGGGTTTGTCCTCCCTTGCCGTAAACGGTGAGCGGGTGTCCAATGGCCGCCTGAACGCAGAAGCGATTGAGA
>Ga0210401_10001078_pt1 | contig 32487 bp, 29 predicted proteins | sample IncBWH32MmetaG_FD_150866 | JGI IMG/M metagenome (GOLD analysis project Ga0210401, IMG submission 150866) | Forest soil microbial communities from Barre Woods Harvard Forest LTER site, Petersham, Massachusetts, United States - Inc-BW-H-32-M | ecosystem: Environmental > Terrestrial > Soil >...
CGTGGCCGTGTCCGTGGGCGTGGCCGTGCGCTCGGCGCAGAGCGAGGTCAGGGTCACGTTGCTGAAGGTCACCGGATCCAGGCCGTTGTAGTTGCCGGCGCCCCATTCCAGGCCAGCCCAGGCGTCGCTGGGCGTGGCCAGGTTGTAGGATCCGCCCACGGGCGTCCAAGTGGAGCCGTCCAGGGAGCTGAAGCCCTGGACCACGCCGACGGAGCGGCTCAACTTCAGCCATAGCCCGGCCTGGGCCGCCACCGCGCTGAACGCCACCTGGTCGCTGCCCGAGGCCGTGCGCGTCAGCGTCTGCACCCAGTTGGGGCCCATGCCGATCTTGTAGGCCGGGTCAAAGGCGCCCAAACCGCCCCTGATCTCAAGGTAGGCGGTCTGCCCGTCCGGCGGGATGGCCGGGATCTGGGCGATGAGCTCGCCGTCCCCGCAGAACTGCTGGTACACGAAGAGGTCCGAGTCCGCCTGGGGCGAGTTCGGGTCCCCATGGGAATAGAGGGTCAGGGTGGAGCCGGACCGCACGCCATAGCCCGGGAAATAGGTCCAATCCGGCCAGATCTGCTCCTGCCAGGGGTCCAGGCTGCTGGCCACCTGCACCAGGCTGGGGCAGCTGTAGCCCAGCAGGCCGCCGCTGTCGGTCACCCGGGCCCAGCAGTAGTGCGTGCCGCCGGGCAGGGGCGGCGTGCTGCCCTGGTAGGGCGGGCCGAGCGCGGTGTCCACCAGGAAGCCGTCCACATAGAAGTCGACCTGGGCAATGGGGTTGGGGCCCGAAGGCGAGGCGGTCAGCAGCACGCTCTGGCCCTCGGACGCGGACGGTGGCGCCGACAAGGTCACGGCCGGCGGAAGGTCGGGCGTCACCGGGGCGTAGAAGGCCGCGGTGATGGGCGCGTCCAGGGCGATGGTCAGGGCGTTGTTCTTGACCGCGCTGCCGATGGTGGTGCCTTGGATCTGCAGGTTGGGGCTGGAATAGGCGTTGGTGTTCCCCACGATGGCGCACATGATCGTGCGGTAAGTGGTGTCGTTGAAGGCGTTGGAAAAGGGGTAGGCCCCCTGCCCGGTCTCGTGGTTGCAGCCCAGGTTGTGGCCCAGCTCGTGCGAGAACGTGGTCATGGGCCCCTGGATGCTGATGGCGGCGTAGGCGTTGGGGGCGAAGCTCGGGCCGGGGTAGAACATCAGCCAGGCCTCGCCGATGACCCCGTAGCTGAGCCCGTTGTAGTAGAACAGCACCTCGTCGGCGCCCACCTGGCTGCGCAGCGAGGCCACCGAGTTGCCGGAGGCGTCCTTGAGGGTGGGGGCGGCGTTCAGCGCCGTGTCGGCGATGGAGTTGTCGGCGGGCCAGAGCACCTCCCGCAGGCCCACCAGCCGCATGAGGGCGTGGGTCTGCGATCCGGCCAGGGCCGCGTTCATGCCTTCCACATCCTGCTCCACGCGCAGCCGCATGTAGGCCTCCCCGCCCATGGTGGCGGCGGACTGCGGGTCGTAGACCACCAGCAGGTCGATCACCGTGGGGTTGCTGGTGACGGACCCGCAGGTGCCGTTGTAGTCCGTGGACGGCGGAGGCAGCAGGAGCGACGGGCTGGTGGATCCGGTGGCGGGCGCGGCCGTGGCCGGCACCGGCGCGTCCCCGCCCTGCTCGTCCTGCTGGGGCTCGCGCTGGCGCAGGCGCAGGCCGTGGGCCGGGTCCGCGTTGATCTCAAATTCCACCTCGCCGGGGGCCCGCACATTGCCCCATAGCAGGCCCTGCCGGTAGGTCAGCTGCAGGTCGGCCTGCTTGTCCTGGTCCCGGCCGTGGAGGCAGAGGCCCTGGTCCGGCAGCTGGCGCAGGCCGGTCACCTGGAAGTTCAGGGGCCCCAGGCCCGGCAGGCTCAGGTGGAGCGTGTCCTTGGGCCGCAGGTGATGGCCCTTCGGCTCCAGGGCCTGGCGGGCTTCGGCGGTCCAGGCGGCGCTGCGTTGGCGCAGGAACCCGGAATGGCGCGGCAGGGGCTGGGTGGGGCCGTCCTCAAACAGGGTCACGGCCCGGGCCCCCAAGGCGCGGGGGGCCAGGCTGGTAAAAAGGATCAGGCAGGAGATGGCGCGGGACCAGGGCACAAGGAATCCGGAAACCGGAGGATTGGGCGTCACTGTTTAGACGGGTTCAAAGCGCGGATATTTCCCATCTGAGGCGCTTAATCTGGGATGGCCCTGGTGATTGGGCATTCCTGACGCATGACTTGGGTGTCATTTCACTCCGTGGGACTTGCTTGCTTCACCCCCGCGGCTCCACCATAATTTGGGCTGGTCCTTGGCGTCCGCCTTGCTTGGAGCCCGACTTTGTCCGATGCAGCCCCGATCCTGGATTTTGACCCGGACCCCCTCGGCGTCCTGGATCCGGCCGCGCGCTTCCAGGCCGGCACCCTGCCCGAGCGGCTGGTCCTCACCTTTTTCGAGCCGGCGCTACAGGCCACGGTGCTCCGGTCGCAGGCCAAGGTGCTGCACACGACCCAGACCTTCGGCATCGCCAAGCCGGTTTTCGGCCTGCAGCGGAACGGCCAGGACCTGGCCCTGTTCCAGTGCGGCGTGGGCGCGGCCGTGGCCGGCGGCCAGATGGAGGAGCTGATCGCCCTGGGCGCCCGCAAGATCCTGGTCTGCGGCGGGGCCGGGGTCCTGGACCGCTCCATCCACCAGGGCCACCTGATCCTGCCGACCAGCGCCCTGCGCGAGGAGGGCCTGTCCTACCACTACCTGCCCCCGGCCGCCGAGGTACAACCGGACGCCCTGGCCGTGGCGGCCCTGGAAAAGGCGCTGCTGTCCCGCAAGGCCCCCTTCCTGAAGGGCGCGACCTGGAGCACGGACGGGCTCTACCGGGAGACCCGCGGCAAGGTGGCCCTGCGCCGGGCCCAAGGCTGCCTGAGCGTGGAGATGGAAGCCGCCGCCCTCTTCGCCGTGGCCCAGTTTAGGAAGGTACAAATCGCCCAACTGCTCTATGGCGGCGACGACGTCAGCGGCGACCAATGGGACCACCGCGGCTGGCAGGAAAATTTTTCCGTGCAGGAGATGATGCTGGAGATGTGCGTAGAGGCGGTGCTAGGATTTTAGGGGATCCATAGGCATCAGCCTTTGGGTGGAGGGGGGGAACATGCGCGTCACAGTGAATCCGGACGAAGCGCTCGTGAAGCTGGCTGAAAAGTTGACTGGAATAAAGGACAGGGCGCGTCTTTTCGAGGAAGGGCTTCGCGCCATCATAGAGTCTCCTGCCAAGTCGGGCGTGTCCGCCAATGCCAAGCCCACAAGGAGACGCCAGCCTAAGTGAGTACATTCAATTGATCCCTCTCCCTATCGATGAACACCTTCCCAAATTACTCGAACTGATGGCCGCGAACCCGGTGGCCCTGCTCACGGCCGAGCCGGGCGCGGGCAAGACCACGCGCGTGCCGCCTGCGCTGGCCGCCGCCCCGTGGGCGGAGAAGCGCAGCGTCTGGGTGCTGCAACCCCGGCGGCTGGCCGCGCTTGTCGCCGCCTGGCGCGTCAGCGAGGAGCAGGGTTATGGGGAACCGGGCGGGCCGGTGGGCTACCACTTCCGTTTCGACCGCAAGGAATCGCGCCAGACCCGCGTGCTCTTCCTCACCGAAGGCATGTTCCTGCGCCGGCTGCAGGCCGACCCGGACCTGACCGAAGTGGCCTGCGTGGTGCTCGACGAATTCCACGAGCGTTCGTTGGACGTGGATGTGGCCCTGGCCCTGCTCCGGCGCCTGCGCGAACGGCGCCCGGACCTGAAGCTGCTGATCATGTCCGCCACCCTGGACGCGGCCCAGGTCAGCAGCCAGCTGGGGAATTGCCCGGTGCTCAGCTGTCCGGGCCGCAGCTACCCCATTGAAGTCAGCTACCTGGAAAAGGACCGCAGCGACCCGGCCGAGCCCGTGGAGCGGCGGGTGGCCCGCGGCCTGCGCGACGTCTACGACGCCGAGGGCGACATCCTGGTCTTCCTGCCCGGCACCGGCGAGATCCGCCGCACGGCCTCGCGGCTGCAGGGCGATCCGGGCTTTGACAAGCGGCGGGTGCTGCAGCTGCATGGCCAGCTCAGCCCGGCCGAGCAAAAGGCCGTGCTCGGCCCCGCTGACAAGCCTAAGGTCATCCTGGCCACCAACGTGGCCGAGACTTCGCTCACCGTGCCGGGCGTGCGGGTGGTGGTGGACGCGGGCCTGACGCGGCGGGACGCCTACAACCCCTTCAGCGGCCTCAGCGCCCTGGTCACCCTGCCGGCCAGCCAGGCCGCCATGACCCAGCGTGCCGGCCGCGCCGGCCGCGAAGCCCCGGGCGCCTGCCTGCGCCTCTGCTCAGCCGCGGAATACAACAGCCGCCTGCGCTTTGACGCGCCCGAGCTGGAGCGCGCCGACCTGGCCGGGGCCCTGCTGCAAGCCCTGGCCGCTGGCTTCGGCGACCTAGGCAGCCTGCCCTGGCTGCAGCCCCCGCCCCCAGGCCACGTGGACGCGGCCCGAGAAGTGCTGCGGGAGCTGGGCGCCCTGGCGCCTGAGCCAGCTGAAGCCCAGGTAGCTACGAGAGCCTGGACTGAGGCGGCCGGTGATTCTCAAGCCGGCCCTCGAAGTCCAGGCGGCGGGCTTTCGGATGTCTTAACCCCCAAGGGCCGCGCCCTGGCCCGCGCCCCGCTGCACCCCCGTCTTGGCGCCCTGGCCTGGGAAGCCCGTGCCGGCAGCCGGGAGGAGCACGCGCAGCTCATGCACTGCCTGGCGTTGCTGAACGAGGAGCGCATCAAGGAGCTGGATTTTTGGACCGCGCTCAAGCGCTACGAACCCATGGGCGTGTCGCACCAGCTGCTGCGCCAGCTGGCGGACTGGCTCAACGGGGAAAAGGAACGGCCCTCCGCCAGCCAGGGCCCCCATTCGACAGGCTCAGGGCAGGCCTGGGAGCAGCGCCTGGCCATCGCCATGATCCAGGCTTTTCCCGAGCAGGTGGCCTACAGCCGCCACGGCACCGACCGGCGCGGGGAGACCAAGTTTGTGCTGGCCGGCGGCAGCGAGGCCAGCTGCCGCAGCGACAACCAGGGCTTTCCAAGCGGCTGGTACCTGCTGGCCGAGGTGGTGGAAAGCCGGGCCCTGGGCGCTGGCGCCGGCCTGCCGCGCGTGACCAGCCTGCTGCCCATCCAGCCGGACTGGCTGCTGATGGCCCTGCCCGGCAGGGTCAAGGAAGAGGCCGTGGTGTCCTGGGACAACGGGGCCAAACGGGTCCAGGCCCGCGAACGCCTGGTCTTCGGGTCCCTGGTGCTGGACGAGGGCGAGGGCAAGGGGGAAGCCGCCCGCAAGGCAGCGGTCGCCTACCTGCTGAAGGAAGCCGGCAAGGCCGGCCTGGCGGATTTTTGTGGCGAAGGCCAGCCTGACCGCTACCTGGCGCGGCGGGCCTTCATCCTGCAAGGGCGGCCCCCTCGGCAGGCTCAGGGTGGGCTCTCCCCCGACCTAGAGTTGCCGGGCGAGGACGAGCTTTGGGCCGTGGTCGCGGAGATCGCCGCGTCCGGCGCCAACAGCTTTGAGGCCATCCGCGCGGCCGATCCGCTGCGCCTGCTGATGGAAAAGTTCCCCCAGACGCGCAAGCTGCTGGAGGACATGACCCCGACCAAGCTGCGCCTGCCCAGCGGCCGCGAGACCAGCATCCATTACGAGCCGGGCCAGCCGCCCTGGGTGGCCAGCCGGCTGCAGGATTTTTTCGGCCTGCGCCAGGCGCCCTCGGTGGCCGGCCAGCGCCTGACCGTGCACCTATTGGCGCCCAACCAGCGGCCCCAGCAGGTGACCCAGGACCTGCAGGGATTTTGGGAGCGCGAGTATCCGCGGGTGCGCAAGGAACTGATGCGCAAGTACCCGCGCCACGCCTGGCCCGAGGACCCCCTGAACCCGGGGGCCAAGACCTAACTGTTTGTTACACGGGGATTCACTGTTTTAGATCAGTCTAATGGGGCGCGGCTCGGGTTAGAGTGGCGCGTTCGTCCTGCGATTGGGTCATTCAACCGCATCTGCAATGGGGGGATACGATGGGAGCAAGGATGGTGGGCGTGGGTGGGCTTGCGCGTGTGGGCGCGGCCATGGTGCTGGCCTTGGCCTGGCCCGCGGGCGCGGCCTGGGCCGTGAGCGGGTCGGGTTCGCCGACCGCGCCGGCGCAGGAGGATGACGTCAACGGCGACCTGGCGTCCGGCTACGCATCCGTGGCCAACGGCGGGCAGTCCACGGCCACCGGGTTCACCGCCACGGCCAGCGGCCTTCAAAGCACGGCCACCGGGGCCTACAGCACGGCCAGCAGTTTTGAGGCCACGGCCGACGGGTCCTACAGCACGGCCAGCGGAAACGCCTCTTCCGCCTTTGGAAACTCGAGCTGGGCCTCCGGCACCGGCGGCACGGCGCTGGGAACCGGCAGCGCGGCCCTGGGCGTCAGCAGCACCTCCACGGGCTCGGTCAGCGAGGCCTTTGGCGCTGCTTCCACCGCGGACGGCTACCAGAGCCGGGCGACAGGGGACGCGTCCACGGCTTCGGGCGCCTACAGCGTGGCCGCCGGCCTCAGCAGCACAGCCACCGGGGCTTACAGCCAGACCACGGGCGACCAGTCCGTGGCCACCGGCGCCTTCAGCACGGCCGGGACCCAGGCCACGGCCGTCGGCGCCTCGAGCACGGCCGCCGGACTGGGCAGCACGGCGGCCGGCAACCTCAGCAGCGCAAACTTTGTCCAGTCCACGGCGCTGGGTTCCGGAACCTTTGCCGGCGGAACCGCCACCACGGCGGTGGGCAGCTTCAGCCGCGTCTACGGGCAGCAAGACACGGCATTGGGCGACTGGTCCGCGGCCCTGGGCACGCAGGAAGTGGCCCTGGGCGCCAACAGCCTGAGCACGGGCTTCGACAGCAGCGCCACCGGTTTTTACAGCATGGCCTATGCGGCCAGCAGCACCGCCATGGGCGCCTACAGCCAGGCCATCGCCCAGCAGGCCTCGGCCTTCGGCGTCTCGACGGTGGCCAGCGGCGTCGCCAGCACGGCCATGGGGGAGCTGAGCATGGCCAGCGGCTACGAGAGCACGGCCACCGGCTACCTGAGCACGGCCAGCGGGGCCAGCAGCACGGCCGCGGGCGTGGGCAGCCAGGCCACCGGTGATTGGTCCTCGGCCTTCGGCATTTCCAGCACGGCCAGCGCCTTCCAGGGCACGGCCGACGGGGCACACAGCCTGGCCAGCGGCTATGCCGGGACGGCCGTGGGCGCGCAGAGCATCGCCAGCGGCTACGCCGGCATCGCCGTCGGGTTCCAAAGCCAGGCCACCGGCTTGGGCAGCCTTGCCACCGGCTGGGGCACCCACGCCACGGGCAACCGGAGCTCGGCCTATGGCCAGGGGAGCACGGCCAACGGCGACTACAGCCTGTCGCTCGGCTCGGAGAGCCTGGCCAACGGCCTCAGCAGCACCGCCATGGGCGCGTACAGCCAGGCCCTGGGGGACGGGTCCACGGCCGGCGGAGCCTTCAGCCAGGCCAGCGGGGTCCAGGCCTCGGCCTACGGCCTCAGCAGCACGGCCAGCGGCATCGGCAGCACGGCGCTGGGCGAGCAGAGCGCGGCCAGCACCTACGGCAGCACGGCCCTGGGCGGCCTGAGCACGGCCAGCGGCTTCGGCGGCAGCGCCCTCAGCTTCGGCACCGTGGCCAGCGGCTTCGAGGCCACGGCCGCCGGCTTCGGGGCCAGCGCCACCGGGGTCCAGGACGCGGCCGTGGGCGCCGGCGCCCAGGCCAGCGGGGACTACAGCATGGCCTTCGGCAGCAGCAGCAAGGCCAGCGGGGTCTCCAGCACGGCCGTCGGCAACAACAGCCTGGCCAGCGGCACGGGCAGCCTGGCCGTGGGCAACGGCAGCGCCGCCGGCGGGTTGATGAGCACGGCGGCCGGCTCGGCCAGCGTGGCCAGCGGGGACAACAGCACGGCCACGGGCAGCCTCAGCCAGGCCAGCGGCTTCGGCAGCACCGCCAGCGGCTTCGACGCCCAGGCGGACGGCTATGGCAGTGCCGCCTACGGCCAGTTCAGCCGCTCCGCCGGGCTGTCCAGCGTGGCCTTTGGGGGCGCCGCCGTGGGCGACCAGTCCACGGCGGTCGGCGTGTTGAGCACGGCGTTTGGGGCATCCAGCGTGGCGGTGGGCGACCAGTCCAGCGCCAACGCGGCCAACAGCGTGGCCCTGGGCGCGGGCTCGGTGGCCGACCAGCCCAACACGGTGTCCGTGGGCAACGCCGGCACCGGCGCCACCCGCCGCATCACCAACGTGGCCCCGGCCGTGCTCCCCACGGACGCGGTCAACCTGGGCCAGCTCAACAGCGCGGTCTCGGGCATCACGGACCGGAGCGAGCAGTACGCCCGCAGCCTGGTGGCCATGAGCTCGGCGGCCGGCAACGCCGCAGCCACGGCCGCGGGCATGAAGGGCGACAGCCGCGTGGCCATGGGGGTCGGGTCCAGCGCCGGGCAGACCGCGGTGGGCCTGGCCTACCAGCAGAACCTGGGCTTCTTCGCCGCCACCATCAACGGTTCGTACGACGGCACCAACAGCCAGATCGGCGGGGGCGCCGGCTTCAGCTGGTAGCTTGCTCCAACAAAAAAGGCCGGCCCCATGGGGCCGGCCTTTTTTGTTTGGGCTCTGCGTTGGTCAGGGATGGGCGGTGGGGTTGGCGCCGGGGGTCACGCCCGGGGTCGTGGCCGCGGTGCCGCTGAGCGAAGACGTGGTCGTGGAGGCGCCGGGCGCCCCCGCGGCCACCGGGGTGGAGGCGGCGGAGGGCTGGCCCGCTTCCACGGGCGCGGGCGCGTGGGACGGGTCCTTGGCTTCCACCGGGGCGGCGGCGTCCACCGGCGCGGCGTCCGGGACCGGGGCGGCCGAGGCCGAGGCGGCCCTGGCGGGCGAAGGCGGGGTGTCGGCCACCGGGCCGGCGGAGGGCGACACGCTGGGGGCGGCGCTGGGGCCGCCGGTGGAGGGCACGCCCACGGCCGGCGGGGCGGACGCGGCCGGGGGGGCCGTGGCCGCGCTCAGGTTGTCGTTCATGTTGTCGGCGCTCTGGGCCACGGCCACGGGCCCGGAGGGGCGCTGGAACAGGGCCACCAGCACCAGCAGCAGCAGCACCGCGATGCCGCCGGCGGGCACCCAGCCGGAGGGGAAGAGGGCGCGTTCGGGCTCGGGCGCCAGGGCCCGGGCCACCACGCGGGTGCGCATGTCGGGCGCCTTGTCCGCGGCCGGGGCGTGCGCCTCGTGGGTGAACTCGGCCAGCTCGGCGGCCAGGCAGCGCAGGGCCGTGTCCTTGGAAAGCGCGTCCTTCAGCAGGCGGCGTTTCCAGGCGGGCAGCGGGGCCTGGGTGCTTTCCAGGAGCCAGCTTTCATAGAGGGGTCGCAGCAGCAGCATGGCTAGTCTCGCTTTCCATCAAGCAGGTGGCGGAGTTTCTTGTAGGCGCGTGAGGCCGCGGCTCGCGCCGCGTTGGAGCTCAGGCCGGCCTTTTCACCGGCTTCTTCCAGGCTGACGTCGTCCTGGCTGCGGCGTTTCAGCAGGTCGGCCGCGGCCGGGGGCAGCGTCTCCAGGGCCTGCAGCAGCCGTTCGGACAGCTCGTGGGTGGCGGCCAGGTCCTCGGCCGAGGGACCGCGCTGGCGCAGGCTGCTGGTCTCGGCGGCCATGGCCACCTCCACCCTGTCCAGGCTGCTCTCGGGCTTGAGCCGGCGCCAGTGGTCGCGGCAAAGGTTCAGGCTGAGGGCGAAGATCCAGGTGCTGAGGCGGGAGCCGTGCTTGAAGGTCTTCTTGTGCTTCCAGACCTTGAGCAGGGTCTCCTGCACCACGTCTTCCGCGGCCTGCCGGTCGCGCAGGCGCCGCAGCACAAAGTGGAAAAGCCGGGTCTGGAATCGGCCCACCAGTTCTTCGAAGGCGTCCGGATCCTCGAGGCAGACCTGCCGCATCAAGGCTTCGTCGCTGAGACTGTGCAATTCCACCGACATCCTTTAGACGTGGAACGCGGCCGGGCTGTGACAGGCCGGCCGCGCCATAAAATCGTTCAATGACAACGGCTTTTACGGTTCGAGGGTCACTTCCACCAGTTTTTGCGCACCGCTGGTGGAGGGCCGCAGGTAATACACGCCCGGGGCCAGGTTTTGGCCGCTGTCGTCCTGGGCCTTCCAGGTCAGGTGGGCCCAGCCGGCCGGGCCGGTTTCCGACGCCACATGGGCCACCGGCTTGTTGTGGGGCCCGAAGACGTCCAGGCTGGCCTGGTCGTTGTCCTTGCGCCAGCAGCGCAGGGTCATGCTGGCCCCGGTCTTCAGGGTCAGCCCGCTGCCTTCATCCGCGGCCTTGGCCGAGCTGATCTTGGGCGCCGTGACGGCGGCCGGGATCTCCGCCGGGGCGGCCTTGGGCGCTGCGGGCGCTTCGGCGGCCGGGGCGGCGGCGGGTGCGGCGGCCGGGGCGGGCGCGGCCTCAGGCTGCCTGGACTTGCGCAGGGCCATGTAGACCACCATCACCAGCAGCAGCAGCGCCAGCACCACGATGAACTTGCCCAGGCCGCTGACCTTGGGCTCGGCTTCCACGCTTACGATGGCCTGGGCCGGGGCGGCCGCGGGGTTGGCCGTTTTGCGGGCCGGACGGCGGCTGGCCGCGGCCTTCTTCTTTTTCTTGGGTGCGTTCTTCTTCTTTTTTGCTGCCATGGTGGGGCCTCCTGTTTAATGAATCTGGATCGGTTCCACGCGTGAAAACCAGGCGGTCATCACGCGAAGGTAGTAAGTGCCGGCGCCCAGCGCCTGGCCGTGGTCGTCTTTGGCGTCCACGCTGTAGATCACCGTGCCCGGACCGGCCTGGGTGTCGGCGATGGTGCGCACGGGCTTGCCGCCGATGTCGAAGAGCCGCAGGTCCACCGCCCTGGCGTCGGGCAGCACCAGGGTGGCGCGGAGCCTGCCGCCCACCACGATGTCGTTGCTGTCCAGGCTCATGCCGGCCTGGTCCGCCGATCCGGCGGCCGCGGCCGTGGCGGACGCGGGGGCCTGGCTGAAGCTCACCAAGGGGGCCTGCGCGGCGTTGGCTGCGGCGGGCTGGCCCGCGTCCGCCGATGGAGCGTCCGCCTGGGCCTGGGCCACCACGGGCGCGGCCGGCGGAATCCTTGTCGGCGCGGGCGCCGGCGTGGCCGCGGGCTTGGGCGTGGGGGCCGGCGTCGGGCGCAGCGTGGCCTGGGGCCTGGCATGGGGCGTGGGCCGGGGCGTGGCCTGCGTTGCGGCCGGGGCCTGCGCCTGGGGCGCCGGGGCCTGCGCCTGGGGCGCCGGGGCCTGCGCCGCCGGGGCGTGGGCCGGAGCCTGGGCCGGGGCCGCCACCGCCCTGGCCTCCGCCAGCACCACCGCGTCCGGCTGCGGGGCCAGCAGGGCGGCCTGCAGGGCCGTGGTCTGGCCGTCGCCGCCGTCCTCAACGTCCGTGGGCTTGGGCTGCACCGCGGCCTTGAAGTGGGCCGCCAGCGCGGACAGCATCCCGGGCCCGGGCGCTTCCTCCTCGCCGGACTGGGCCGCGCGGGCTTCGGCCTGGTGCAGGTGCTGGCTCACCAGCTGGCGGGCCTGGCGCGAGGCGCTGTCCTCGTGCTTCACGTCCTCGGTGTCCGGCTCGGCCGGGCCCCGCGCGGGCGGGGCGCCCAGGGCGGCCTCGGCCGGCGCGGCCGGGGTGGGGAACTCGAAGGCCACCGCGTCGTCGCCGTTCTTGGGCGCGGCGCTGGAGTCGGACGGCTCCGGGCCGATCAGGCCCTGGTGCCAGGCCATGGCGCCCAGGCCCAGGCTGGCGCAGAGCAGCAGCAGCCAGACCCAGGACGGCACGCCGGAGCTTTCCCTGCGGCCCAGCAGGATCTGCCGGGCCAGGTCCTCGCTGCCCGCGCCGCGGGCCAGCTGCCCCTGCACGCGTTCGCGGCGGGCCTGCTGCAGCACCTGGCGCAGCAGGCGTTCGCCGGGCTCGGGCGCGCATTCCCAGGCCAGGGCGCGCAGGGCCTGGTACTGGGCCCAGTCCGCGCGCAGGCCGGGGTCGCTGCTCAGGCGGCGGCGGGGCTCGTCAAAGAGCGTGCCTTCATCCTGCTTGCTTTGCCGGTCCAAATCCAGGAACAAGAGCGCGTCGCTGGGCTTCATGGCCGGCTCACGCGAGCCCGGCGGTCAGGAAGCCCGGCCCCAGGCGCTGGGCCAGGGCCGCGTAGCCCTCGGCGCAGAGCATCCTGGCCTCGCCCGGGCCGCAGCCCAGGCAGCGCCCGGCCTCTTCATAGGGCAGGCTGTCCAGGTAGCAAAGGCAGAGCGCGGCCCGGTTGCGGGGCGGCACGGCCACCAGGGCCTGGCGCAGGCAGTCGGCGCGCACCTCCAGGCTGGAGGGGTCCCCGCTGGGCGGCCGGTAGTTTCCGGCCACCGCCACCCGCACCGAGCTACGGGCCGCCAGGCTGAACATGGCCGTGGCCACCTTGCCCCCGCCGGCCAGGCTGCCGCGCAGCTCCCACAGCTCGCCCCAGGCCTGGGCCCAGAGCTCCCGGGCCAGGGCCTCGTCCCCGCACATGCGGGTGAAGAAGGCCAGCAGGCGCTGCCCATGGCGCCGTATCAGGGCTTCCCAGGCGGAGGGGTCGTCGTCCCGGGCCGCCGCGGCCAGCTGTTCATCGCTGTAGTTTTCGTAAACGGGCATGCGGGGTGGCGGCCTTGGTGGCTTGTAAAAGTGTCAGGCCGGACCGATCCGGCAGTCTTGTATCGTAACACAAAATTCAGCAGGGGGGTGAAGGCGCGAATGGGCCCAAATGGGCCCCTGGCGGGGCCTTTTTTGGGCGGCTGGGCCCCCGGCCCGCTACTGCAGGTCGATGTGGGTGTTGGACTCGGTGACCTTCAAGTTGCCGATCCAGTCAAAGCCCTGGTAGGGCAGGTGGGCGATCTTGTCCAGCTTGGCGGACTTCACCGCGTAGGTGGCGCAGCCGGTCCAGGTGTCGTCCTCGGCCTGGTTGCGGGCGTAGATGAAGAGGCCCACGGTGCCGTCGTCCTGCCAGCTGGCCTGCACCATGCTGCGGCCGTCGTATTTCGGCGGGATCACGCTCTTGTAAAGGGCCGTCAAATCCACGAAGCCGGCCGGGTTGGCGTCGGCGAAGTTGACCAGGGCGCCGGGCATGTCCGGCAGGGCCAGCCGCCCGGGCCCGTTGAAGGCCGCCACCGGCAGGATGAAGGCGTTGCTCTCGCCGTCGCTGGGCTCGTTGACAAAGAGCAGCCAGTCGCCGGCGCTGTTGCCCGAGACCTCCAGGTCGCGGGTGTAGCTGGCCACGGGATGGAAGCTGGGCTGGTTGAAGTCCTGGAAGAACAGCCCCTTGGGCACGGTGCCGTCCATGGACCCGCAGCGGTAGTTCACCAGGGTCCACACCGCATTGGGGCCGACCACCACGTTGCGCAGCAACTCCTGGGGGCCCTTCTCGTCCACCACCAGCTGCTTGCAGGGGCCCGCAAAGCCCTTGGATTTCAGCTCGGCCAGGCTCATGGCCGGGTCCGCGGCGCGGGCGGAGATGGACAGGGCCATGAGGCCCACGGCGGCGAACGCTGACAGGGTGCTGCGCACGGATGTCCTCCAAAGCGGGTGCTGGTGATGGGAAATCATAACAGGCCGGGGCCGCAACGCGCCATCCATAGCGCCGCTCGGGCGGCCAGGCCTTGGCCCAGGAGCCCGGCGGCCGGGATTTAAGTAACTGCCAACACTGTGCTTGGGAATTTATTCATCACCATCCGCTCCTGTCTTGGATAGTCAAATCTTTGTCCCAGCGGCCCAAATGGGCTTCAATGCTTTTGGCAGATTGTGGTCGAATTTGGTGCCGATACAATTTAGCCCATGGCATTTGAAATCCCACCATTCTTCGTCCTCCGGTTTCCCTTGTTCTACGTAATGCTGGATGAATTCAATCGCTCCATCGGGGGCTCCGCGGTGATATTTCGTAGTGGTATTGTTTTTGGGCCCATCGTCATCCAATGCAACGTCGAAAGTAAGGTAGGGATCATAGGTCGGGGAGTTGGGTTTTTCTGAGTAGTCGAATTGCCAATGTTTGACAGCGTTTGATTTCTCGTCACAGATAAGAACGGAAAGTCGCGTGTCTGGTTCACATTCTGTGCAGCTATAGGAGCGGATGAAAAAGAGCGGCCCCGAATGGGAGCCTATCAGGGCCTCGCCTTGGAAGTCCCCCATCAGGAATTTGCCGACCGGAATGATATGGTAAGATTCTCGGGTACGTTTTAGGTACCAGAAGTGGGTATTTGGGTCTTTGAGATTGGCGTCGCCGACAAATTGGACCGCGCCCACCAGGACATCTGGATGCCTATTCATTGGCGAACTCAATATCCAAAAGGAAAGAGGTACATCTGTTTTGGCCCTCATCTTTGTGCGGAAAAAACCTTGGATCTCCGTGAAATCTTTGATGGAAACATTGGTGGATAGCCTAAACGACTCATAACTTGGATTTCCGCCGTGTATTTCAACGGGCACCAGGTGATCAACGATGTCTGCCAGTGACTCCAACTTTTCTTGAGAAGATGAAAAGGGTTGAGAAAGTGAAGGGACAGAGTCCTCGGCCGATGCAGCCCCAACAAACCCAGCGACCATAAGTGGGAGTGTCCAGGACATCCATTTCATTGCTGGTCCTCCGTTGGCGCGACAAAGCCGAAATACTGCGGTTTGGACAGGAGCGACATGTCAGAACCTGACCGTCAGGCCCAGCCCGGGCGCCCGGCCTTGGGCCAGCAGCAGGGGGCTTAGGCGCAGGCCCGCCCCGGCGTTGGGCAGCAGCTGGGCCTTCAGGGCGTGGATGTTGGCGCTGGTCACCAGCAGGCCGATCAGCCCGGAAAACAGCGCCGCCCCGCCGGCCAGGCAGAGGATGCCTTCGCCCGCTTGGAGCACCACGTCGCCGCGGTCCTGGCCGTTCTGGCTCAGGCTCAGGCCGCCGGCCCCGGCCAGCCCCACGGCCAGTCCCAGGCCCCCGCACCAAAGCTCGAATTGGCGGTCGCTGTCCAACAGTTGGAGGCGCGCCTGCAGTTCGGCCTGGCTCGGCGGCGGCGGGGCATCGCCGTGGTAGAGCGTGTCGCGGTGGGTGTCGGACTGGGGCGGCAGCCCGGCGTCAGGAAAGGACCAGAGCGGGCCGGCCATCGCGGCCACGGCCAGCCAGGCCAGCATTCCAGGGACGGTCCTCACGGCTGCCAGGCGGGCTTCTGGTAGCCCGTGCGGGCCAGCTCTTCGGGCCCCAGCACCGGGAACACGTCGTCGGCCGTGCCGGTCAGGCCGTCCGGGCCGGTGTCCATCAGCAGATAGCGCTTTCCCCCGGGCTGGAGGCGGTACGCGTGCTGGAGCTCGATCTTCTGGAAGTTGTTGCCCTGGCTGGGGTCGTGCAAAAAGTGGGTGCCGTCGCCCTTCAGTTCATCCAGGGTGGCGGGGTAGGCGCCATGGACCAGCTTGTAGTATTCCAGGGCCATGACGGTCTGCTTCAGGTACTGCTTGGACAGGCTCTGGTAGATCCCGGGCATGTAGGACCGGGTCAGGCCGCTGTAGGCCAAATGCGTGAAATAGTACAGCCCGACCGTCCCGGCCAGGACCCCGGCCAGGGCCAGGGCGATCAGCTTGGCCCCGCCCGCCTTTAGCTTGATGGCGCCGGCCACGATCGCGGCCACGCCCAAAAAGATCCCGATCACGGGGATGAAGGAGCACCAGCCCAGGCCGTACTCCCAACCGCTGACTTTGTCCTTGGTCCGCGCCATCCGTCCCCCCTTTGGTGATTCCCGCTGAAATCTCATTCTAGGCCCAAGGCCATGGGATGGGTAGGCGCAAGCCGCCGCCCGGCCCAAGGCTGGAGTCCCGGCCCTGGCTGTGGCAGACTCCTGCCATGAAAAACCTCTCCAAACTCATCATTTGCCTCATCGCCGGCTTTGCCCTGGGCTTTGGGGCCGAGGGCATCGTCAACATCGGGTTCCAGAAGATGCGCACGGCCGCCTTCCTGGGCGAGGCCGTGGCCCAGATCCGGCACCTGGACGACGAGGCCCTGGCCTTCCAGGCCGTGCACGGGCGCTTCCCCCGGGACGCCAATGAGATGGCCGCGGCCGGCCTATGGAAGGCCTCGGACCCGCCCGTGGAACGGCTGCGCGGCGGGGCCCAGTGGGTCACGGTCTTTGACGGGGAAGGCGGCTTTGTCTACGCCAGCGCCACGGGCAAGGTGTACCTGAACGTGGACCTGAAGAACGACAAGCTGCGCCGGGTGGACGCGGCCGAGATACGGCGGGGCGGCATCGTGCCGGACGGGGCCTACTAGCCCGTGGCCCCGGCCCCGGCGGTGGCACAAACTCTAAAATAAGTAGCCACCATCAAGGTTTGACGGTTAACATCCGAGGTAGCCTCCGGCCCCACCCACGCGCTTTCCGCAGCGGCCGGCCCGACCCGGCCCCCGCGGCCAAGGAGCCCCATGCCAGACCCATCCCCCGCCGCCCAGCCCCTGGGCACCGTGCTCGTGGCCGAGGACCAGCCGGCCATCCTGGAGATGACCAGCCGCATGGTCCAAGCCTACGGCTACGAGGTACTCAGCGCGCCCAGCTCCACCAAGCTGCTGGAGCTGGCCCAAAAGCACCCGGGCAAGATCGTGGCCCTGCTCACGGACCTGGTGATGCCCGGCATGGACGGCCGCGCCTTGGCCGCCGCGGTGAAGGCCCTGCAGCCGCAGGTGAAGGTGCTCTACATGACCGGCTACCCCGAGGGCCTGATGGAGCCGGACGGCACGCTGCAGCCCGGCGTGCAGCTGCTGGCCAAGCCGTTCACCCGCATGGCCCTAGGCGAAAAGCTCGAAGAGCTGCTGAAGGCCTAGACTGTCTGAAACTTAATTAGGTGACCCGTGGCCAAGAACGCGCCCAAGAAAAAACTCAACGACCTGAAAGTGCTGCTGGGCATCCTGATGGTGCTGATCGGCATCGTGTCCGAAGTGCAGAGCCGCATCGGCCGGTACCGGCTGCCCGGCGGGGTCTGGTGGACCCTCGCCGGCGTCCTGCTCATGCTCAACGGGTTCGGCATCCTGCCGCCCAGGAAAAAATCCTAGCCCGTGGGAAAGCACCTTGAAGGAGTTGGCCTGTGAAGAACGCCGGCAAAAAACCGAAGGTCAGCGAATGGAAGGTGCTGCTGGGCATGGCCCTGCTGCTGCTGGGCATCGCCTCGGAGTTCCTCATCAGCCTCCAGCGGGCCCCCATCCCGGGCGCCCTGTGGGGCTTCCTGATCGGGCTGATGCTGATGCTCAACGGCCTGGGCGTGATCCCGTGGCGGCGGGGCTGAAAAGAATCGTAACACCCCGTTAAATTTTCACCCAGCGCCTCCCGACGACTGGCTAGCCAGTATTAATAAAAGGCGACTATCCCCTTACGGCAAGTAAATAAGGTTCGCATGATTTCGGCATAGTTCGGCCCCTCTTTTTTGGCATTTATGGACCTGCAAAAAATGGCTTGAAATCGGCAAACATAAACTTGACGGACGGACCTTAAAGCCATACCCTAGCTCATCTCTTGCCGGAGGTTAGGTCATGGCTATAAAGCTCAGCTTCGATTTTAGGACGATGCGCCTCAATCTAGAGGGCGAAGGAAAGGACCTTATTTCGGTCCTCGAGGCCGTCAAGGTCGCTGCCCCTAGCTTTGACGAAATTCGGTTGTTTGGCCTTGGGAAGATGCCTGATGAATCAGAGGCCCCGGCTTTTGTCCCTAACGCCGGAGGGGCCGCCGCCCCTGGTGTTGGCGGTCTAAAGCCCGTGGGTGTGCGCGAGTTCACCAAGACCCTTAGCCTTGATTCCCACTTCATAAAAATTGCAGCAGTAGCCTTCTACCACCGCGAGTTTGCCCAGAAGGCCACCTTTACAGCTAAAGAAATGGGAGATTGGTTTGGGCTGTGTGGATTTCAGAAGCCCAAGCAAATGTCCGTTGCCTTATCGGATACCTTGCGCCGTAGGGCATTCATTGAGAACAAAGGCCGCGACCAGTGGGCACTATCTACCACCGGAGAAAATGCGGTCCGAAAGTTAATGGGGCAATAAAGACGAAAACCCTAGGCTCCACTCTTGCCGGAGATAAGCCTAGGGTTTTCGAGGCCCCCCACTCAAACACATGGAGGAAGCTATGCGGCCACCGTAATGCTAAATCGGTAACCTAAGTCCAGGGACGGTCTATTTGACGTCCCCCTTATGGCGGCGTGGCGAAACTGGCAGACGCACCAGAAGTGGACTCTGGACCCCTACAGGTTCAAATCCTGTCGCCGTCATTAGTGACAAGTTATACCACGTAAAGGTTAGTCTGTCTATCATAGGACTAACCTTTACGTGGCCTTTTATCTATAGGAGCTAACTATGCCGATTAAAAAGTCAGATTTCTCAAAGCTAATCAAAGCTGCTTCCCAGCCAGTTCAATCATTGGGAAAAACAGCGCCCGGGGGCTCTTCCGGTTCGAGTAGCGCCAAGAAAACTCGTCCACGTAATGCTGAAGGTGTTTCGGGGAAACGGCATGGTGCGTCCCGTGGATTGAACGCTTAAGCTGGCTCCAAAAGCCTTCAATCGTGTTGGTGTGTGAATTTCCTCGCACGTATTCTTTGACGCCGTGATTTACGGTGCTGTGCTTGTACCCTGGCTTTGTAATGCCTCTGTAGGACTTAAATTCATCCGTCATTAGAGTTGAGCCCAAACGCACATTAGCGCGGATCAAAGGCTGAATCGTTGAGGATTTAACGTCCCCCACTACTTGGGCCACAATACGCCCCTTTTCGCGTTCCACCATCCCAACAACCGCCGTCTTTCCGTCTGCTCCACGTCCACGCTTACCGTGACGCTTACCGCCAACGTAAGTTTCATCGGCCTCAACCGTGCCTGACAGCTTGGTATTAGCTTGGTCGAACAGAAGGCGAATCTGGTAGGCCATCCGCCAAGCTGTTTTATAAGTGACTCCTAATTTGCGCTCTAAAGACTTGGCAGATACTCCGTTCTTATCATTGGCAAAAAGGAAGATGGCAAAGAACCATTTGATTAGGGGCGTATTAGACTTGTGGAAAATAGTTCCCGCTAAAGGGTGAAGCTGATAGCCGCACCATTGGCAAGCCCAGCACTTGCGGCCCTCGACCTTGGAAAAATTGGTCTGTTTGCCGCAATCAGGGCAAGCCTTCAAAGCCCCGTAGCGGTTTTGAAAGATTTCCTCAAGGCAGGTATCTTCGTCCTGATATTGTGCCTGAAACTCTAGGATGGTAAAGCGTTCGCTGTCTTGCATGGCCTATCTCCTGGGTGGCTGATAGGTAAAATATAGCCTAAACGCTACTTGCTGTCAAGGGATAATTGCCTAATAAAATTTGCGGCATCGCTTCCTAGTCCGCGATAATTTCAAAGGCGCTGATCGGAACCTATTTTTGGATGTCAGCTTGGGCGTTTGAAACAACGCATCGGTTGTGGGGGAGAGAATGGCGGATAAGTATTCTTTTTTGGAATATTATCGGGACCGATACTTTAAGTCGATAGAGCGTCGGGACAAGATTAAAGACGAAATCAATTTTCCGGCAAGCCTTGTCGGCGGTTACATTGGTCTTGCCATCTACTATTTTCAAAACCTTCCAGAACTTAGAGTGGGATGGATCTACTGCCTGTTCTACCTTTCAGTGGCCCCCATAGTGTTAGTCGTATTCATGGCAATTTGGCATTTGAAAGAGGCGTTCAGAGGCATCTACAGCAAGTCTATTGCCTATCCTTCAGAACTTAATAAGACCAAAGAGGCCTTGGAAAATTATTATAGAGAGATCAAGAAAAAGAACATTCAAAAGATGATCAAAGCGGATTTTGACAGAATGTTTGAGAACCAATATTCCGAGGCAATCGAATACATTGAGCGAGAGAATCAGGTTAAGGCACAGGCGCTCTTTATGGCGAAGAGGTATATTGTGGTGGGTATCCTGCCAGCGGTATTCAGCGCCAGCCTATTCGCTACTATAAAGTACGAAAATAGAGAAGATCAAAGGATCCAAATCTCCGCTTGGCCTAAGGAGATGATGGTGCAATTTAAGTCGGAAGATCAAAGCAAAAGCGCGCCAGACGGGAAAAAGCCAGCCGTTCAAATCCAGCAGCCCTAACCTCAGCCGGTGGATATGCCTAAGAAACCTGAAATGCCACTCATGCACGTCTATTTGGAAGGCGTTGTGAAATCCGGCCTGAAAAATGTGGACGTGAAGGACAAGATTCAGCATGTTTTTGTGCTGATGATGGAAAACCGCTCCTTTGACCATGTATTTGGCCGTTATACCGGAAGCGATACGGCTGCCAAGAAATTGGACAATCTGGTCAATAGTGGTTGGATCAACAAGTCTTTGGCGGACACCCACGGCAAGGCCTACGCCCTCGCTGCGGCTGTGGCTCAGGATCATGTAACTCCAGATCCGCCACATGAGATGGAAGACACTCTTTTCCAGCTCACCGGGTTGGCTCCCGACCGCAACCCCAAGGCGCCATATAGCTACAAAGGTCTCACCAAGACCAACCAAGGGTTCATTTCGGCCTACCTGTCCACACCCGCAATCGCCGCGCTGACATCGCCCGTGGATCCTGTGCCAGTCATCGCCAGCTGGAATCCAGCCGACGCGGGCGTGCTTAGCGCCCTAGCCCAGGAATATGTCGTTTGCGACAAATGGTTCAGCTCCCTGCCAGGGCCCACCTGGCCGAACCGTCTGTTCGTCCACGCAGGCCACTCCGGCGGCCTGGACTACAGCCCGGACACGGGCAGCTGCACGGACCGCTTCTTTGTGGACGGCTACGACCTGGGCAAGACCATTTTTGACAAGCTGCACGACCAGCTAATCGGCGACCAAGAACCTACCGCCAGCATCTACACGGACGGAGCCATTCCGCTGGCGATGTGCCTGAAGGGCATCAATAACAACAAGCTGAGTTCCAAGGCCCCAATCGTCCCCTTTAGTGATTTTGCATCCGACTTAGGCTCGGGCAAGCTGGACGCTAAGCAATACGTGTTCATTGAGCCAAATTACGGCAAGGCCCTGGGCACCAACGTCACCAATGAATACGACGGCGGCAATTCCCAACACGCAGTGGCATCGTTCCAAGCTGGCGAGCAGCTCATCGCCGACGTGTATAATGCAATTCGCACCTCGAAACTGTGGGCCACTTCTTTGCTTATTGTTACTTGGGACGAGCATGGGGGATTTTTTGACCACTGCCCACCACCTACCAGCCCTAGCCTGATACCGACCGGAACGACGACCTACAGCCAACACAAATTCAATTTCGACACGCTGGGAGTGCGAGTACCGGCATTGTTTATTTCACCGTATGTGAAAAAGGGCCATATCCACAGCGATGTGCATGACCATTCGGTAATTCCGAATTTTATCTCAACGTGGTTCACGGGCAATCCGCTTCCTCAGGGTCGGCAACCCGCCAAAGGCGGGGTTGCTGCACTGAGCGCACAGAGCGGGCTCTTTGATTGGACGCTCGACCCGGCTGCTCCACGTTTGCCCCAGGCTTCCTTGACCTGGACGGGCGCGGCCAAGCTAAAATTGCAACAGACTCAAAACGTAGTTCGAAACATCACCTCGAAATTCTTGCCTTCGGGGACCATTGGCGACGGACCAGCATCGCGTACAGTGAAGACCCGGGTGGTGCTCGCGGCCCTAGCCCAAGCCAAAGCCCAGGCTGCTAGCGCCCCCACGGTAAAGGACAAGATTCAGGTGGGGAAGGCGGCCAACCAAGCGGTCCGGTCCTTGAAGACGCGGGATGAACACCTGGCCTACATTAAAAAGCACACCCCCGGCTGAAGACGGTCCAGGCTGGCACGTGATTCCGTATCGGAAAGATTAGAGTGCAAAAAAGGCCGCCAGATAAATTGGCGGCCTTTTCATGCGACATGTCGGAGTTCTCTATTTCGTGCCGGACTTTAACAGGTTCAGTAGACCTGGGCCGAGCGCAATAACGGCCGCTCCCCGACTGGAATTAGGGATATTGAAGTCGCGTTCAATGCCGAATCCAATATACATGTAGTTGTCGAGGTCGAAGAGCACCCCATAGTCTATAAAGCTGAAAGTGGATCCGCCTGCGTTGGAAAACAAGTCCGTCACACTTTGACTGCCAAAAGAAACGAAGTCGGAGGCCCCGATATAGCTGCCGCCAAAGTATTTTTTAATGCCCCAGGCCAAGCCAATGGGGGCTGGAGCCAGGCTGAGTTTTCCGGTTTCATCTTGGTGCAGGTCAAAGGTCCCCAGGGGTATCCAAAGTCCCTTATCGGTCCCACCGATCCCATAGAATGACCAAGCCAGACCGGGCTTGAAGATATAGTTGACTGTTCCGACCCCTTTGCCCGACCCAGATGCATAGGTGAAATTTTCGTTCCGATTGTAGGAATAGCTCAGAGTTAGATAAGCACCGGGATCTTCGTCTCTGATTCCGTTGAGGGTCGACAGATAAAATCCGACAAAATTGGCGCTCGGGTCGATCGTAGCTTTGTATTTGTTACGGCCGACAATAGATACATCGGAAAGACCAGAATCGGCGTTAGTCACTGGCTTCCATTTGCCGTAGTTCTCTTCGTCACCGGGGGTCACGGAGTAGGCCAGGATATAAATGTTATAAGTGGTTCCAGAGCCTTCAATAGGAATACGTTCAAAATAGGGGTCCTGGGAAGGAGAAAGGTCAATGACCCCGGTTTTTGCACTGTCACCCAGGCTTCCAGCTGTGGAAGTTACCAAACTAAGGAACCACTGGGGCGCGTTGCCCTTGGGGTCGTCGCTGAGTCTTTCGAAGATCTCGGAATTCTTATCGGACAACGCCAAGCCAGCAAAGAACAATTTCGGCAAGCCATCCTTCGTCGTCGAGGGCGCTTTGCCCTTCAGGGCGTTCGGCTTGCCGGCCGTTCCGGTAGCGACGCCTGCCTTTGGCGTGACATCCTTGGCCGCGTCAGGCGCCGCCATCGCGCGCTGGGAGGCGCAAACGGTGAGCAGCGCCGCCATAAGCACAAGCCTATCTATACGTTGATGAACCATGTTCCCCCCATTTGATAGCCTTGGTTCCATCGCCGATGATGAAAAGGATGACGCCTCTGTCATTTCGGATTGGATGTTAGCCTGCCATTTCTATGACCTCAATCAATATGCATGGAGAAGGATCTTATTTAAGAGTGCCTAATTTTTTAACAATCCCGAACAAGAGCTACGATTTCCTGAACCATCATGCCATCCATTGTCTACCCAATGGCACTGGCCGTTAAAGCTGACCTATGGCAAAATTTTGTCGTCGAAAATCAACTGACTAGCCTACCATCGGCAAGGCCACCCCATGCGCAACATCATCCTCTGGATCGGCATCTCCCTGGACGGCTACATTGAAGGGCCCAACCAGGACATCAGCTGGCACAAGGTGGACGCGGAATTCCACCAGTACGCCAACGACGAGCTGTCCGAGATGTCCGCGTTCCTGCAGGGCCGCAAGACCCACGCCCTGATGGCCGACTTCTGGCCCGGCGCGGCCGGCAAGCACCCGGACAACCACCAGCTGGTGGAATTCGCCGGCATCTGGACGCACATGCCCAAGCACGTCTACAGCCGCACCTGGACCGACGCGGGCTGGAACACCACGGTGCACCGCGAGGTGGTGAAAGCCGAGGTGGAAGCCCTGAAGGCCCTGCCCGGCAACGACATGACCGTGGGCGGCGCGGACCTGGCCGCGGAATTCATGAAGCTGGGCCTCATCGACGAATTCCGGATCTTTGTGCATCCGGTCATCGTGGGCAGCGGCAAGCGCCTCTTTGCCGAGGGCGCACCCAAGCAGGAGCTGGAGCTGCAGGAGACGAGGCAGTTCGGCAACGGCGTGGTGATGCTGCGCTACGCCAAGGCGGCCTAGGTGCCGGCGATGCGGAAGGTCATCTGGTGGATGATGGTGTCCTTGGACGGCTACTTCGAAGGGCCGGACCACGACCTGAGCTGGCACCACGTCGACGACGAGCTGCACCAGCACCTGAACGACGCGATCCGGCCCATGGGCGCGCTCCTAAGCGGCCGGACCACCTGGCAGCTGATGGCCGACTTCTGGCCCAACGCCGCCCAGCTGTTCCCGGATGAGCGGCTGATGGCCGAATACAGCGAGATCTGGAAAGCCAAACCCAAGCTGGTCTACTCCCGCACCCTGCGTGAGGCCGGCTGGAACACCACCATTGTCCGCCAAGTGGACCCGGCCGAAGTCCAGGCCCTGAAGGCCCAGCCCGGCGGCGACCTCTGCCTGACCGCGGGAGACTTGGGCGCGGAGTTCATGCGGCTGGGGCTGGTCGACGAAGTCCGGCTCTATGTGAATCCGGTGGTGTTGGGGAGGGGGAGGTTGTTGTTTGGGGCGGGGGTGAAGAGGGAGTTGGAGCTGCGGGAGACGAAAGGGTTTGGGAATGGGGTGGTGATGATGAGGTATGGAGAGCCAAAATAGATTTGGCGGTTTTAGGCTTCCGAAATACTTTGGAGCAGGAATGAAGATAAATCTCCAAGTGAGAGGATACAGAACATTTGGGCATACGAATCCATTGAATATTGATTTGGAGTCAGGGGTTACATCCTTTGTGGGACCAAATAATATTGGAAAATCAAATATCCTAAAGTTTTTTTATGAATTTAGGCATCTTCTGTCCCAACTCTGCAATAGTCAAAATCTCTTGGGGCTACTACGAAATGGAAATATTCAGTTTGGCTTAAACGGAACTAAAGACAACCTCGAGGTCCTAAATTTTGGTGGAGATAGGTCGATCGAAATAGGATTTAAATTTAGTGTATCTCAAGATGAAATAGGCAAAAGCTATTTTCTAAAAGAATTAAATTTATATATTGAGTCAATTCAGAATGGCCAATTTCAGTCCGTTCAAATAGTGAGCGCCGTGGATTCCGAAGGAAATACAATTCCGGGAACAAATTTACATATGCCGAATGGTCTCGAGGATTTCACGCGGCTCATCTCCTTCTTTGGGAGAACCTTTTATATTGGATCTGTTCGGCATCTTTTGGCATCAGGATCGGGATCCAGCTTCGACATTGGTGTCGGTACAAACTTTATAAATACTTGGGATTCTTGGAAGAATGGGGTCAACAAGGGAAATGCAAAGGCAATCATCAACGTCACTCAAAGGATAAAAGATATTTTAGAATTGGAAAGTTTAGAAATTAACAAAAGTTCAGATGGACAATATTTGACGATCAATCTTAACGGGGAGCCTCACAGGGCCGATGAGGTTGGATCCGGGATTTCGCAAATAGTTCTGATCTTGGCGAATCTGGCGATCAGTCGTCCGAGCATGCTTCTATTTGATGAGCCGGAGTTGAATCTCCATCCCGCTATGCAGGCAAAATTTCTGTCAGCGGCAGCGGAATATTGTAGTTGGGGCATACTGTTTTCTACTCATTCGATTGGCCTTGCGCGGACAGTTTCGGATAACATTTTTTCACTTTCCAGGAGTGCGAATGGGAAGCTAATTGTGGCTAGGCTTGGGGCGCCCATGACATTGGCGGTGCTAGCGGGCGAACTCAGTTTTAGCGCGCTTTCTGAACTCGGAGCGAGCGCAATTCTTTTGGTAGAAGGGTCTACGGACATTCGCTTAATTCAACACTTTTTAAGGCTTCTTAAGAAAGATCATATAGTGATGATCATTTCCATGGCTGGAAAGAATATGATTAAGAAAGACTCGGATCTAGAGTTATTGGAAATTATGAGACTTGGGAAAAGTGTATATGCTTTGGTTGATAGTGAAAAGTCATCAGAGGAAGAGGAGACTCCAAGAGAGAGAATTGAGTTTAGGGAATGTTGCACAAGGCACGGAATCAACTGTCACATTTTGGACTTTCGAGCGACGGAGAATTATCTTTCAGATGCCGCTATCAAAGAAGTCCTTGGAGAAAAATTTAATAAACTTGGAAAATTCGAATCCTTATCTGGAACCGAAAATAGGTGGCCTAAGTCAAAAAATTGGCTTATTGCTTCCAAAATGTCTTTCGATGATATTTCCGGGACGGATCTCGGAAATTTCTTAAAGGCTATTTAAATTTCGAGTGTGTATTTTGACTTTTAGTTGAGCCAATAGGATCCTTTATTCGGAGGCGATTCATGAGGCTCTATAAGTACTACTCAATTGTCGGCAAAAAAAGGGGATATTTTTTAGATTGCATCGGAAATTCTAGGTTATACCTTGCAAGTCCGATCGAATTTAACGATCCATTTGATTGCGACGTTCCATATCACCTTACATACGGTGGACTGAGGAAGCTTCAGGCACTGGCTTTAATTGATTATAGGTATATTGGAAAGGTTACGCCGGGTAAGAGTGTTAGGGATTATTTGAATGATCCAAAGAAGCGGGACTCCGACATTGTTGAAAATCAAGAATTCAACGAGAGCATCAGAAAATCTACACTAGCTGGAACCCTCTATCGAGCCAGAATTACAAGCTTTTGCGCAGGCGAAGTTCGTGGAACGGATGAAGAAATCTTGATGTGGTCACACTATGGCGATCGACATAGGGGTATATGTCTGGAGTTTGATTTTGATCCAAGCCTCCGCTGGTTGCATCCAGTATCGTATTATGCGCAGAGGCCGTCGTTTGAAGCACTATTTGAGAGCGATCCCTCATTTGTAAAATCGATGACCACAAAGTCTTTGGTTTGGAAATACGAACATGAGTATAGGATCATCAGAGACCGTGATGATGTCCATTACCCATTTCGTAAAGAGTCTTTGAAGGGAATATATTTTGGTGCGAAAGCTTCTGATACTGACATCCAGGAGATGACCTCCAATGTAAGAAGACATGGATACAGGAAGATATCGCTGTATAAAATGGTACCAAGTCAATTTGACTTCAAGTTGGGACAAAGGCTGGTAACTAGAATCATTTAGATGTGGTTTGGGTTTGAGGCCGGGAGAGCTAGGGTCCATTGAGATTAGTTGTGACCTAGCCCCATCTCTCCCTTTCCTGTAAACTTCTTAGCCCCCCAGTCCCCAACCCCGGACTGGCCGTATAACCCTTGCCAGCCAACGGTCCCAGCCGGCTTTTCCGACTGGTGAAACAAGGATCTGACTTCTGATGCCAGCTATCCAACGCAAACCCTTCATCGCCTCCACAGCGGTCCTAGACGACCTGCTGAAGCGCCGTATTGTGTTCCTGGACGGGGCCATGGGCTCCATGATCCAGCGGCGGAAGCTGGTGGAGGAGGATTATCGGGGGGAGCGCTTTAAGCACATTGTGAAGCCGCTCAAGGGCGCCAATGAGCTGCTGGTGCTCACCCGGCCGGATGTGATTGAGGACATCCACCGGCAGTACTTGCAGGTCGGGTGCGACATTGTCGAGACCTGCTCGTTCAACGCCATCCAGTTCAGTTTGGCCGAATACGGGCTGGAGACCTATGCCCGGGAGCTGAACCTGGCCGCGGCGGCCGTGGCGCGCAAGGCCGTGCAGGCCGAGATGGAGATCCAGAAGCGGCCGCTCTTCGTGGCCGGGTCCATCAGCCCCCTGGGCAAGACCCTGAGCATGTCTTCGGACGTGAACCACCCGGAGCAGCGGGCTGTCACCTGGGACCAGGTGGTGGCGGCCTACGAGGAGCAGGTGGAGGCCCTGGTGGATGGCGGGGTGGACCTGCTGCTGCCCGAGACCACCATTGATACGTTGAATCTGAAGGCCTGCCTCTTTGCCATGGAACGCGTGTTCGACCGCAAGGAAAAGCGCGTGCCCGTGATGCTGAGCCTGACCATCACCGACGCCAGCGGACGCATCCTGGCGGGGCAGACCATTGACGCGGCCTGGGCCTCGCTCAACCACGCCAAGCCCTTCTGCATTGGCGTCAATTGCGCCATGGGCGCTGAGGCCATGCGGCCCTTTGTGAAGACGCTGGCGCATATCGCCGATACCTACGTTCATTGCTACCCGAATGCGGGGCTGCCGAACCCGCTGAATGAGACGGGCTATGACGAGACGCCGGAGATCACCTCGGCGGCGCTGGACGGGTTCGGTAAGGAAGGCTTGCTCAACATCGCGGGCGGTTGCTGCGGGACGACACCGGAGCACCTGAAGCTGATCATTGAGAAGCTGAAGAAGTACCCGCCGCGCACGCTGCCGCATCCGCCTGAGGCCTTGCGGCTGAGTGGGCTGGAGCCCTTCACCCTGACGGGTTCGGGCACCTTTGTGATGATCGGCGAACGCACCAACGTGACCGGCTCCCCCAAGTTCAAGAACCTGATCCTGGAAGGCCACTTTGACCAGGCGCTGGAAGTGGCGCGGCAGCAGGTGGCCAGCGGGGCCAACATCATCGACGTGAACTTTGACGAAGGCCTGCTGGATGGCGAAGCCAGCATGCGGCACTTCCTCAACCTGATCGCGTCTGAGCCGGACATTGCCCGCGTGCCCGTGATGATCGACTCGTCCAAGTGGTCGGTCATCGAAGCGGGACTCAAGTGCATCCAGGGCAAGGGTGTGGTCAATTCCATCAGCCTGAAGGAAGGGGAAGCCGCCTTCCTGGAACGGGCGCGGCTGATCCGGCGCTACGGGGCCGCGGCCGTGGTCATGGCTTTTGACGAAAAGGGCCAGGCCGCCACCAAGGACGAGAAGGTGCGCATCGCCGTCCGGGCCTTCAAGCTGCTCACCGAGCAGGCCGGGTTCCCGGCCGAGGACATCATCTTTGATTTGAACGTGCTCACCGTGGCCACCGGCATGGTCGAGCATGCCACCTATGCCATGGACTTCTTTGAAGCCGTGGCCGAGGTGAAGAAGCTCTGCCCGGGCGTGCGCTTTTCCGGCGGCATCAGCAACGTCAGCTTCAGCTTCCGCGGCAACAACAAGGTCCGCGAGGCCATGCATTCGTGCTTCCTCTACCACGCCATCAAGGCCGGCCTGGACATGGGCATTGTCAACGCGGGCATGCTGGCCGTGTACGACGAGATCGAGCCCGAGCTGAAGCTGCGCGTCGAGGACGTGCTGCTGAACCGCCGCGCCGACGCCACCGAGCGGCTGCTGGACTACGCTGAGCAGTTCAAGGGCCAGAGCGTGGAAGGCGCCAAGATCGACGACTCCTGGCGCCAGGGCAGCTATGGCGAGCGCATGACGCATGCCTTGGTCAAGGGCCTGGACCAGTTCATTGAGCAGGACACCAAGGAAGCCTACGAGGCCCTCAAAGAGCCGCTACTGGTCATTGAAGGCCCGCTCATGGACGGCATGAAGGTCGTGGGCCAGCTCTTTGGCGAAGGCAAGATGTTCCTGCCGCAGGTGGTCAAGAGCGCCCGGGTCATGAAGAAGGCCGTAGCTTGGCTGGAGCCGGCCATGGAGGCGGCCAAGGCCAAGTCCGGGGGCAGCAACCAGGGCAAGGTGCTGCTGGCGACCGTGAAGGGCGACGTCCACGACATTGGCAAGAACATCGTGGGTGTGGTGCTGGCCTGCAACGGCTACGAAGTGATCGACCTGGGCGTGATGGTGGAGAGCAGCAAGATCTTCCAGGCGGCCAAGCAGCACAACGTGGACTTCATCGGCATGAGCGGCCTGATCACGCCCAGCTTGGACGAGATGGCCAGCAACGCCGAAGAAATGGAGCGCCTGGGCTTCAAGGTGCCGCTGCTGATCGGCGGGGCCACGACGAGCAAAGCCCACACCGCCATCAAGCTGGCGCCCAAGTACAGCGGGCCCACCGTGCACGTGGGCGACGCCAGCCTGGTGGTCAACGTGCTGTCGGCCCTCAAGAACGAGCAGCTGCGCGACAAGTTCCTGCTGGACCTCAACTTCCAGTACGAGCAGGCCCGTGTGCGCCACGAAGCGGACAAAGCCGGCAAGGCGCCGATCCTTTCGATCACCGAAGCCCGCAGCCGCGCGCCCCAGTTTGACTGGGCCGCCGCCGACATCCCTACGCCGAAGAAGCTGGGAGCCCAGGTCTGGCCCGAGATCGGGCTGCAGCAGCTCTCCGAGTTCATCGACTGGACGCCGTTCTTCCTGACCTGGGAGCTCAAGGCCCAGTTCCCGCAGATCCTGGAGCACCCGCTCTACGGCGAGCAGGCCAAGATCCTCTACAACGACGGCAAGAAGCTGCTGGAAGACATCATCCGCAACAAACGCGCCAAGCCGCGGGCGGTGGCGGGGCTGTTCCCGGCCAACCGCGTGGGCGATGACGTGGAAGTCTATTCAGACGCTTCGCGGTCCAAGCTGCTGACCACGTTCCGCTTTCTGCGCCAGCAACAGGACCTCAAGCCAGGTGATCCTCTTCGCAGCCTCTCGGACTTTGTCGCGCCCAAAGACAGCGGCCGCATCGACACCGTGGGCGCCTTTGCCTGCACCGCGGGCCAGGAGATCGAAGAGTACGCCCTTTCGCTCAAACAGAGCGGCGACGATTACAAGGGCCTGTTGGTCCAGGCCCTGGGCGACCGCCTGGCCGAGGCCCTGGCCGAGTTCCTGCACCTGCAGGTGCGCAAGGCCTGGGGCTACGGCGAAAGCGAAGGCCTGACCATCCCCGAGATCATCAAGGAGAAGTACCGCGGCATCCGCCCGGCCTCCGGCTACCCCTCCGCACCCGACCACACGGAAAAGGACGCCATCTGGTCCCTCTTGGACGCGGAAAAGGCCACGGGCATCAAGCTGACCAGCAGCTACGCCATGCACCCGGGCGCCAGCGTCAGCGGCCTGTACTTTGCCCATCCGGACAGCCGGTATTTTGCGGTCGGCAGGATCGCCAAGGACCAGGTGGTGGATTACGCGGCAAGGAAGGGCTGGACGGTCGAACAAGCGGAGAAGTGGCTCGCCCCGAACCTGAGCTACTGAACCTTCAAAGATACTTTGCAGAAGGCCGGGAGTGGTGGGTGTCGCGGAGGAAGCGGACAGGGTTCACCCGTGGGGATGGGCGGCTCGCTTACGTCAGCGGCTGAAATGCCGCTGACTACTCGCCACCCGCAGCCGGTGCAATGTGACCACCGGCTGCAGTCCGTTCCGGAGCGATACCCGCCGCTTCCGGCCGGCCAAGCTAGATGGGCCTCGAAGATAGATACATTGAGGAGGGGCGAGAGGCAGGGGGTGAGCTGGGCTGCTACGGGCCCGCTTACCCCAGGAGTGGGGCCCCACCGGTTCCCTCCGCAGCCCATCTCACCCCCTGCCTCTCCATCATCCTTGAACCTTAAGGGGACGAATCCATGAAGCTCGATTCCACCCCAGCGAACCTCATCCGCGGTTTGCTCGCAGCGCTGGCCTCCGCGCTGCTCATCGTGCACGACCCCGGCTCCACCAACTGGGGCGGCGGCGTGGCCTTCACCCTGCTGGTGCTCTGGCCCGAGGTCGGCTTCAGGCCCTGGCTGCTGCTGGCCTCGGTCCTGGTCTTTGTGCTGAACATGCGCAGCCTGGACCTGCTGCCCTCCAACCTGCCGGCCTGGATCAACCCCATCGCCCTGGTCGGCTCCTTTGGCCTGGCCGCGGCCCTGGCCTGGTCCGGCGTGCTGGGCAAGGCCCAGGCCCTGCGCCTGGCCCTGCTGGGCACGCTGCTGGGCTACCTCTTCAAGTGGGGCCTGGACCTCCTGCCCGGCCGCGAAGCCATCGGCGGGCCGCGCTGGATGGACTTTTTCCTGGGCTTCTGGGCCTGGCAGGGGCCCGTGGCCTGGTTCATCCACCGCCACAAGCGCCGGAGCGCCTGAGATGCCCGTCACCATCCGCCAGCCCACGGACGCCGACCGCGCCGAGGCCATGACCTGGCCCCTGTGGAACTGCGAGCCCAGCGTGTTTGAATGGGGCTACGCCCAGACCGAGCGCTGCCTGCTGCTGGAAGGCGAGGCCATGGTCGAGGCGCGGGGCAAGGAGTTCAGGTTCAAGGCCGGGGACTACGTGGTCTTCCCCAAGGGCCTGGCCTGCAGGTGGCACGTGCTCAGCGCGGTGAAGAAGCACTACACGTTCGACGGAGACTAGAGCGATGACCTTGATCCCTTCCGCTGTCTTTAAAGCCTATGGCCGCAAGCCGGACTGGCTGCGCGCCCAACTGCCCGGCGGCGGCGAGTACGAGGCCACCCGGGCCAAGGTGAAGGGTCTGGACCTGCACACGGTCTGCGAGGAGGCCCAGTGCCCCAACCTGGGCGAGTGCTGGAGCCGGGGCACGGCCACGATCATGATCCTGGGCGACACCTGCACGCGGGCCTGCGGATTCTGCGCGGTGAAGAGCGGCCGGCCCACCGAGCTGGACGAGGCCGAGCCCGAGCGGGTGGCTGAGAGCGTGGCCCGCATGGGCCTCAAGCACGTGGTCATCACCAGCGTGGCCCGGGACGAGCTCAGCGACGGCGGATCCGAAATCTGGGCCCGCACCATCCGCCTGACCAAGGCCGCGGCCCCGCGCACCAGCATTGAAGTGCTGATCCCGGACTTTCTGGGCAAGCAGGACTGCTGGCAGCGGGTCTTTCAGGCCAAGCCGGACATCCTGAACCACAACACCGAGACCGTGCCGCGCCTGGCGCCGACCGTGCGCAGCGTGGCCCGCTGGAGATC
>Ga0210401_10001079_pt1 | contig 32444 bp, 31 predicted proteins | sample IncBWH32MmetaG_FD_150866 | JGI IMG/M metagenome (GOLD analysis project Ga0210401, IMG submission 150866) | Forest soil microbial communities from Barre Woods Harvard Forest LTER site, Petersham, Massachusetts, United States - Inc-BW-H-32-M | ecosystem: Environmental > Terrestrial > Soil >...
TACTCCTCGTTGGTTCGCTGCGCTAACCGAAAAAACGGCTGCCAATCAGTTCGTGCGAGCCAAGTTCGGTGATGCTAGCTCCCCACGGGCTCGCACCGTAATTGTCAGAAATGACAATCCAATTCACGCGGTTAAGAAGCGACGTTGGGCTGATTGAACAGATTATTAAGGCGTAGTTGGCGACAGATTTTTCACACAGCGAAAGCCAAGGTGATTCGTGCCCGTGCTTATCTCCCCCTTCCCTCGCGTGCCCACCATGTAACGCGAACAATATTGGTCGGTGCATAAAAACGAACCGCCCCGTTGGACTTTCTTTCGCTCGTTCGGTTCGTCGGCGTCGTAAGGTGCATCTGGTCCGCTTGGATTTCGCACCAGGTCGCCCGCGTCCACTCGTTGCTGGTAGTAATCCGGCCGATACCAGTCACTCGTCCATTGCCACACGTCTCCCGCCATATCATGAAGACCGTAGCCATTGGCCGGAAACTGCGCCACGGCACTAATGCCCACGTAATGGTCTTCTCCCGAGTCCTTGTCGGGAAAATGCCCTTGAAAAGTATTTGCCATCCACTTTCCTAGAGGTCGAAAATCATCGCCCCAAACAAATGGCTTGCCCGTCAGGCCGCCGCGGGCCGCAAATTCCCATTCGGCTTCGGTTGGCAATCGCTTTCCGGCCCATGTGGCATAAGCCACGGCGTCTTCATACGCGACTTGGACTACGGGATAGTCCGCCTTTCCCTCGATGTTCGAAGCTGGGCCGAGCGGGTGGCGCCAATTCGCGCCGTGAATATACGCCCACCACTGGTAGTGGTCGTTCAAGGGAACTGCGTGATCGGGAGGCGAGAAAACCACCGATCCGGCCACAAGGTTTTCTGGCGGTGCTCCCGGAAAGTCTTCTGCCTTGGGTTTGCGTTCCGCCACCGTGACATATCCTGTCACCTTCACGAATTTGGCGAGCTGTGCGTTCGTGACATCGGTCTGGTCCATCCAGAAACCGTCCACGTACACGCGATGAATCGGACGTGAATCCAACGTCGCCTGCATGCCAACTTGGTCCCCTGCCGGTGGATCCTGCGCGCCCATTGAGAATTCACCGCCGGGTATCCAGGCCATGCCTTGAGGCGCAGGCCCTGTGGGAGAATTCTTGTTTTCAACCGTCGGCGCGAAACCGCTCGAAACCGCGTATGGTTCCTTCGCAGTCGCCGCCTCCGGGAGTTTAGTCGCGTGAACGGACCGGCTCGCGAGCTTCCAGATGCCGAGCCCCGCCGAAAGCAGCGCTACGCACAAGACGATTTTCAACCGATATGTCGGCTTCGTGACCCTGGATTTAGGAACGAACGCGGTGCGTTGTTTTCTTGCCATGGTGCTCAGGCCCTTCCAATGGCACTCCGCAGTTGTTGATTTAAACTGAAAACCTGAGCCGAGCAGCAGTTAGACTCTATGAAAATTACTCCTGCGCTGGCTGCCATGAACCATCTGGATTGTAGGCGGTGATTTTAGATGCTGTGTCAGTTGTCTGCTCGCCGAGATCCTGCTGATAGACAATGCCGTCTTGATTGACAATGAAGGTCATAACTCCGCTGGAGCCATATTGTGCGGGATAGGCAATCAGCGCAAAGCCGCCGGTCAGTTTTCCGTCGACGAGGTAGCTTTTCACTCCACCCTCTGCGTCTGGCCCTTGTGCAACGAGTATCCTATAAAAATAGCCGTAATAGGGGAGTGCCTCTTCTCCTGATTGCTGCAGAGATTTTTCCGAGGCGGCCCTTGCGACCAAGGGCCCCATCGGGCTCTCGGGCTCACCCTTCGAAACGGGCCAATAGAGGCCGTTTTGTTTGCCTGGGTCGCTGTTAAATTGCTGGGCGTAGATACCGCTGGAGTTGCCATCATGCCCCTTCGAAGCGTAATCCTTCTGACTCTGCGGGAACCCTTCGCACACCGCAATGGCACCAAGTTCGTTCCGGCCGACTCGGCGATCGAGGATTTCCTCATTGCCGCGATCAACGTCGAAATACCATGTCTTGCCGTCACGGACGATCGGAAACGGGAATGGCCAATCGCCGGTCCCGACTTGTAAGAATTCGAAGCCCTGCGCTTCAGTGGAAATTGCATGTTTCTGATCGTAGGCTTTGACGAAGTTCGCGAGGACTTGCTTGGCGGCGCCCAGATCGCCGGAGGAAATCAGATCTGCCGCCTGGGGACCAATGATTGGAATGAGTTGAGCCGGATCACCCGACCGCGCAGCGTCCATCAGATTTTTCACCGCTTCCACAGACGAAGCGAAGGTTTTCTGTCCGTCGATTGCCTGCGCGGCCAAGGGTACGGACGTCACAAGACACCCAAGGATCAGCAACGCGACCAGTGCCAGTCTTAGTTCCCGAACCTGAATGGAACCTTGAGTCGTCATTGTCTTTTCCCCCTGCTTCCCTGCGTGCTCGCCGCGCCGCGCTGGCTTGCCGTTTTTTCTGATCGTCCGCTGTTTCCCGCCCCTTCGAATGCTCCCGCAGGCCGCGTTTGGACGGCAGGTTGAGAAGCGGCTCGCGCCGGGGATGACGGCGCCGAGCCCGAGGAATAGCCGCGGTCAGGTTTCACGGACTGATTTTGTGCTTGAGTTGAATAGTTGGCTCTATTGTTGGTGGTAGAGGGATTTCGGGTGGGATTGGCGGCCGCGTTGCCGTTATTAGCTTTACTGCCGTTGTAAGTTGTCTGGCCCTTCCAGGTCGGATTCGATTGCGCGTTGCCGGTCTTTGCAACCGTGTTTCCCGACTTGTTGACTTGATTGCCCGTGTTGATCGTGACATTGTTTCCGCTGACGTTCCGATTGATTGTGTTGTTGCTTTTGTTTTGATTGTTAGTGTTGCCGCGATAATTGTTGTAGTAGTTGTTCGGATTGTAGTGAGTATTTCCGGGATAGGGTCGGTTATACGCGTACGCATAATTCGGCGGGCGATAGTACAAAGTCGCGCGGTGATAGTTGGGACCGTACACCGGACGATAAGCATAATGATGGACCACCCACGGTCCGCCTCGATAGTACACGCCGCCACCGTAGCCCCAGCGCGGGTAGTAATAGTGATTGTTGCTGCTAAACATCGCTCCAACGGCCATGCCGACGCCGAATGCGATTATGACACCCGTGGCTGGCTGGCTAGGCGGGGGTGCAACATATACCTGCACTGGATTGTATTGCGGGACGTAAATGATTTGAGGATTAGTGGGCTGGATCACGATTATTTGTTGGCCACTGGTTTGCTGAGTTGTGACGGTCTGCTGCGGAGTGGTTTGCAAATTCCCGGCCTGTTTCGCCTGGAGCCGCAACCGCTGCACCGAGTCAAGAATTGCACTCTGGTTCGCCTTGAACGCTTCTCCCAGCTGCTTGGTCCAGTCAATTTCGGAGCACATCATGTCCACAACTTGCGGAAAATGAAACAGCGCGATCATGGCGGCGCCGAATCCAACCGCCTTTGCGGCGCTATCAAGTTGATCTCCCTCGAGACTCTTGTTCTGTAGCAGCCAATTGCCTCCGTCTAGAACTTCCTGCGAATTCACGGAAGCCGCCAAGACCTGCATGAGCAGGGCGTCCGGGTATAGCGCGACGGGGGCCAGGAGCTTATCAAGCTGATCTGCAGTCATTGCCGGCGAGTTTCCGGTCTGCGAGAAACTTGCGGCTCCATTCGTCAGAGTTACGATGCAAATCGCCACAATCAGCCCGATTAGTTGTGGAACAAGCGATTTGCATCTTTTCATAACGCCTCCGCATCTTCGCATACGGGCCAATTCTGCTCCTGGCGGGAGCGGGGCATAACTGTCAAAAATGACAATCAATCACGCTGAGTCGCACAAGGTCGGCTGAGCGCATTTCACAATGGCGATAGGAGAATCCGCGTCAGTCTGTTCCCTTATACCCTGGGGCAAGACTGCCCCGCCCAACGGATGCTGGACAAAATTCACGTTTCGACGCCCCGTCTCTACTACCTGCTCAGTTTCTGGTAATTCGAGTTCGTGGTCGTCACGACAAGCTGTTTGGCAGTCGCGTTGAGGATCGTCTGCTGCGCATAGTTAGTGCTGTCGGGCAAACTGGCCATTTGAACCTGCAACGTCACCGCGTCTTTCGCCTCACCCATATACGTGTTGACGCTCAGAGCCGTGATCTTTTTCGTGCCTGGATCGAAAGTGAGAGTCATTTGATCACCGGGCTGGGCGTAATTCCTGAAGATCAAATTCAGGACACCTCCAGCGGGATTCAATGCGAGATTGCCGGACTGATAAGCCTGCTGCATTCTTTGTCCCTCAGGCGGCACGTACATGCTGAGGACGCCCTTTACTTCTTCCATGTACTCCTGCAACTCCCCCTTCTTCTTCTCAATGACCCGTTGCTTTAGCCTTCCGCCACTGGGTTGTTGCGGCGGCGGGCCGATCGGAGTCTTTTGAACCTGCCCGTCGGGACCGTACTGGCACAATTTTTCAGACGAAGGCTTCGGATCTCCTTTCAGGGTGAGCTGCGTTGTTTCGGTCCATTGATACTGCTGAAGTCGCTGTTTATTTTCGGCTGCAGCCTGCTTCACGGCCGCCAGTTTTTGCTCTAGCTCTACATTCTGCGCAACCGCAGGTAAACCAGCGACAAACGCCAGCGCGAATAACACCATCGAGCATTTGCCGATTGAAACCGCGTGACCGGTGACACGACTCATCGAATTCTCCTTGGTCTGAATTGAAATCCGTTAAGCTCACCGCGGCGATCCAGACGAAACATTATCGTCGGCGACTACCTCCGCCGCCCTAGCCGCTCGCGTCCACTTGCGGCCGGTAATAAACGAGCGTGCAGCTCTGTTTCGTAATTCGGCGCGGCCAGCCGCGATCCCGCGTACCGACAAGCACGGCCCCGGCACAAGCACGGTGTCACCTCGGACAGATTCCGCCGAGACCGTCACGGAGACTTCCAGCCTGGATTTTTGGAGAACCCGGAAAAGAGTCTTTGGAAAGGCCTTGAGGGTGCCTCTCCTTAGAACGAAGCGTGGAATAGCCTCAGCCCGGGTCCTCCACCCTAGCCAACAGCAGGGTACGATTCGGACACATTTGCGGATATTGTCAACATTGACAGGTCTTGCCTAAAAAATTCGAGCAAGGGACCCCATCTTTTATTCGTTTCTTGAATGGATTTACGTCAACATTTGCTCAGTCGGGTCGACGAAGAGGAGGTTTCCGTCGCAGTACGAATTTGTTATTCCAGTGGCAAGATAAAAAAACGTCGAGAATCTATTTAAGGTTAAAGGTTGCGCCAAACAGCACACCTGAGGTGGTGGGCTGTATGATCGTGCCTCCGCTGCGATAGTTCACGTATAAATAGCGATAACCCGCCTGCAGCGTCAGACTCGGTTTTATGCTGTAACCGAGAATGCCAGCCACTTGATAATCCAGTTGCGAGCCCGTACCCCAGCCGCCAACGTCGCCCGCAACAACTACTACCACTTTGGACGAGAGGTTTCCTGTGATTCGGCCCCCGACCACCGGATCCACCCAATTCTGCGAGCTCGAGAAATTCAAATTGAAATTGGAGGGAACAAACTTCAGGTTCTCCCCAAAGTGCCAATAGCGGAATCCCACAAGTGCGTCGACCTTGATCTTCTCCTCATCGATCAACCGGTAACCGATTTTTGGAGTCAGGATAAATTCATCCGCCTTGAGTTTTGCCGTGTTGACCATCAAGTTCGGGAACGGGAGCGCTTTGTTGTCTCCGAGCCTGATCCACATGATGTCGAGCGGCAGCAACAACCGCTTGTAACGAGTGTCTACTAGCCCCATCAGCCCAAAACGAAAATGCGAGAGAAGATCTCCTGGGCTTGCTTTAAAGCTGACGTCGCGGCCGCGCGCGCCAATTGTTCCGTGCACGCCCGGAAACCAAAGATAGGGGCTCACAGCAAAATGCCAACCGTCATCATCGGAGGCCGTACCGGACTGGGCAGCAACAGAAACTGAGGAATCCGCGGCCGTTGCGTGATCCGTGCTCGCAGAATCCGGCACGGTAACTGCGCTCAGTTCGCCGGGCTTTAAGAGATAAGCGTTTTGTGGGGGCGAGTCGATTTGAGCGCGGCATTGACCAGCACCAGCCAGCAGGAATATTCCTAAGAATAGTCCAGATACCGTGAATTTCTGATTTGACGTCAAGAGAAGCTCCTTCTTATGCCCCGTGCTGGACAGTGGGGCCAATCTCAAAGATTCGCCGATGCTGCCCTAAGCCGTCCGCGGATCAAATTGTCAAAAGTGACAGTCTCGATCGATGCGCGGTCGTCCGATGCAAGGCCTAGAAGAAAAGACTCAAGAGGAGTCCCACAGCGTTCACTTGTTGATGGGGATGAGGGCCCGTATTGTTCTCGTGCTCGTAGTAAGGATTGAATTCGACGTGATTGCCTGCCGGCAAAAGGCAGCCTGCATACAGATTGGTGGAGCTCCACTTGCCGTACTTGCTCTGGTAGAAGACTTCGGCACTGGCGTAGGGCGCGGGATGGTAGTTGCTGATTGTGAAGCGCCGTTCGGCCGTTATCCGGTTGCGATAGCGCCAAGTGAACTTGCCATTGGACCAATCCAGATCGCCACGGTTTCTATCGGAAATCAGTATTCGAGCCGTCATTGGAATATGAAATGTGAGGACGGGTTCCAGGCGATTTATCGTGGGCTTGCCCGGCGACCGGACCACGCGGTATCCGACTGCTAGCAGTAACGGCCTGGATTTCGCATCGTCCAGATCGAAAAGTGTGACATTTTTCAGCTTGAGCAAGGGCTTCAGATAGAACTCTATGGTCGGCCCCACCTCCGCTTGGGTAGGATCACCGCCTTCTCTCGTCTGCTTTGCTTGAAAAATCAGCCGCACATTGGAATTCAGTCTGAAATTAGCGTCAATTTCGGGCAGGAACTCCGTGGTTGATGTTTGTGCGCGGGCAGGCAAACAAACTAGCAACAAGAGAGGTATTGCCATCAGCCATTGGCCACGAACGCGATTCATTTCTTGGCCTTTGCAGAATCAGGAACGCGCCCTAGAACGGCTGGCCGCATTTTCGGAGGGCGACAATTGCGAGCTGCCCTTTGATTTCATCAAGGTTAAATCTGGCGTCCGGCTGCGTCGGCGGAGACACCGGAATTCGACTTGCCGGGGATTGCGCGAGTTTCGCCTACGGTTGGTAATTCGATTGCGAATCCCGAAGGCTCCCACCGCGCTGCCCGCGTTGGTCCACAATCGAATCAAAGATTTAGCTACTTGCCCGCACCCGCGACTCCCGCCTGGATAGCTTCTAGGAACCGGCTCACGCTCAGCGAGCCAGATACTTGGCTGGGTGGGTATTCCTTAAACGTCGCGAGGAACTGTCCCACAATCTGTACGGCGGGAACCATTGTCCACAGCTTGTCGCCCCACCAGCGACCATAGAGCATCGATTCACTTTGATAGCGCTCCCAGGGATCAGCGCGTAAATTGGTTACCAACGGAACGTTCGTCGAATCCTCTCTGCCGGTGAAGAGATTGCCCTCAACGGTTTTGAAGCTGAGCTTCCAGGCGTTGTACCGTAAGGCGGTAAGGTCGCCGTTGTCGGTGAAGTAAAAGAACTCGTGGCGCGGTCCTTCGGCAACCTCACCTTTAAAGAAAGGCAAGAAGTTATAGCCATCGAGGTGGTTCCTAAACGTCTTGTCGCCCACCTTGTAGCCCTTCAAGAGCTTTTCTGTAACCTCCGAATCACCAGCGGCGGCCAGCAGCGTCGGCATCCAATCCTCGGCCGACATGATGTCGTTGATAATTGTGCCGGGCTTAACCACGCCGGGCCATTTCACCAACATCGGGACGCGGAATCCGCCCTCGTAAGTGGTGCCCTTTTCACCCCTGAAGGGATGGTTACCGCCATCCGGCCAGCTGAAGATCTCCGCGCCGTTATCGCTGGTGAACAGCACGATCGTGTTGTCGGCGATGCCGAGGTCATCAATCTTCTTGAGAATTTCGCCGACTTCCCAATCCAGTTCCATCATGGCATCGGCATACAGACCATAGCCGCTCTTGTCCTGCCATTTCGGCGCGAGATGGGTCCAGACATGCGTGCGGGTGGAGTTATGCCATAGGAAGAACGGTTTTCCAGCCTTCACAGAGCGATCGATGAAGTCATTGGAACGGCGGACAAGTTCAGCGTCGATATCTTCCATGTTGGTTTTGGCGGCCGGGTCCATATTCGGATGTGGCGGCAGTGGGCCGCCGTCCATGATTGTCTGCTTGCCGACCCTACCCCAACGAGGATCAGTCGTCGGGTCATCCGCGTTTGTGGCCTTACAATCCAGAATATTGCGTGGGCCGAATCGTTCCCGGAACTCGGGAGACTTCGGATAGTCCCCTTGGTATGGCTCCTCCATGGCGTTGAGGTGGTAAAGGATTCCGTAGAATTCGTCGAACCCGTGGACCGTCGGCAGATAGTCGTTACGGTCGCCCAAGTGGTTTTTGCCGATCTGCGCCGTGGCGTAACCGTAAGGTTTAAGTAGTTCGGCGATCGTCGGGTCTTTGTCTTGCAGTCCCTGTTTGGCGGCCGGCATACCCACCTTTAAGAGACCGGTACGGAAAGGCGCCTGACCTAGAATGAACGCCGCCCGTCCTGCAGTGCAGGATTGCTGCGCATAATAATCGGTGAACAGGGCGCCTTCGCTCGCGATCCGGTCAATGTTGGGCGTTCGTCCGCCCATCATGCCGCGATGGTAAGCGCTGATGTTCCAGATGCCGACGTCGTCCGACATAATCACAACGATGTTGGGTCTCTTCACCTGTGCGGTCCCGCGCGGCGAACCGGCCAACCCCAGAACCACGATCAACGCTGCGACAACAAGATTCGTCTTCCCCCTACGCTTCATTTGTACTCTCCTCATTTGTTTCTCTCGGCGCAGAAACAAGAAGACAGATTCTTTCGCTTAACAGTCGGCACACCAGTTCGGAAACTTAGAGATACTCTGCTTATCGCTTCGGACTTGTAACTGTTAGAAATGACAGTATCGATGCGCGTATTCGGAACAGCTGTGCCGGGAACGTGTGAACCGATCAAATCGGGATTTTCAGTCTCTCGAAATACCTTGAGGGGCTTGTCCTGTAGCTGACTATTGATCTGAGTCTGCGGTTCCTGTGCCAGGAATGAATCAACGATTTGCTTGGATTCTGCTGTTGCCCCCACGTCTAAATGTGATACTGGGGAAATTTGAATTGCGACGCGACGTTACGCGAACGTCTTGTGAGGAGGCAGCGTCAATGCGAACCCAATCAGAAGAAAGAGCAAAAGAAGAACCCGTCTTCTTATGGGATTTCGTTTTGCGACCGTTTTCGAAGACCGCCGTAGAATCATTCTCGAATCGTTGACTCCGTGCTTTGAGAGCGGACGATGACCCACTTGCCGTCGCGCTGAACAAAGACATCCATCCAAGCAAATTTCCCAGTGGAGTCTTTGCCGTCGGTGGTGGTGCTCTTTTCGGTGTTGCTGCCCTGGACCACAGCCACAGTTCCCAATACCTTCACATCCATAGGCCCAAACTCGAAAGACTCGAGCTTGGCTTTGCCGGATTTCATGTCCGCTAGATGGTTCTGCTTCGTTTCCTTGCTGCCATCGTATCCGACGCCTACCCAATCATCCGCCAGGATCTGACTAACTTTCTCCGCATCACCGGCTTTGACCGCATCAACCCACTCGTGTTCAATTTGCGTGACGACCTCCTCCACGCTCGGGTCCTTGGCCGGCGGTGTCCGGGTTTGCGCGAAGGCCAGCCCTAGATATGCAGAAACCATCAAGACTGCCCCTACGAGTTTCATCGTGCTTTACCTCCTATTAGAATTCACCGAACAGCCGCTCTCTAGGACTCTGGGTAACTTCGATCAATTGTCAGAAATGATGTCCTCGTCGTGCCCAACCACGATCGGCATCGCTTCCGCTACTTCCGTTAACGCACGGCTGTTCCTATTTAAGGCATGTCCTGTTGGGAGGGAAAGTGAGACGTAAACATATGACCAACCAGTGCCTCATTCATCGCCGGAATCAAGTCCGTGTCCATGAGTACCTTGATCACGTATCCCAGCCCACCCGCGGCCCGGCAGGTCTTCAGGATGTCACGGTCTTCATGAACTGTGAGAAATACTACCTTGGCTTTGTTACCCTGCCGCTTAAGCTCTTCTGCCACTTCGATTCCACTCATTACCGGCATCGAGATGTCCAAAACTACCAAGTCCGGTTTGAGCGTCAAGGCCGCTTCGAGAGCTGCCGCTCCATCAGAAGCCGTGCCAACAACATTGAATGACTCGCGCAACAACGCGGCCACAGTGCTCAACACGGGAGCGAGGTCATCCGCTACTAATACCCGCTTTCGAGTCATTCGAGCGCATCCGTAGGCTGCTACCCAGTCCTCCACAAAGCGTTGGGGGCGTCGGTGCAAAGTGGCTGGTCCATCAATCTCGGCCCTCGAGCTCGTCCTGTTGTGGAGGCCGGCATCGACACCCATCGTGGGCGCGATTCGAAACGCGGGATAGCAAAATTAACAGTAGGACAGAAAAGCTGCGTTCGTTAGACGGAAATGATTCTGTGCTTGATGGCATACTGAACGAGTTCGGCGTTGGTCTTGATTTGTAAAAGCTCCATTGCGTGATATTTGTGGGCAGCAACCGTCCGAGTCGTGATTTTCAACAGGCTGGCTGCGTCCTTCATGGTATGGCCTTCCGCCAATAGTTGAATGACTTCGCGCTCGCGTGCACTGGGTCCAGGGGCGTGTTGGCGGGACTTTGGGTCGCGCAACGAGATTTCCGCCAGACCCGTCGCCGCCCGCGGCGTTACGTATTTTTCGCCTTTCATCACCTTCGAAATCGCATCGAGCAACTCGAACCCTGCCGCTTGCTTTAGAAGAAAAGCTGATGCCCCAACGCGAAAAGCCTCCCCGATCAGATAAGGGTCTTCATTCATGGTCATGAAGATTAGCTTGACGCCCGGCATCTTCAGTTTGAGTTTCCGGCCAGCATCCAGGCCATTCAGCTGGGGCATGGCAATATCGACCACGATGACGTCGGGTCGCAAATTTTCGGCAACTGCCAGTAGCGAGCGCCCGTCGGTCACAGTGCCGACTACTTCACATCGAGGTTCGAGGATGCTCCTGAGGGCATCGAGCAACATTTGATGGTCATCTGCCAGCAGTACACGTGGGCCTTTCATGATTTTGTTCCTCCACCAGTCATTATTTTACGAGCACTTTGTTGCCGGAAAATGACAGAGGGACTTCGGCAAGAATTTCTGTCCCCTGCGTGGGCGCGGATTTCACGGACAGGCCTCCTCCGACCAGTCGAAGCCGCTCGCGCATTCCGACGAGCCCGATTCCTGCGTCGGTGCTCCACAGGGCGGCATCAAAACCCGAACCTGCGTCGACGACCCTTAGCCGAATTCGGCTGCTTGCATCGCTAAGTTCGACCCGGCATTCCTTCGCTCGACTGTGTTTAACCACATTGCTTAGCGCTTCCTGGGCAACTCGGAAGAGACACAAAGCCACGTCCTTCGGAATGTCGGTAGGAACACCGTAGTCAGCGAATTCGATCTGAATTCCGCACTTTTCGCCGATCTCTTCACAAAGTCCGATTAGAGCCGGCCCCAAGCCTACGTGCTGCAGTTTGCTGGAATGAAGTTGATGCGAAAGCCGATGAACGTCGGAAGATATTTCCTGGGTTTGATTCCATAATTCCCGAACCAGGACTCGCTCTTCTTCCGCGGAATCGGGCCGCTTTTTCCAGAGCCGCGAAAGCCCGATGCCCAGCAGCGCCAATCGCTGGCTGAAGTCATCGTGGAGCTCTCTGGCGATGCGAGTGCGCTCTTCCTCTTGCGCGGTGATCAAGCGCCCGCTTAGATCTTCGAGAGACTCTGCCGTGAGCTTTCGCTCCGTGATATCTATGCAGGAGCCGATATAGCCGCGGAAGCTACCATCCGCTCCAAATCTCGGCACACCATAATCAACAATCCAGCGGTATTTTCCGTCGGAGCGCCGCAGACGGTATTCCATCTCGAAGTCAACGCGCGCACCAAACGCTCCCGAGTAAATGCCGAGGCAACGCTCCAGGTCATCGGGATGCACGCCCGAGGCCCAACCTTCTCCCATCTCCTGTTCGAGAGTTCGACCAGTGAAATTCAGCCAGGCTTTGTTGAAGAAATTACAAAGTTTGTCTATTCCAGCCATCCAGATCAATACAGGAGTCGAGTCTGCGACCAATCGAAAACGATCTTCACTCTCGAGCAAATCCTGATCTGCCCGCTTGCGATCGGTGATATCCCGTATAATCATGGAAAAGCCACTTATTGTCCCCGCAGCGTCTCTTATCAGGGACATGGTCAACGACACGGGCATCGGCTTTCCATCTTTCGCAATGCGGACAGTTTCATAGCGCTCCACGCACTCGCCGGTTATCAAGCCTTGTCGAAGGACTTCCTCTTCTTGCAGCAGTTCATGCGGGATCAGCCTTCTAACTGGCCTTCCGACAATTTCCGATTCAGAATATCCAAAGAGACGCTGCGCCGCTGCGTTCCAACTTACGATGTTCCCGTCCAAATCCTTGGAGATGATTGCATCGTCCGAGGATTCGACTATCGCGGCGTGCCGCAACCTCAGTTCCTGAGCCTTCTGCAGCTCAGTTATGTCGGAAGTGACTGAAAGCAAGCATTGCTCCCCGTCGATCTCGATCAATTCCGCCGACGCTAGACCGATGCGGATTCCGCCGTGTCTCGTACGAAAACGAACCTCTTGGTTACGAAGCTTACCTTCCTGCCGAAGCTTCGTAAGGAGTTCGACTCTGTAAGAGGGATTCTCCCAAAGCCGAATATCGAATGGCGTTCGGCCAATAAGTTCGTCGCGATGGTAGCCCGTAAAATGCTCAAAGGCCTCATTCACTTCCAAGTAGCGGTCGTCTTTCATTCTCATCAAGTCGAAGGCGGATGGGCATTCTTGGAAGGCCACGGAGAACTTCTCCTCGGACTTCTTTAGCGCTCGCTGGGAATTATTGTGCTCTTCCACCAAGACAGCCAGGATCATGAAAGGTACCGTAGCGAACAACAAAAATAGTTGTAGCGACAAAACGTTATCGAGTGGCACTTGTCCGGTAAACGGACCGTGGCCGTGCACTGCGCCCCAGATAGACTGCACGGCGATAATGATCATCGCGGTGCTGACGCCCGTTGATCCGAAACGCAAAGCAGCCCACAGCAGAAACGGCACAAGTCCGTAGAGCAGCGCCGGCGGCGTGCTGTTCCCGGGGGGAACGAATATGAGAAATCCGAAAAGAGTCAAGGCGGCAAGAAGCGCAGCCGCCTCGAGGTAGTACGCACGGGATTTCTGCAGCCAGGGTAGCCCCCTGCTCGCCCAGCCCACTATCGCAGGCGGGAGCGTAAGGAACGCTATCGCCTCCGAAAAAAAACTGACCCTCCAGTTCATCCAATAGCTGCCAGTCCAAGCAAGGCCGCCTAGAAAAGACACAACCACAGGGGCTAAAATTACCGCGAAGAGAGAATACTTAGCGAGAGCGTTTATAGAATCCAGCCGGAGAACACCGTCGAAGAAGTAGCTAACGAGCGACGCGGCGATGATGATTTCCACCATGTCGGCCAGAACCAGGCGGAGAACCGAGCCGACCGGCACGCCTGACCGCAGATCATAGAAGGCAAACGTCGCGAGAGCCGTCGCGATGAGTATCGGCCAAATCCTGCGCCGTGTCAGCAACAACACTGCTACGAGAATTGCGCAGCCCGGCCAAAGCGGCGAAAGCATTTGAGGATGGAGCACCAATGCGCCACCTAGTTGCGAAGTGAGATACGAGAGGATGGCAACCAGGCACACCAAAAAAATCGCGCGGAGAATTGAACCCAGATCCGGAATGTTCCACGAGAAGCGCTTGGCGGCAATTTCCATCAGCTAACTCCGCTTACAGGACGCGGTCAAAAAAGAACGCTCACCGCGGACAATCCCGGCCACCGAGACCGGATTCAGATGAAGGCGCGTATGGTGAAGACTTCCACCGCGGCGTTTCTTCCTTCTTTCAGTATGTTTGAGATGTAATGTTTAAGACGTGATGGGTTGCCGTCAGCCGGAATCACCGATTCGGTTATAAACAGCCTGTTATACCTTGGGCCTGAGCTCTAGCCGCAGAGTGTACCCCGTGGAGCAGATAAAGGCGAGATATTCTGCAGGTTCAACGACTGCAAGCCCCTCAAAGTCCAAGTTTCGATCTCCCCGGGACCGGTATCCATCCGTTCCAGATTGAGCGAAAGTGCGACCGGTCACATGCCAGAACCCGAAGGCGACACCGGAGGAGGACCCGGACTAGCATCCGCAGAAACGTGGTGGGCACCTCCGTTAACTTGAGGGTTGGAGCTCCGCCCGGGCCCCATGACGCCTTCGTGGCGAAAATGTAGCAAAGCGCAGGAACCTGCGAATTGTCAAAAGTAACAGGTAGGGAGGCGACTCCAAACGGGGCTGCGCGAAAACCATCTAGGGCTACCTGCGCGACGCTAACTTCCGCGTAACCGCATGTCGGACATGACCCTTGGCGACGCGGTGTTCACGTTCGAGCACCAGCTGCGACCGGCCATATACAGCTAGCGGTAATCGTTTCCATCCCTGGGCGCAGGTGTGGTCGCTGTACCCTAGAAGCACAACAGGTTGGTAACGAGGTTGCAGCCTGGCGACATTCCGGCCGCGAACGTCACACGTCGTTGGATACAGCCATTCTCGCGTCGCCGAGTTATAAGCAGTGTCGAGCGCGAATGACGCGCCACCAATCATTCGTCGGCGGTGGAACCCGAGGAGTTCATCGGTTGATGCCATCATTGTATCGATCGAGCGGTACTCGGTTTCCGGAGCGCGGCTTAATGCGATTGCTTGCATGCCCATCAAGCTCTCGTCGGCGCGACTCCTGCAAGCTTCAGCAGCGCCGATTGTTAAGCGTGTGCGGACTGCATCAGGCTGTATAGAGTCCGAGCCGTCCGCGCGACGGCAAGAGCGGACCGGGCAACGAAGGCGACTGGGCGTAACGGATTTCTTTTCATAGACGCCCCTTTCTTCAGTCCGATGAATCGCCCGGCCTTGCTGGAAGTCATCGCGTGACGTTCAACGGTCGGCGTCCGCGGTGATACTGGAAAGCAACGATGGATAGGCGTGCCCCTCTGCGTCAAGGTTGCGGGAGGAAAGCCTGAGATGTAATCGTCAAAATTAACCATCTCTAATACCAGCCGTCTTGTATCGCGCAACCAACCAGCGCCGAATGCCAATATTTTTCTGTTCGCCGGTTGTAACTTCTTACAGTTACAGGGGGTACCGAATGGCGTTATAAGCGAAACTTTGATGCGAGGGCGCCGCGAATCGGGGACAAGCATGCTGAAAAAGGCCGGAAGCCTGAAGGTTGCGTTCGTCGTGGTCATCCTTGCGCTATACGTCACCGTGTTAGTGCGCGGAACTACTGAGAGTACGCGAAGAGTGTTGCAGCTTCGCGACGAAACGCCGGCGCAGGATCGCGTAGCTGGATCGGTGCTAGTGACCAGCGTAGACCCCGCGACACAGGAATTAACGGCACAATTGGATTTCCGGTTCGCTGGGAGTATCGCGCGGGATGAGGTAACCCCCGCAGTGGACCTAACGCTACTGATCAACAACGTGGGCGACGAGCAGCAGTTCGATTTCCCACGAGGGAAAAGGACGCACCTCATCCAGGCAGTCTTTCCTCTGAACGGCGACTTGAACAGATATCCATTCGACCGTTATGAAACAACGATGTGGTTCTTGATAACCGCGCCGGAGGCAGTAAATAAAACACAGGTTTCCAAGGTGCCTGAGGACGAATCCCAAGAACCTGTCCAATCCAACCAGCTTGCAATCGGCTCGGTCACCTTGCAACACAACAAGCCTATCCCTCTGTCTCTTAACGTATCGGCAGCCATTCGGGGTATCAAGTTTCAAGGAAGCGTCGCGCGCAACGCAACCACGCAGGTCGTTGGCATCGGTTTGAATTTACGGCGTGCAGACAACCTGATCGCTGTGGCGATCCTGATCAATGCGATGATGATAGGCCTTGCCATCAGCGTCCTGGCCATGGTGCTGCACGTTAGAGCGGCGAGCGGAGAGTCGGATCTTGTGCCGTTATCATCGTCTATATCGCTGATTTTTGGCTTACCGGCGCTGCGGAACGTGCAGCCTGGAGTGCCATCCGTCGGGGCGTTCAGCGACTATGTCATTTTTATTTGGGCAGAATTGATCGTAGCGGTGTCCACCGTAGTTACCGTTTGGCATTGGCTGCTGCGAGCGCGTCCTGAGTCCGAATCCCAATGATGCAAGATTGTACAAGCCGCAAGATCTATGTGCGCCCCAATTCCTGTCCCGCTCCATGGGTTGGGCCCGACGCAGGTGTGCCGTGAGTCGGTCCAATTCTAAACCGGCCGCAACAGTGTTTTCCGTTCAACACGATCGCGGGACGTCGAAGGAGTCGAAGGAGCTCGCATTCTGCTGTCTTGCCATTTTGCTAGCGCTTTATGTTGTGGGTGGGGTGAATCATGGAGTGCTGCGCCCAACAGTGCAGACGTTACCACTCTGGGTTTCGATCGTGCTGGGCTTTCGCGGGAGCGAATTCGCTAAGTGGTCGGCGCTGCCCTGTCTCATCATCTGGCTGGCGAGCATGATACTCATCTGGCTCTTCGGAATCGCGTGGGTCTACGTCGCGTTGGGACACTTTTCACCGATTGATATAGCCATGACGGCTATCGTTGCAGCCGCTTCAGCAGGTGGATTCGTCGTGGCTCTTCGCTGGCGTACGGCTACACGCCCGTCCTCGGCAGGAGCGATAGCTCTGCTGTTTGCGGCGCTGCAGTTTTTGGCCATTTGGGCGAGTCTTTCGCCGGCCGTCGCCCACCGATGATTACATCATTCTTGAGCGTGAGGTCCCGCCTACCACGTAGTGTTTAGAGTCTGAGTGCGGCTTATCGCCGCTAGAGGCTGCGGCCTCGTGCCTAACGCTCCAATAAATCTGATTGCATAGGTCAAAGCAGGAGCGCGCGGTGTAGAGGAGCTGAACTCAGCGACCGAGCTGTTTCAGAGACACCAAGTAACCTCCCCCAACCAGCGGCGAATAATACCGCCGAGACCGTGTGGTCCATTCGCTTATCGCGTCTATGCTGTGTGCGCTTCGTCTAAGCGCTTGCGAAAATTCTTTGCCCAAGACCGAAATGCGGCCTCTATATCCCCCCACTTCTTATATGCGTTGAGGCCACTGAACCAACGCCGACCTCCTTTACTGGTCACGAAGGCTACCAACCGGTCGCCGGACGTTGAATCGAGCATCTCCCCTTCGATGCCGACCTTGCCGACACTGAGCCTGGGCACCGCTAGGCTGATGCCGGGAACCGTCGCAACAGACGCGGCGGTTGTCGCCGCCGTCAGGGCCGCATTCCTCTTGCCACCAGTGGGTTCCACATTGGTGATCGCGACGTTTAGAACGAGCACGTCTGGTCCGGTAGTAGTTACAATCTCGTATCCTCCGCCTTTCGTAAGCTCATCGGTGACCGCGTCGTGGAAATACTTCGTCAATCGTTCCATGTCGTCGGCATCGAAACCTCGCGCTTGAGCTTCGGGAAGCAGGTAGACCGTAACGGGGTCAAAAATGAACTTATTGTATTTCTTCAGGACGTTCGCGTCCTTTTCATAGAGGAGCAAGTCGCCGTTCTTTGCATCGGGAACCAAGCTGGAGTAGTCACCCAAGAAGCCGGATACCTCCCGCCCATCCGCCGCGTGCTGCTGGTCGGAGGAATCCTGCGCGCGCACAGTGAAGCCGACAACGAGCATGCAAGTGGTCAGCACGCCAAAAAAAGCTAGGTGACAAAGTCGCGTCCCACGACCTGACTGGTGATCTTGTGGTTGAGAAGCGACAGGCCTGTTGTTTGTTATCATCGTCCTGGTCGAGCGCTGATTTTGCATATCTGCCTCCACGTGCAAATTTCGCCCCGGCGGTCCAAACTTTCGCGTTCCGAAGCCACTTCCGTCATCGTCCTTTTAGCAATCAACTCGGGGCTGCGGAATTGTAAGAATTGACATGTTAATTTTGACAGTACGCCGGGGGCGAGGCGGCTGCTAAGAACCTGCCAGAAGACTCGACATGATGGGCGGATCGTAGGCTTTATGTGGGATCGTCGCGGTTATTGTCGGCAACGCGGCAGACTATCTAAAGAGAGAGAGGCTGCCCGGACACTTAGAAGTTCGTCTACTTCCGCCTCAGGGGGGAGGCGTCTATGGCTTCCTTGGGAATTGCTGCCGTGTCCGCAAATTGGAGGTCGGGCTTTTTCGATGGTCTAGCCCTGCAGGACCGCAAGAGAATCCTAGGCGCTGCAAAGCCTCGTCGGTTCGCCGCCAATTCCGTTATTACTAACCAGGGACACCCTGCGGACCATTTGTTCTTGCTTACCAACGGTCGCGCCAGATATTTCTTCGACGAACGTGGGGGCCGGCACATCCTCCTTCACTGGCTCGCGCCGGGAGAACTCATCGGCGGAAAGACGCTCCTGACGAAACCGGCCTCGTATCTTCTCGGCTCGGAAACGGTAAGAGAGTCCATCCTGTTGGTCTGGGACCGAGCTACCATCCGAGATTTCGCCTCGCAATATCCAGTCCTGCTGGAGAATGCGTTGCTGACAGCCTCGGACTATCTGGCCTGGTATCTTGCTGCCCATGTCGCGCTGACCTGCCACTCTGCTGAACAGAGATTAGCGGGTGTTCTGAATAGCCTGGCGGGGGTGATCGGGCAAAAAGTGCCGGGTGGCGTCGAACTCGATGTCACCAACGAGGAATTGGCCAATACCGCAAACGTGACACCTTTCACCGCCAGTCGTCTACTCGGCGCGTGGCAGCGCCGCAGTGTAGTGAAAAAAAGTCGCGGTAAAATCTTGCTGCGTCACGCCCCAGGACTTTTTCCGCGGGAACTGTGACCGTTCTCCCTTCGCGTTATTCCTCATGCTTTGTTCTTCGTGGTTGCTCGAGAGCAAGTTGGAGATTGCCTCCGAACAACGACACTGTTTATCCCACATGGCATGCTTCGCCACAGTGTATATTCGTGACCGAGCTGTCTACGTGGTCTTGAATTCCACACAGGAGAAGCCATTAGCGATCTGCCATTTGTCCGCGTTCTCGTTGTCGACGATTTTGCCGCGTGGAGGACCTACGTCCTCGGAAAGCTTCGGGAAAATCCAAACCTGCGCGTCGTTGACTTTGCATCGGACGGACTTGAAGCAGTCCGGAAAGCGATAGAACTGAAACCGGATTTAATTCTGTTGGACATCGGCCTTCCTGGTCTGAACGGAATGGCAGTCGCGAGACAAATCCGCGAACTTGTCCCGCAATCTAAAATCATCTTCCTGACTCAAGAAACGTCGATTGACATCGTGCAAGCGGCTCTTTGCTCGGGCGCAGAGGGTTACGTTTTCAAGACAAGCGCTGAAAGCCATCTCTTAGCCGCGGTGGAAGCCGTTCTGTCCGGAAAGCAGTTTGTCAGTTAGCCCGCGGCTGCGAGATTGCTACATACCCTTGCCGAGCGATCGCGCGAAGGCTCCCAGTCGTACTGCGTCGCATAATGGACGACGGGTGGACAAGCGCGGCAACCCTTACGCTTTTACTCGAGCTCACTGATTAGCGACTAGCCGCGCAAGCGCGCGCTGGTGAAGCGTTGCGGGAGCGGCCTGCCGCACGTCACCACGTCGCATTTCCGCAAAAATATACCCGCATTTCAATTTGCTGGTGCAGTTCGTGATTGCGCTTACGCAAGTTCAAGGTTGTTCTGGCGCAACGACGTAGTCATTCCTGCCTGGGATGCTCTCGCTTTCGCAATTCGTGCAGCACCGTCGATTTTGTCAATTCGGTTCGGGACTCTAAACAGTAAGAGCCCACTTGCCACTCCAGGAGCCCAAGATGGTCGAAAGTCAGTGGCGAGCCTTATATAAGGCGGCGATTCTTGAGCTTGATCCGAAGCAACTCGAGGCTCGCGTGAAAGCGGCCGAGAACGCCATCAGTGCACGCCAGGCGTCGGAAGCCCGAATTAGCCGTGACGAGCGAAGAGCAATAGACGACGCGTTGGCTGTCTTGCGCGCCTTGAAACGGAAGCAGTCCTAATTCTTCAAAGGAAATTCCGCTTCAGCAACTGCGACACCAAACACGAAGCGTTAGCATCACGCGCTATGCGATGATGCAGGCATCGTCAAAGTTAAGCCGGAGCGCGAGGGTGAAGTTTGCTCTCGTCACCGTATCCGAGATTGCAAAGAAAATTCGACTTCCAAAGGCCATCAGAAAAGAACGCTGCGTCAACTTTCGCATTATTGAAGCCCGACAGCGGTCCCCAGTCTAATCCCAGGGCACGGGCCGCGATAATCAAATAGACGCCCTGCAACGTGCCATTGCGGAATGCCTTCGTCTCCCAAACACAGCGCGTTGACAATCTTTAACCGGGGAGCCTCGTCGTGAGGCCACAACTGAGGTAGGTGCTCGTGGTATCGCGTATCGGTCGCGACGATCACGGTTACTGGTGCAATCATGGTCCGGTCGATATTTGGCGGATTAATTGCGGGCGCGAGCCGGTGTTTCGCTTCTTTCGAGCGGACGAAGACGAAACGGCCTGGACAGCAGTCCGTGTTGGTCGGCCCCATTCTGAGCAGATCATAAAGCTTGCGCAGTGCGTCGTCAGAGACAGGGTGGTTGAGCCGAGCGCGGTGCGTGCGGGCGCTGGAAAACAACGCATCGAGCGCTTCACTCACGGCGCACCTCGTTCGGTCTCGTCGTCAGAGATCTGAGCAAGCTCATAGATTCTCAAACTCAGTGCAAAAGCCCGACCTGGGGATCCATGGGCATGGTTGAAACATACACAATAGATTTTTCATCGGGCCGCAGATGAAGCGGCTGAAGCGTTGAAAAAAGCAGACTCGATCGAATCGTTCGGAGATAGGTTTCACGAACCCCAGGCCGGCGACACACCGCCGAAGGCCGCGCTCGCCGTGTCAGGCGGTCACGCGGCATTTCGCCTTCGCTTCACTTGCTCATTTGCACGCCGATCACTTCGCCGCTGACGATGATCTCTACGCGCCGGTTGAGCTTGCGCCCTGCGGCGGTGCTGTTGTCCGCGATTGGGTCGGCTTCACCCAGCCCCTTGGATGTGATGCTGTCGGGCGACATTCCCTGCGTAGCAAGGAACTGCCGTACCGTGTCCGCTCGTTGCTGCGAAAGTGTCATGTTGAAGTCGGCAGTTCCCGTCGTGTCCGTGTAGCCCTCAATGGTCAGATTCAGTCCCGGATGCGCTTGAATAATGCCGGAAAGCTTGGCGAGCTTCAGCTGCGCTTCGCTGCTCAACTCGTACTTTCCCGTCTGGAACAGCACGTCGGCCATGTTCACAACCAAGCCCCTTGGAGTATCTGTCGTCTGCAACACGTCGTTGAGTTGCTGCAAGAGTCGTGCACGTAACGCCGCTGTCGCCGCTGTCGCGCGCGCCGCATCGTCCCTGGCCGCTTGTTCCTTGGCTTTCAAAGCCGCTTGCTGGAACGAAGCTTGCGCGGCCTGGGCTGCAGCCTCCGCCTTCATTTGCGCCTCTCTTGCTGCGGTTAATTCCGCCTGGCGCTGCGCTTCCGCAGTTGCCTGCGCGTCGGCTTCTGCTTTCGCCTGTGCCGCCGCCTCTTCCTTTTCTTTCTGAATGCGTTCCGCTGTCTGTCGTTGAACTGCCAAGGCTCGGGCGTCCTCCGCAAATTGGATCGTCTGGCGAGCCGTCGAAATCATCTGATTCTTGCCGGCGTCCTGAGTAAGGGCGTTTTCAGCCATCTGCAGGCTGGACTGTGCCTTCGCGAAAACCTCCGAGGCATATTGCTCGGCCCCTCGCGACTTCGCGATATCCACCGCGTTTCGCGCCTCGTATATATCGAGCGGCACTTTTTTCAAATCCGGTTTCAGCGCCAGCGGATTTCCGAGCTTGGAGTATTCACTGCGTTTCATCAACTTGTAACTGTTGTCCGGATAGATTTTGCCCTTTGTATTTTTGCGCGTCTCATTCGTCAGCACGATGAGTTCACTCGGGACGCGTACCGCGTAATATGGTTCCGCGGTCACAATCAAAGCAAAGGTTTGCGACTGCGCAGTCGCGTCCAGTCGGCCTTGGCCGTTTTTGTCGATGGGAATCTCCCCAAGATTTGCGGTAGTTCCGTCTGGCGTCACCGTCCACAACACATAGGTTAGAAACTCGGCGCCGAGCACCGTGGGTTGCGGCATGCCCGCAACCTTCAGCGTGACTCCTGTACCGCCGGTCTTGGCATCCACCTTGGCTTCGCCGCTCGCGCCGGAAGCGGCGGGCGTTCCCACCATGTTCACTTTGGTACCGCCTCCGCCAACGGGATAACCGATCGCCGCGACCGTTCCGCTGATCAGGTTTGCGGCCGGTTCGGATTGCTGCGTCTGTGCCGCACAGAATCCGGCCGTCAATACCGCCCACAGCAGCACCAAAATCACCTTGTCAATGCGTAGCATCTCGCTCTCCTCAGCAGAAACCTGCTTTTCAAGTCCGCTCTTGCGCGATTACGAAAGTCATCCAGCTCTTCATGAATTCGCTTGTACGATCGCCTCTTGCCGCGGGAACCCCCGCGTATGGAAACTGGAGCTTCGAGCAGTGTAATAACCATACGTGGAGTGGGTGAACTGTTAAAACTACCAATGACAAGACGAATCGGTCCGCAGTACGAGCGGCTCGCCAATTAGCGGGGGATCGAATCGGACCAACGCGCTCTTAGCCCAGTACTGGCCTGTCATTTTTGACAATGGCAATCGCTAGCCACCAGTGAAAGCATAGGACCGCGTCGAGCGCACTGGCATTTCCATTTGTCGCAAGAGGCCAATCCGCCGGCAAAGAGTTCGCCAACTTTCTCGAGCAAGGCTGCTCGGATGGAGAGAAGAAGATGGTCAGGACCTTCGTAAAGCAGCTTTTGTCTACGATGCTATCCGTTCTGCTACTTATTGGCACTATGCCATTCGAAGCTGGAGCTCAATCGGGATACTCGGGACAGGGTGCCCCGCTATCTGCGAACGAGCTGCAACAACTGGTAGCGCCAATCGCGCTTTATCCGGATGCTTTGGTGGCCCAGGTTCTAGGAGCTTCGACCTTTCCAGACCAGGTTGCCTATGCTGACGATTGGCTTCATCAGAGCCAGAGTCTCACCGGCAGTACTCTAATGCAGGCAGTTGATGCGCAACCTTGGGATCCCAGTGTGAAGGCGCTCACGCAATTTCCCTCGGTGCTCGACAATTTGGCGAAAAATCTCAGTTGGACGTCCGCGCTAGGAGAGGCCTATCACACCCAGACCGCCGATACCATGTCAGCGATCCAGGTGCTACGCGCAAAAGCGCAGGCTGCCGGCAATCTGAAATCAAGCACGCAGATTGTCGTCGTGCAGCAATCGCCGCAAGTCATCGTCATCCAACCTGTGAACCCACAGGTGGTTTACGTTCCCATGTACAACCCCGCAGTGGTCTATGGATATCCCTACGTGACTCCTGCATACGTCGCGCCTCCTGTTGCAGCGACGGCAGTGGTTGCGTTTGGAGTTGGCGTTGCAGTCGGCGCGATGGTGAGCGGTGGATGTTGCGCCTGGGGATATAGCAGTTGGAACTGCGGGTGGCACGGTACCACTGCAGTGGTGTATCACGGAGGAACGTACTACGGGAATAACGCCTGGCACGGCGGCTACTATGGCTCGAGCGGCTCGGCGTATGGTCCCAATGGCTCCGCGCACTATAGCAACGGCTACAACCCGTCCACGGGAACTTACGCGCGTGGTGGCACGGCCTCAAACGGTTACGGCAGCCAAAGCGCCGCTCAAGCCTATAACCCGCGCACCGGCGCGTACGGTGCCACCGAACAAGGCTCCAATGCCAACGGCAGCTGGGGCAGCTCCACCGCTTCGAAAAACGGCACCACCGTTGACAGCCAGCACCAAACGAACGCTAACGGAACCACTGGGCAGATGCACAGCTCGAGCGGTGCCTCGGCTTATGGCGCGACGGGCAAAAACGGCAACAGCGCCGCCGTGGGCCAAACCGCAAACGGCAACAAGTATGCGGCTGCGGACGGCAAAACCTACAGCAACACCGGCAGCGGTTGGAACCAGAAGAGCGGAAGCTCGAACACGTCCAGTTACAACAAATCCAGTTCCAGCGGCTGGGGCGGACAGGAAAAGAGCGGAGGGTCGTCAGCCATGAGCAGTGGAGGCGGCGGCTGGAATTCCAGGTCTGCCAGCGCTCGTGGCTCGTCAAGCATGGGCCGAAGCGGTGGCTGGGGCGGAGGCGGCGGTCGCAGATAACCTAATGCCAAAGCAGCAGCCGTATTCAAGTTCAGTTCCAGTGCCTGAATGGCTTCTAGTTCAAGTTTTGGAGGATCGGTATGTCGCGAGCAACACGCGGAATCGCTATTACGAATCGCCTCATTCTTTTGGGGTTATTCATTTCCTTCGTCGGATGCAACAAGCCCGCAAAGCCTTCCTACCAAGTGTTTGCCTCACCGGACGACGCCGGAAACGGGCTGTTGGCGGCGGCAAAGTCTGGCGATCCAAACGCGATACTCGCGGTGTTTGGTCCAGCCTCGAAAGACATAATCCTCTCCGGCGATCCTGTGCAGGACAAGAATACCGCTAGCCTATTTGCCGCTGCCTACGACGTGATGCATCGCTGGCGCAAGATGGCTGACGACTCCCAAATCCTATTAATCGGAGCAGACAATTTTGCGTTCCCGATCCCGCTGAAGAAGGATGCTGTGGGCCAGTGGTACTTCGACGTGGCTGCAGGGAGAGAGGAGATTCTGGCCCGCCGCATCGGCCGGAATGAATTGGCGGTGATCGACGTTTGCGGAGCTCTGGCCGACGCTGAGGCCGAATATTTCTCGCAGCATGACGGAGGCACCAAGCAATACGCTCAGAAGTTCATAAGCGATAGTGGCAAGCAGAACGGCTTGTACTGGGACTCACAAGAAGGCCAGCCCCGAAGCCCGCTCGGGCCGCTAGCGGCGTTCGCAACCACCGAAGGATACAGAGTAAAGCCGGACTCGCATATGCCCTTCCATGGCTACTATTTCCATATGCTGAGCCGGCAAGGAAGTCACGCGCAAGGCGGCGCGAAGGACTACATCGTCGATGGGAAGATGGTCGGCGGATTTGCTTTCGTCGCGTATCCGGCTGAATACCGCAATTCAGGTGTGATGACGTTCATCATCAACCAGGATGGCGTGCTATTGGAGAAGGACTTGGGCACCAGCACAACGGAAATAGCCACCTCAATGACTGAGTTCGATCCGGATGCTGGTTGGAAACCAGTGCAGCAATAACCGGCTCCGCCGCGTACTGCTTCCTGGCCAGGAATGTATTTCATCTTCAGCAAATTTGCCGTTTCGATGCTTGCGGGTAGTCGTTATCGCTACTGGATCGTGAGCGCCTAATTTGACAGCGCCGCTTGGACCGGCGTCAAAAGGCGGGTCTTGTTTCAGGAGCGATGGCGCTTCCCATGAAGGTGCCTATAACAACGTTGCCATAGGATGCGCCGTAGCGTTTAGCGTAGCCTTGCGGGCCTTGTCCGTAACCGCTGAACTGGTCTCCGGCCTGCGAGGCTCCCGCAATTTCTCCTTGAGTCCTTTTTCAATAATCCGCGGTTTTTACTTGAGAGCCTTCGCTTTCAGCGGAGGGCGGATCGACCGATGAGCTTGTTGGAGCCACTCGTCTCTCGCGTTTGAGCCTTTAAAATGTGCGACACGGGCTTTCGCCCCATGAACCGCTCGACGTATGCCTTCCTGAAACAAAATGAATGCAATCCCAAAGACAAGCATTGTTCCCGTCGCAGCTGCAAGTACGACCAGCACTCCGAGAAATTCCTGCATGATGTAAAGATTCATTGCAAACCCCATCGAACCGGTCTTGTTATGACACTTTGAAAACCGTGCGGAACTGTCAAAACTACCCAGGAGGCCCAGAACGGCGATCGCCAGGAAACAAACAGAAGCGACGCCGAAAATCTCTTACTTGCCACAATAAACTGCAGATCGGCCGGGCCACACAAAGACGTAGTCCTGATTTCGAACGTTGAGGTAATAGCGCATCGTGCCGGTTGGGTAGCAACCCTCGACTGAGCAGAGGACGGAATGATAATTGCGAGGATCCCGGATTACCGATGAAACTGTCAGCGCGGATCCGGGGGCGATCGTAAACACTTGAGACGAAGCGTTTCCCGAAAAGAAATTGTCTCTGGAAAGAAAACCGCTCATGATGCAATGGATTTTTTCAAACTCCACCGCGTCTGGCTTGCTTTTGCGTTCCTTCTTACTGAGCTTCTTGTCCAGGGGCACAATCCAAAAAGGTGATGCCGCGCGTCCGTCAACGCTGATTCCACCGTACCGCACCGACAGCGTCGAGTCTGTGCCATTGACGATAGTTGCTGTGTAGTTAAGGAAAATACCTACTTCGTCGGCGCCGACGCGCTCGAATCCCATCCGGGAACTCACCTCTATTCCGTTATAGCTCAACGCGTGTAATGTATTGCCAGTCAGTGGATCTTGAATGGTTGTGGAGATCGCACCTGAGGGGGAGTCGTCTCCCCACACAAACGCACTCAGGACATCTGATTTGATTATGGGCGCGCTGTCTTGGGCAAACACGTAGGCAGCAAAGGCAAAAACTGCCAGGACGAATATGCACGCTCGTTTCATCGTAGATTTGGTCACCTCATCAAGGCCACGGGGACATCCAAAGTGCCGCAGCGAGATTGTCCGGCTAATACAGGCGGATCCCAATTGTCAGAAGTAACAGACTGTTCCGCCAACCACGACCTTGTCCTCGGACGTTCCGCCGATGATTGGGTGGTCGTCGGGTTCTTGAGCGGCCCCGCCAACGCGTCATTTATGACACTTGCTTTCCGATGTTGCTAACGCCACTCTCACCCTGTTTCATGGCATTACGCTCGCCAAGCCAAGCTCTAGATACGCAACTGTTCAGTTTTACCAGTAGGGAAAGGCTTGAGGCCGGTTCATCATCGAGCGTGACCGAATCGAAGCCCATGATCGGGCAAACGATCTCGCACTATCGGGTCACGGAAAAGCTCGGTGTCGGGGGAATGGGCGTGGTCTACAAAGCCGAGGATCCACGGGTCTTGATGCCGCTAAGTCTTCCTAAGACATCGCTTTGAATCCGGCTAGCAGATTTCCCATCGTTGATGGGAAAACCAGGTTTTGAAGCTTTTGGGAGTATCGTCCCATTGACCTGATTGGGGTTAGGTTTTATCATCATCCAGGGAGATTTCTTAGGCTAGTAGGGTTCGAATCCGACCCTCTCCGCCATGCTGCGCTAAGGCTCCGGATGGCATGCCATCGAAGGCAACCAGTGGCACGCGAGCCTGGTTAAGACTTGAGGTGATTTCCCAGCCCGCCAAACTGTTCGGCTCCTGCACACGTTGATATATATTTCTTTCTTTATGCCTTCATCTCGCGCGCGAAAAACTTTGACCAGAACTCGGGTCCAAACAGTGGGGCTGATTTTGGTTCTGCTGCTGGGCCCCGTAGGCGTGTGCGATGCGTATTCAGTGCTTACGCACGAAGCCATCGTGGATTCTGCTTGGGACGATGCCATCAAGCCGCTGCTTTTGAAGCGCTTTCCCAACTCCACTCCCGAGGAGTTGAAGGAAGCGCACTCGTACGCTTACGGCGGATCGGTAATTCAGGATCTTGGTTATTACCCCTTTGGCAGCCACTTTTTCAGCGATCTGGTTCACTACGTACGCACCGGCGATTTCGTGCAGGCTCTGATCCGCGATTCCTCGAACTTGGACGAATATGCTTTTGCGCTGGGGGCCCTGGCGCATTACGCGGCGGATAACGAAGGGCACCGGCTCGCGGTTAACAAATCGGTTCCCCTCCTGTATCCGAAACTTCGCAAGAAGTACGGCGATGTGGTCACCTACGACGAGTCACCTTCGGCGCACTTGAAGACCGAGTTCGGCTTCGACGTGGTGCAGATTGCGCGGGGGCGCTACGGTTCCGACGCCTATCATGATTACATCGGATTTCATGTATCGAAGGAGCTTCTCGATCGAGCGTTCATGGAGACCTATTCGCTGGATTTGAAGTCCATTTTCACGGACTACGATTTGGCGCTGGGGACTTATCGCCGCGGCGTGAGCGAAGTGATTCCCACCATGACTGAAGTCGCGTGGCAGACGAAGAAGGACGATATTCAGAAAGACATTCCGGGAATCACGAAAAAGAAATTTCTTTATCACCTTTCGCGCGCCAGTTATGAAAAAAACTGGGACGGCCATTACAAAAAGCCAGGTTTCGGGACGAAGTTTCTGGCCTTCCTCTTCCGGCTGGTTCCGAAGGTCGGGCCCTTCAGCGCGTTCAATTTCAAGGTTCCGACGCCGCAAGCGGAACAGTTGTTCATGGCCAGCTTCAACGGGTCGGTGACTGAATACGAGCATTTCCTGCACGAAAAAAGGGATAGCGGTTCGATCAAGCTGGTGAACGACAATTTCGATACCGGCACGGTGACCAAGCCGGGTGAGTATCCGCTCGCGGACAAAACGTATGCCGATTTATTGGAGCGCCACGCCAAGGAACAGTTCAAACAGATGACTCCTGAGCTCCGCCAAACCATTCTGGATTTCTACAGCGATCCGAACGCGCCGAACACTACGAAGAAGGACAAGAAGCAGTGGGCTGAGCTGGCTCGCGACGTCGATGAGCTGAAAGCGTTTAGTCCGGCGACGCAGCCTGCACCCGCTAGCAACGAGTGATGCGACTCAGCGGTAAAGTGCGAGCGCGTCGCGTCGAGTCTTCATTCGGCCATGCCGCTAGGAACTCTTGCGGGCCGGCTTGCCTGAAGCCGGGCCGCCGATTTTAGCCAGCGTTTCCTGCGCGCGTTGTTTATAGGGCGTGTTCAGCGAAATCACTTCGGTGAGCACTGCGCGGGCCTCCGGAATGCGCTGCATTTTCGCCAGTGTGAATCCCAGACGATATTGATTTTGCGCGTAGCTAAAAGTATCGGACTTCAGCAGCGGAGTCGCTTGTTTGAATGCGTCCACGGCTTGTGGATTGCGGTTCTTGTTCACGTTGACTTCGCCGAGCGAGGAATAGGCCAGGCCCTTCTGCAGCGATATCTGTTTTTGCCACTGATCGTCCGCAACGTTATCCGGCTTCTTCGCTTGGGCTAGCAAGTCGAGCGCTTTCTGTGCGTCCGCTGCGGCTTTGTCGAGGTGTTGCGGGTCATTGCACCAGTTATCGGCGAGCAATAGGAGCATCGAAATGTTGTTCGGATCGGCATCGAGCACGCCTTGCGCCGCGGCGAGCATCTTGTGCTGATTCTGCGCTTGCTGGTAGGCGATGGCGGTCTGCTCGCGCGCCGTGGTGGTGTAACTGGAATCCGGGAATACAGCAACGTAACGCTCGAAAAGCGCGGCTCGCGCGTTGTGATCGGTCGTCTTGTATGCGGCGTTGATCATCGCGTATTGCAGGTAGCCGATCTCGCCTTGCGCGTTCTTAAGCGTGTCGGCTTTCTGAGCGTTCCAACGGTCGGCGTCAGTGCCTTCCGGTGGGGATGAGGTTTTGTATCGCGCGACGATGGCGGCGGCTTTTTCACCTTCACTGAACACTTTGTTGGGATCGCCCTGCTCGTCGGCAGCGTGGACCATGTTCACTGCCGTGGAAAAATCGTTGGGCTCGAGGGCCAAGGCTTTATCGCCGTATTCGTACACCTTGGCGTAGTTCTTCTGTGCCAGGTAGGACTGAACGTAGAGCTGGTCGCCGAGCAATTCTAGATCGCCCTTGCCGTAGTCGGCCATGAACTTGTGTAGCAGAGCGATCTTGTCCGGGCCGTCCGGCGCGGCGTAGATGTCGGCAAGCGCCTTGTCTTCGGGCGTACCTGCGGCGACGGAGACGTTTTTGCCGAATTGCGCGGCGGCGGTGCTAGTCAGGACCAGGAACATCACCAACGAGACCGTTAGTCGATGCATGTTGCACCTCCTGTAGAACGATGGCCGCGAGCCAGCCGAGGGGGTCACGCGGGCATATTAGTCGAAGGCTGGGCTGCGCGACAATATTTTCGTATCGCCAGAGGCAAGGCGGATTGGCCACCGAGACACAGAGACACAGAGACACGGAGTCGAAAAGGAGCCGCACGCCGACCGGGCATTGACGATTTGCTCGTTTCGATGGACGATTCTTGCTCGCAGTCTTTTTTGTCTTCGAGAGGTGCTTGATGCCTGCAGCGACTTCGTTTGAAAAAGTGGAAAAGGAAAACCTGAGCGCTCATATCACACGCCAGATGCTGAACGGCGACGAGGCCACGCTGGCGCGGATTTTTATTGCGCGGGGAGGGATCGTGCCGCGCCATTCGCATCGCAGCGAGCAATTTTCGCTGATCCTTTCGGGCGCGCTGAAATTTTACTTCGATGACGGCGAGACGGTCGTCGGCGCGGGTGAAATCATTTTGATTCCCGCGAATGTGCCGCACAAAGCGGAGGCTCTGGAAGACACCGTGGACATAGACTTCTTCGCGCCGCGCCGGGAAGATTGGATTCGCAAGGACGACGCGTACCTGCGCGGCGGCGCCACAAAGGATCGATAACAGTGGACCTCGGACTGAAGGGCCGCGTGGCGATCGTGGCGGCGGCTAGCAAGGGGCTGGGCCGCGCTGCGGCCGAAGAATTCGCGAAAGAAGGATGCGAAGTGGCGATTTGCGCGCGCACCGCTGCCGACGTGGAGCGCACCGCGAAGGAAATCGGCGCTGCGTCGGGGCGGGAGGTTTTCTGGCGCGCCTTGGACGTGACCAATGCGGACGCTGTGCGCGATTTTGTGGATGGCGTAGAGCGGAGGTTCGGACGAATTGATATTTGTGTTACGAATGCCGGTGGTCCGCCGTCCAAGAAGTTCTTGGATACCACGCTTGATGAGTGGCGCACGGCGGCGAACCTGACTTTGTTCAGCGCGGTGTATTTCGCGCGCGAAGTGCTGCCGCGCATGCAGCGACGTCACTGGGGACGATTCATCACGATTACTTCGATATCCGTGAAGCAGCCGATTGACGGCCTGATGCTGTCGAATTCTTTGCGCGCGGGCGTGACCGGAATGGCGAAAACACTCGCCAATGAATTCGGCGCGGACGGCATCACGGTCAACAACGTGTGCCCGGGCTACACGCTGACCGATCGCCTGGGAGAGCTTTTCGAAAAACGCGCGAAAGACTCGGGCGCCCAATATGAGGACCTTCTGAAACAAGCGGCAGCCAGCGTGCCCATCGGACGTTTTGCGCGCCCCGATGAATTTGCAGCACTCGTTGCGTTCCTGGCCTCTGAACGAGCGAGCGCGATTAATGGGACGACTATCCAGGTTGACGGCGGCATGAACAAAGGCCTTCTGTAAACATCAGACCAAAATCGGCAGACTCGGACGGATAACAAACGCGCCGCTGCACCTGTCCCTCTGTACAGTCTCTGGTCGGCTACTCTCCCAAGCGATAACCCGCCTCCCCCGCTCGGTGCACCCCATACTTCGCTTATGCGCGACGTTTAACCTGGAGGTCGCTATGCATCGAAAACTTTGGCTGACTATCTTCGCCTCCGTTGCCGGCTCGTGTCTGTGCGTCGGGCCCGCGTCGGCACAAAGCATTTCCGCCACGCCGGCAGCGGTTACGACCGTGAGCGCCAACTCAACGGCGCAGCCGGCCGCGGACGCGCCACTTCCGATGACCATCGAGATCATGCAGAAATTCGAGAAAGCGATCGGCGGACACCAAGTGTGGGCTGGATTCACAACGCGCACCATGAAAGGAATCTACCAGCCGGAAGATCTTTCAGGTTTTGCCGCCATCGAAATCATTACCAAGGCACCCGACAAGAGATTCATGAAAACGACGTTCCCCAACGGCCTCGCCCTTCGCGAGGTTTGCGACGGCAAGTCGGCCTGGATCGAAGACCCGCGCGGCGGCATGCATGATTTTATCGGCGCGGCACTGGAAAGCCGCCTGCGACTGGCGAAGTTTAACAACACGAGCGGTTCCATGCTGCTGGCACTCACGGGGCGAGTGATTGGAACGCTGCCGGTTGGAACGCACTCAACTTACGTCGTGGAATTTGCTCCCGACAAGAAAGTCACCTCGAAGGTTTACTTCGACGTTGAAAGCGGTTTTGCAGTGCGCGTGGACGATACGATCCATCGAGACGATGGTGACTACCTGGTGCAGACCTTTACCGACGACTATCGCCCCGTAGACGGCGCTTATTTTCCGTTTCGCATCCGTCACGTGGAGAAGGGCAACATTTTCACGGTCCGGATAACACAGATCAAGAATAACCCGCGAGTGGATGACTCGGTTTTTCTGAAGACCGAAAACGCGAACGCTGATCGG
>Ga0210401_10001081_pt1 | contig 32421 bp, 28 predicted proteins | sample IncBWH32MmetaG_FD_150866 | JGI IMG/M metagenome (GOLD analysis project Ga0210401, IMG submission 150866) | Forest soil microbial communities from Barre Woods Harvard Forest LTER site, Petersham, Massachusetts, United States - Inc-BW-H-32-M | ecosystem: Environmental > Terrestrial > Soil >...
TGTGGTCGTGCTCATTCGCGTGGTCGACGGCACAATGAAGAAGGGCGCGCGCATCCGCATGATGGGCACCAACGCGGCCTACGATGTCGAGCGCGTCGGCTTCTTCACGCCCAAGATGGAGCAGGTCGACGAGCTCGGCCCCGGCGAGATCGGCTTCATCACCGCGGCGATCAAGGAGGTCGCCGACACCCGCGTCGGCGACACCATCACCGACGACAGGAAGCCGGTGAGCGAGATGCTGCCGGGCTTCAAGCCGGCCATCCCGGTGGTGTTCTGCGGCCTGTTCCCGGCCGACGCCAATGATTTCGAAACGCTGCGCGGGGCGATGGGCAAGCTGCGGCTGAACGACGCCAGCTTCTCCTATGAGATGGAAACCTCCGCCGCGTTGGGCTTCGGTTTCCGCTGCGGCTTCCTCGGCCTCTTGCATCTGGAGATCATCCAGGAGCGCTTGTCGCGCGAGTTCGATCTCAACCTGATCGCGACCGCGCCGAGCGTGATCTACAAGATGAAGCTCACCGACGGCACCGAGATCTCGATCCACAATCCCGTCGACATGCCTGATGTCGTCAAGATCGCCGAGATCGAGGAGCCATGGATCGAAGCCACGATCATGACGCCCGACGAATATCTCGGCAGCGTGCTGAAGCTCTGCCAGGACCGGCGCGGCGCGCAGAAGGAGCTGACCTATGTCGGCTCGCGCGCGATGGTGAAATACGACCTGCCGCTCAACGAGGTGGTGTTCGATTTCTACGATCGCCTGAAATCGGTCTCCAAGGGCTATGCCTCGTTCGACTATCACCTCACCGACTACAAGCCCGCCGATCTCGTCAAGATGCAGATCCTGGTCAATGGCGAGCCGGTCGATGCGCTGTCGATGCTGGTGCATCGCACCCGCGCCGAAGGCCGCGGCCGCGCCATGGTCGAGAAGATGAAAGAGCTGATCCCGCCGCACATGTTCCAGATCCCGATCCAGGCGGCGATCGGCGGCAAGGTGATCGCCCGCGAAACCGTCCGCGCGCTGCGCAAGGACGTCACCGCCAAGTGCTATGGCGGCGACATCACGCGCAAACGCAAGCTTCTGGAGAAGCAGAAGGAAGGCAAGAAGAAGATGCGGCAGTTCGGCAAGGTCGACATCCCGCAGGAAGCTTTCATTGCCGCGCTGAAGGTGGATAGCTGAGGCATCGGCCGCCTTCCAGCAGCCGGGAAGGCGAACCGCCACCGCGTGGGATCGCCTCCTGGCTCATCTCGCAGCAAGCGTTGTCGGGCGCACCATCAGCAGGACGCCGTGCCTGGTTTCGTGAGGCCGGAATTTCCGGTCTCCTTCTTTTTTAGCGCTCTCCGTTTTTTTGTGACTGTTTGCATTGATCTCAGCGGCTGCAGTTCCGTGTTGAACGCGTCCTTCAGCAAAGTCTTGAGACGACCCTGATATTCGCATTCGCTAAGTTGAATTCTCCTTTTCATCTGCGCACTCCGCTCTGCAACACATTTCGTGACTACCACCGCGCTGAAAGAAAGGCCTCACGATCCCGTCTGGCTTTTCAGACGGAGCCGCGCGGGAAAATTACCGCTCGGCTCGGACATGCAGTGCAAGGACAATCGTAGGTAGCGCACGACAGATGCACGAATTGCGACAATGCAACTGCCTAAACCGCACGCCGACTGAGGCAAAAACAGGCGGAAACGGCGGGATTCGCTCACCGCGCTTGGCTCGCTTCCGCGCATGCCGGATTCGATCGTCAACTTGACAACTTCGAATCTCTCCTCGATTTGAATCGCATTCCAGCCACGCGCTGGCTATGCTGCGTCAATGTCACGCACATTATCCGTATTGACCATCGTTCTCCTTTCACTCCTACCCGTCGAAACGTCAGGCGCGCCAGCTCACAAGCAGCGTGTCACGCGTTGGCATGGCTACGGCTTCCTGCCCGGCTATCACCAGCCGCCTAACAACGCTATTCCCGTATTCGGCAGGAAGGGCACCACCACGGGCGAGCCGGACTATTCCCCCCAATACTTTGGCTATGATGGCGAGTGGCACTATTTCGGTCAGCCCGGCTTCTATCGCGGCCGCTACAACGGCGGCAGTTTCGGCCCATGCTGGACCTGGACGCCGATCGGACCGGCGTGGAATTGCGGTAGCCGCTGACATCGCCGTCATTCCGGGACATCGCGACAGCGATGAACCCGGAATCTAGAGGTTGCGGCGCGAGATTCTGCACTTCGACGCTCCGCATCGCCCCGGAATGACGGAGGAACATTCCTTCCATCTTGCCCTTCCGCTCCAGATAGATCACGATGGCGCTAATTGATCACTCGATAAAAAGAGCGAGGAAACGCCATGAACAAGCTTCTCGGCATCACGCTGGTCGAACGCGCCCGCGCGCTGCAACCCCTGATCGCAGATGAAGCCGATGAGATCGAGCGGTCGCGGCGGCTGACGCCGAACGTCACCGCCGCCCTGATCGAAAACGAGCTCTACCGGGCGCTGCTGCCGCGGACTTATGGCGGGCACGAGGTTCCACTCGAAATCTTCATGCAGATGCAGGAGGAGATCGCGAAAGCTGATGCCTCCACCGCCTGGTGCCTCGGCCAATGCGCGGTCTGCGCCATGACGGCGGCCTATCTGGAACCGGACGCGGCGAACGAAATCTTCAACATGCCGCCGGGCATCCTCGCCTGGGGCGCGATCAATCATGAGGTGAAGGTCGTTCCCGGCGGCTACCTTGCGAATGCGCGTTGGGAATTTGCCTCGGGCTCGCGGCAGGCAAGCTGGCTCGGCTCGCATGTCCGCGTCATCGAGCCGGACGGCACGCCGCGCAGGAAAAAGGACGGCTCGCCGGAAATCCGCACCATCCTGTTCCCGATCACCTCGGCCACCATGTACGACGTCTGGGACGTGATCGGGCTGAAGGGCACCGGCACCGATGCCTATTCGGTCGAGAACCTGTTCATCCCGGAGAAATTCGCAGCACTTCGCGACGACCCGAACGCGGTGATCGAAAAGGGACCGCTCTACAAGCTCACCACCAACGCCGTGTTCAGCATGGGCTTTGCCGCGACCTCGCTCGGCGTCGCCCGCGCGACCCTGGACGCCGCGACCGATCTCGCCCGCTCCAAGATCCCGCAGGGGCTGTCAGCGATGCGCGAGAACAATGCGGTGCAGGGCCAGATCGGCCGCACCGAGGCGTCCTTGCGTGCCGCGCGCGCCTATCTCTATTCCACCGCCGCCGAGGTCTGGCGCGATCTCGAGCGCGGCGAGGCGGTCACCGAAGCACACCGCATCGCGATTCGCATCGCCGCGACCTGGACAATCCATCAATCGGCTGCCGTGGTCGACACCGCCTATCACATGTCCGGGGCGACGGCCGTGTTCGCCAAGAATCCGTTCGAGCGGCGGTTTCGCGACATGCATGCGATCGCGCAGCAGATCCAGGCGCGCGATACGCATTATGAGGATGCCGGCAAGGCGATCCTCAAGTCCAGCCTGAAAACGGCGCCGACATCGAGGTAGCGCGTCAGCAGATGGCAACAGCGTCACGCTGACTCGCCACGCGCGATGCGGCTTCCGCAAGCTGAGACTGGCGGCTAAGCTGCGCGCACATCAATGCCGTGAGCCCCGATGCCGAGCCGTTCGAAAACGAGCCTCTCCAAAAAGCGCGCCGTCAAAGCAGGGGATGGTTCGGCGCCGCGCGTTTCCGCGGTGGCAAATGTACTTGATGGCTATCCCAAGCCGATCGGCGCCAAGCTGCAGGCATTGCGCAAGCTGATCCTCGACACCGCGCGCACGACCGATGGCGTCGGCGCGCTGGAGGAAGCGCTGAAATGGGGACAGGTCAGCTATCTCACCAGCGAAACCGGCAGCGGCAGCACCGTCCGCATCGACCAGGTGAAATCGACCGACAACCAGGTCGCGCTCTACTTCCACTGCCAGACCAATCTGGTCGAGACGTTTCGCGAGTTGTATCCGCAACTCAGCTACAGCGGCAATCGCGCGATCCTGCTCGATGCCGGCGCGCCGCTTCCGAAAGCCGAGCTCGGCCACTGCGTGGCGTTGGCGCTGACGTATCATTTGCACAAGCGCGGGGGTGCGAAGTAGCCCAGCCGTCATGCGCGGTGCGTAGGGTGGGCTAAGGCGCGCTTGCGCCGTGCCCACCGTCACGTGCTGTGCTCGCAATGGTGGGCACGCTTCGCTTTGCCCACCCTACGCAGTCCGGAATGACTCGCGCGTCACGCCACCAACGCCGTTTGCAAATCCGATGCGGCGTCGGCGTGGCATTGGGCCTTGAGCAGCTCGACGACTTCATCGTTCGGCCGGGCGCGGCTGAACAGGAAACCCTGGCCCTCGTGGCAGCCTTCGGCGCGCAGGCAGCTGAACTCGGCTTCGGTCTCGACGCCCTCGGCCGTGATGGTGACGCCAAGTCCCTTGCCGAGGCTCACGATCGAACGGATGATCGCCTGCGCGTCGCGATTGGCATCGAGATCGCGCACGAACGACTGGTCGATCTTGATCTTGTCGAAGGGGAAGCTGCGCAGATAGCTCAAGCTCGAATAGCCGGTGCCGAAATCGTCCATCGAGATGCGCACGCCGAGCGCGCGCAGCGCATGCAGCGTCGCCAGCACCTGGCTGCTCTTCTCGAGTAGCAGCGTCTCGGTGATCTCGACCTCCAGCCGCTTCGGCGGCAGGCCGGATTGCTTGAGCGCGTCCATCACGATCGAGAGCAGATTGGCGGTGCGGAATTGCGCCGGCGACAGGTTGACCGCGACCCGCACGTCGTCCGGCCAGACTGCGGCATCCATGCAGGCGCGCCGCAGCATGAAGACGCCGAGCGAATTGATCAGGCCGGTCTCCTCGGCGACCGGGATGAACTCGCCGGGCGAGATCATGCCGCGTTCGGGATGTGGCCAGCGCACCAGAGCCTCGAAGCCGGTGATGCGCCCGGACGCAAGATCGACCAGCGGCTGGTAGTGGGGGCGCAGCACGTCATTCTGGATGGCGTCGCGCAGGTCGAGCTCGATCTTGCGCCGGCTCTGCGCGCGCGCGTCCATGCCGGATTCGAAGAAGGAGAAGGTGCCGCGGCTCTCGGTCTTGGCGCGCGACAGCGCCATGTCTGCGTTCTTGAGCAATTTCTCGGAATCGTCGCCATCGCCGGGCGCCATCGCAATGCCGATGGTGGCGCCGATCACGACCGAATGGCCGTCGAGCAGAAAGGGATCGGCGATCGCCTCCAGCAGCCGGCGCGAAAGCAGCACGGCATCCTCGGGACGCGTCATGCCGGTCTGGATGATGGCGAACTCGTCGGAGTTCAGCCGCGCCAGCACGTCTTCCTCGCGCAAGGTCGAGCGCAACCGCTTGGCGACGCCGCGCAGCAGCTTGTCGCCGACGCCATGGCCGAGCGTATCGTTGACCGATTTGAAATTGTCGAGGCCAAGCACGAGAAGGCCGACCTTTTCCGAGCTGCGCCGCGAATGCAGCAGGATCTCGTCCATCTGCTGGCGCAGGAGATTGCGGTTCGGCAGCCCCGTCAGCCCGTCATGCTGGGCGAGGAAGGCGAGCCGTGCCTCGGCGCGCTTGCGCTCGGTGATGTCCATCAGCGCCAGCAGCACGGCCGAGCGCTCGTTATAGACCAGGTTGCGCGAATAGATCGCGAGATCAATCAGTACGCCGTCGGCCTTGACATGCTTCCAGGTCCGCGCCGCCTGCTCATCGCTGGTGGGATCGCCAGCCCAGGGCGGCGCGCTCTCGAACGCCTGCAGGTTGCGGATGGTGAGCTTTTCGAAATCGACGCGGCCATAGCCGTAATGGGCAACGGCGGCGTCGTTGACGGCGAGGACATGTTCGCCGTCCATGGCGCACACGATCATCGGCACCGGATTGGCGTCGAACAGCAGGCGGAACGACGCCTCGCGCTGCTTCAACTCGGTGATATCGACGCGAAGCCCGACGACGCCGCCGTCCTCGGTCTTGCGCTCCTCGATCAGGATGACGCGGCCGTCGGCCAGTTTTTGCTCATGGCGCTCGCCGGGCTGGGTGAGCTTTTCGAGCCGCTCGGCGATCCATTCTTCCTCGCGCCCGACCGCTTCCGGATAATCGCCGCGCGCGACACCGACGCGGATGGTATCGGCGAGCCGCGCGCCCTGCTCGAACAGGTCGGAGCTGCCGCTATAGATCTCGGCGTATTTCTTGTTCCAGAGGATGTAGCGGCCTTCGCCGTCCAGGAAGACGATACCTTGCGGCAGGATCTCGATGGCCTCGCGCAGCCGCTCATGGGATTTGCGCGCCTCTCCAAGCGCCGCTTCCGCTTCGGCGCGCGTGCGCTCGATCTCGCTGTGATCGACGGACTTGGTCCGACGCTTGAGCGAGGGCGCCGGTTCGGGCCTGGCGGGGCGTCCGAAGATCCGGCTCGTTAGCGCAGGCGTCCGCTTCTTTTGTCGCATTGGCCGGGTTGGCGGCATAAAACTCTCGAGATCGCATTCTCGCGCTCGCTACTAGTCAGGCAAGGTTCTAAGAAATGGTATCCGCATGCGGGCGCGTCGCCCCAGCACGCCGGTTCGCCGGAAACAACACGCTGTTCCTCTTGCCCATTTGAGAGGCGAAGCTACATCCGCCAATATTACGACGGCTGCACTGCAACCTGCGATCGGCACGATATCGCGTTTGGCAGCGTCAAATCGTTGAAGCGTCGTTAAGGTTGTATAACACGCGGGGAAAGTGCCCAGCGAATGCGCGCGTTGTACCGCGCGCGCATCAAATTCCATCACCGTAGGAAAAGGTTATTGCGCAGTTAAAATCCGCGCTGTTTTCCGCCGCGGAATCGGAAATCGCAATCGTCTAGTTCGATATCTCGATGGTGGTGTTGCGCGGCCCGCTATGCTGGACCAGCGAAAACAGCGTCGCCGCGTTCGACGGATGCAGTCTCAAGCAACCATGCGAGGCCGGCCCGCCGAGCCGCGAGATGTCGTTGGTGCCGTGGATGGCGAAGCCGTAATAGAAGAAGATCGCGTGCGGCATCGGCGCATTATAATATTTGCGCGAGAAGTAGGAGCGCATCATCGCCTGCGGATGGTAGGTGCCGCTTGGCGTACCGTAACCGTCGCGGCCGGTCGAGACCGGCCAGTTGTAGCGCGCCACGCCGTCGACGCTGACCGACATGCGCTGGGCGGATTTATCGATCTGAACCACGACATCGGCGCGTGCCGGTGTAAAGGCCGCGACGATGAAAGCAGCCGCGATGACCGGCATCGCGAGCCGTTGCTTGCAAAAATTTTTCATGATGACGCCCACTGCCCGAAAACGCTTAAAAACAATATGCCCATGATGTGACAGGGACGCGTCCTTTGTAAAGGCCGACGCCCTATTGGGCGTGCCTATCCGATCACCTCATCGGCGCGGACAAGCACGGATGGCGGGATCGTCAATCCGAGCGCCCTGACGGCCGCGTTGTTGATGATCAGTTCGATCTTGGTGGGAAACTCGACCGGCAGATCGCTGGGATTTGCCCCTTTCAGGATCTTGCTGACATACGTAGCGCAGCGATGAAAATTTTCATCGAGGTTGACGCCATAGCTGATCAGGCCGCCCGCATCGACATGACTGCGGAAGCCGTAGATCGCCGGCAGTCGCACCTCGGAAGCAAGCGCCGCAACCCGATCTCGCTCCTGGAAAAACAATGCATCGACGAGCACAATGATCGCCTCGACATGTTCGTCGGCAATGGCATGGAATGCGCGGTCGAGGTCGTCAGGCCCGCCGACCTCGGCCGGCACGGCCTTGATGCCTAGCCTCTGGCACGTCTCCTCCAGTTCTTGCCGATCAATGATGATGCCACTGGCAACGTTCACGACAAATCCAAGTCTGGCGAGGCCAGGCAGCAGTTGCAGCGCGAGTTCCACTTGCTTGCTGACGAGGCCCTCCATGCGAAACATTACGCCGGTGACATTGCCTCCGGGCCGGGCCTGGTTTGCGATCAGGCCAAAGCCGATTGGATAGGCGAGCAAGGGACAGACGATCGGTATCGTCCGGGTCAGCGCTCTTGCCGCGACGGCAGCTGGAGTAACCGTGGCAAAGATCACGTCTGGTGAGCGTGCGATGAGCTCCCGGGCATGCGCGGGAAATTGTTCGACCTTGCCATCGGCATAGCGGTAGTCGATCTCGACGTTCTGGCCATCGACATAGCCAAGTTCTTGCAGGCCGCGCTCAAAGGCGAGCAGCGGCGGATTGACCTTTCTCGCGACTCCGCTGAGAACTGCGATGCGTTTGCGTTTCGGGGAGTCTTGGGCGCGCGCCGCCAGCGGCAGAGAAGCCACGGCCCCAAACAATGCGATAAAGTCCCGCCGTCGCATAGCATCATCTCGCGCCGAGAACGGACTTCCATGACGCTATTGTAACGGCTCCGCCCCGAGCCCGCAAAGAACAATGGGTGCGTCAAATTCGGCGCCCGTCCGTTGGCCGAAATTTCAGCAGTGATCAAGCATTTAGGGCGCCCCACGCTGGTGCGGACATCATCAAGCATTTGCGACTGGCGCGGTGCTCCCTCTTCCCTGTACCAATGGCGGGCGAATAGAGTGAGCCGATGCAAGCCCGCCCGATTCTGATTCTCCTTCTGACAGCGATTGCCTCCGGCATCTCCTCCGGTTCTTGGCCGGCGCTGGCGCAGGACAAGGGCACGGTGGACCCCAAGCCGCTGCCGCCGCTGGAGCATCCCAGCGATCCCAAGATCGGAGCCAAGCAGCTGTTCGCGCGCAAACTATTGCCGTCGGCGCAGCCGGCCAAGGTGATCGGCGAATACGCCAAGGGCTGCATCGGAGGCGCGGTGCAGATGCCGATCACCGGCGACACCTGGCAGGTGATGCGGCTGTCGCGCAACCGCAACTGGGGCCATCCCGACATGATTGCGCTGCTCAAGCGCCTGTCGGTCGATGCGCACAAGGATGCCGGCTGGCCCGGCATTCTCGTCGGCGATATCGGCCAGCCGCGCGGGGGACCGGCGCTGTCCGGCCACGCCAGCCACCAGATGGGGCTCGATGCCGATGTGTGGCTGACGCCGATGCCGGATCATCTGTTTTCGCGGCTCGAGCGCGAGGAAACGTCGGCAACCATGATGGTGCGCGATGACCGGCTCGATATCGATCCCAAGGCGTGGACGCCGCAGCACTGGATGGTCATCCGCGATGCCGCGATGGAGCCCGCCGTGCAGCGCATCTTCGTCAACGCCGCGATCAAGAAGGCGCTGTGCCGCGAGGCCAAGGGCGACCGCAGCTGGCTGGAAAAAATCAGGCCGTGGTGGGGCCACGACTATCACTTCCATATCCGCATGCGCTGCCCGGCGGGTGCCACCGAGTGCCACGGCCAGAAGGACCAGGAGGGCGGCGACGGCTGCAAGCCCTCCGACCTCGCCTTCTGGTTCAAGGATTCGACCCTCCATCCCAAGCCCGAGCCACCGCCGGCAGAGCCGCCCAAGCCGCCGATCGGGATCACGTTGGCGCAGATGCCCGCGGGCTGCAAAACGATCCTGAACGCCCCGGACGCCAAGCCACAATAACGTGCTCGGGCGCGGACTATTCTCCTCGCCGCAGAATGAGCTAATATCAGCCGCCGCCACGCCGTAAGCGTGCGGATCCGAGCGGGACGCCGATCCCGGTTTCTCATCTCAACACATGGCCGCACTCACGTGGCACTATTCGCGCGCGGCCGAAGCATTTTGCGAGAACCTCATGCGTGCACGCAACCCGCACAAGAGCACCGTCGTCATACGTGCAGCATCGGCTCTCGCCTTGCTGCTGCTCTGCGCCGCGCAGGTCAAGGCCGCGGAAGAGCCGAGCGGCTGCGACAAGTTCAAATGGAATATCGACCATGAGCGCGCCGCGCTCACGGCCTCCGATCGCGCCAAGCTCACTTCGGGCAGCGAGGAGACGGCGATACCTTCGTCCGGCATGATCCTGAGCCTGGTCAAGCCTGCGGACGCCAAGCTGCCGACACCGCCCGAGCGCGCGCCGAAAGACGGCACCTTTGCCGGCTTCACCAGCTTCAAGAACGCGCCGAAGGCCGGAATCTACACCATCAGCCTGTCGGCCGGCGCCTGGGTCGATGTCAGCCAGGACGGCCATTTCCTCAAGCCCAAGGCCTTCAGCGGCGCCACCGATTGCGACGGCATCCGCAAGACCATGACATACGAGCTGTCGGCGAGCCCCTTCGTACTGCAGGTTTCGGGCGCCAAGGACGATTCGATCTCGATTGCGATCCTGCCGTCGGAATAGGCGAAAAGTAGACAAACCGTCGCCTTTTGCCCATAAGCCCAGCCTGTTATGGTCGGCCCGCCCGCGACACCCGCATGACCGTAAGTCTGTGGGATCACCCGGAACAGCGCTTCCGTCGTCGCATTTCGACCTGAACCGACGCCTGATTTGCGCGCGCGAAGGCTTGCGCGTGCAGGCACGCATGGAGCGCTCTAATGCATCGTTTTGCCGGATTATTCGCCGCCTTCGTTCTGCTGTGGGGAGCCGCTTCCTCGCCCGCCACCGCCGAGGACAAGACCCTGACCGTGTTCGCCGCCGCTTCGATGAAGAATGCGCTCGACGACATCGACGCCGCCTTTACCGCCAAGACCGGCATCAAGGTTGCGGCGAGCTATGCCGCGAGCTCGACGCTCGCCAAGCAGATCGAACAGGGCGCGCCTGCCGACGTCTTCGTCTCCGCCGACACCGACTGGATGGACTACGCGATCGGCAAAAAGAACATCGACGAGCCGACCCGCGTCAACCTGCTCGGCAACTCGATCGTGCTGATCGCGCCGAAGGATTCCAAGATCGACAACGTCACGATCGGCCAGGGCTTTGATCTCGCCAAGCTCGCCGGCGACGGCAAGATCGCGACCGGCGACGTGAAATCCGTCCCCGTCGGCAAATATGCCAAGGCCGCGCTCGAGAAACTCGGCGCCTGGCAGGCGGCCGAGCCGAAATTCGCGATGGCGGAAAGCGTGCGCGCTGCGCTGACGCTGGTGGCGCGCGGCGAGGCCGTGCTCGGTATCGTCTATTCCACCGACGCCAAGGTCGAACCCGGCGTGAAGATCGTCGGCACCTTCCCGGCCGACTCGCACCCGCCGATCATCTATCCGGTGGCGGCGACCTCGACCGCCAAGCCCGAGGCCAAGGAATATCTGGACTATCTCCACTCCGCGGCCGCGAAGACGGTGCTGGAGAAATACGGCTTCAATTATCTGGTCAAGCCGACGTCCTGACGTGACCGAAGCGCTTCACAACCTCATGGTGAGGAGGCGCGCAAGCGCCGTCTCGAACCATGAAGCCCCGGCTGTTGGCCTCATCCTTCGAGACGCGGCCTTGTTTGCGCCGTTCGCGACGGCCTCGCTGTCGCTCGGCCTGCTCGGGCGCGGCCGCTCCTCAGGATGAGGGGATAAAGCTGTGTTCGACATCACGCCCACGGAATGGACGGCGATCCTGCTCTCGATCAAGGTCGCCACGGTGGCAACGCTGGTGGCGACGCCGCTTGGCATCGCGCTGGCTTACCTGCTGGCTCGGCGCGATTTCTGGGGCAAGTCGCTGCTCGATGCGGCGGTCCATCTGCCGCTGGTACTGCCGCCGGTCGTGACGGGCTATTTGCTGCTGCTCGCCTTCGGCCGGCGCGGGCCGATCGGCGAGTTTCTGGCAGATTATTTTGGCATCGTGCTCGCGTTCCGCTGGACCGGCGCCGTGCTGTCCTGCGGCGTGATGTCATTTCCGCTTTTGGTGCGGCCGATGCGCCTCTCCATCGAGGCGGTTGATCGCAGGCTGGAGCAGGCCGCGGAAACGCTGGGCGCCGCGCCCTGGCGGGTGTTCTTCACCGTCACCTTGCCCTTAGCGCTGCCGGGCGTGCTTGCCGGCATGGTGCTCGGCTTTGCCAAGGCGATCGGCGAGTTCGGCGCCACCATCACCTTTGTCTCGAACATTCCCGGCGAGACGCAGACGATCTCGTCCGCCATCTATTCGCTGATCCAGACACCCGATGGCGACACCGCAGCGCTGCGGCTCGTGATCGTCTCCGTCGTAATCGCAGTCGCCGCCCTGATCGGCGCCGAAGTCTTCGCCCGCCGCGCTACGGCGCGCCTGCACGGGAATTGATCGATGCTGCGGGTCGATGTCGTCAAGAAACTCGGCGAGTTCACGCTCGAAGCCTCCTTCGAGAGCGAAGGCCGTGTGACGGGCTTGTTCGGCGCTTCCGGCGCCGGCAAAACCTCGCTGGTCAACATGATTGCGGGTCTGACCAAGCCCGACCGCGGCACGATCGCCATCGACGGCGAGATCGTCGACGACACCGCCAAAGGCATTCATGTGCCGACCTGGCGCCGCCGCATCGGCTATGTGTTCCAGGACGCGCGGCTGTTTCCGCATCTCGACGTCACGCAGAACCTGGATTACGGCCGCCGCATGAACGGCCTGCCTGACGATGCCGAGCAGAAGAAGCGCGTCACGGATTTGCTCGACATCGGCCATCTGCTCGACCGCCGTCCCGGCAAATTGTCCGGCGGCGAGCGCCAGCGCGTTGCGCTCGGCCGCGCGCTGCTGGCGAAGCCCCGGCTGCTGCTGCTCGACGAGCCGCTCGGCGCCCTTGACGAAGGCCGCCGCGCGGAAATCCTGCCCTATCTCGTGCGCCTGCGCGACGAAGCGCGCATCCCCATGGTCTATGTCAGCCACGACGCCGCCGAAATGCGCCAGCTCGCGACGCAAATCGTGCTGTTGCAGCGCGGGCGAGTGAGCTCGTTCGGCGGGGTGAAGGTGTTGTCGTAATCTGTCATTCCGGGGCGCCGCAACGCGGCGAGCCCGGAATCCATACTCACGATGGTGGTTATGGATTCCGGGCCCATCGCTTCGCGATGTCCCGGAATGACGCGTGGAGAGATTACGTCCCCCGCAGCAACCTTGCGAACACATCCGCCGGGCCCATCTGGCCGCCCTTCAGCATCAGCTCCAACCCATCGAGCCTTTGATCATCGGCATGGACGCGGGTCACGCCCACGCCGGGGCCGAGCAGGCCGATGAAGCCGAGCGCCCAGAGGCCGAGCGCTTCAACGGAGATGCTTGAGGTGTCGCCGCCGGCGATGCCGACGCGGCGCACCACGGGTGCCAGCTCCAGCACACGCCGCAGCAATTTCCCGCAGGCTTGCGCCACTTCGAGGCGTGATGGTCCGCCGCCTACGACCGGCCCGAGATAGGCGAGGACCGAGCGTCCGGCGCCGAGCAGGCGGGCACAAGTCGCTGCCTGCCCCTCGAAATCCAGCCCGCCGCCACACTGCGGATCAAGACGGATCGGTTCGTACAGGCTGGGATCGCGCAGCGCCGCCGCGGTCTGTTTCGCCGAAACCGGCGACTGGCTGCCGACCAGCACGAAGACCGGTCCCACGGCTGGCTTGACCGGAGTATCGGGGCCACGCTCCGTCGCCCAGCCGAGCCGGCGCCAATGGGCAATCGTCGCCTGCGCCACGCTGGAGGCGCCGATCGCAAGCAGCGGCTCGCTCGCCGCGCGATGCCACATCAATTCACCGATCCGCGCGAGATGCGCTTCGTCGAGCGCGTCAAACAGGACGGCCTCGCCCTCGGCGCCGTCGATCTGTGCGTTCAACTCGTCGTCGGAAGCCGCACTCAGCTTCCGCCAGTCGACCAGGCCGATATTCTCGACCCCTTGCGCGTGCAAATGCAGTCGCAGGTCGGCCTCGTTCATCGGCGTCGATGGATGCCGCGACATGGTCGGATGACGGTCAAGGCGAAAGACCTCGCCGCCCGCTCCCGCGCCGGCAAAGAGATTGCCGAAGGCGCAATAGCGCTCGAGGCTGGGCTGGCCGCCGATGACAGGTGTGAAGCGGCCAGGCACATGCCGCTTCAGGATCCGCATCGCCGCACCGAGGCTTCCGACGGTCGGCGAGGAATCGAAAGTCGAGCAGCATTTGTAATGCAGCAGCGGCACGCGCGCGGCCGACGCGTAACGTCCGACCGGCTCCAGTTCACGGGTCATCTGTTCAGGCGACATGGTTCGCGCCGCACCGGCAATGCCGAGCGCATCCAGCGACCGCAGCGCTTTCAGCCGCTCCGGCCTGGGCACGCCGAGACAGAGCAGCGCACGCAAACCGCTGGAGGCGAAGGTCGCCAGCGTATCGGAAGCGCCGGTGAAATCATCGCCGTACCAGATATATTTGAGCGAGGAGGCTTCCGTCATTTCGTCTTGCCGAAAAAGGCCAACGCCGCTTGAAGCTCGGGCGCATCCTTGGCCGCACTGAGCGCCACGCCTTCCTGGATCGCCTGCCAGGCCTGATGCAGGCTCTTGATGCCGGCTGCGGCGCCGCCAGGATGCGCGAGGATGCCGCCGCCGCACATGAACAAGAGATCGCCGCTCGGCACGGCCTCGGCCGTTGCCGGCAGGGTGCCCGCCCATTGGCCGGAGGAGAATACGGGTATCACGACGTCACGATGGTCGGCCTTGTCGGCCAGCGGCGTCAGGCAATCATGCGCGCCGCTGATCACCTCGCTGTTGTCTTGAGAGAACTTGCCGTCGAGGCCATGCACATGCATGTGGTCGACGCCGGCCAGCCGCCACAGCGCCTGATAAGGCTGGAAATCCATGCCAAGCGCGGGGCTGCGCGAAAACATGCCAAAGCCGTTGCGATGACCGTGGATGGCAAGGCCGGTACGCCGCCGCAGCGATTGCACCGACGAAAAACCGGCCCAGTTGAGGCTGACCATCACGCATGAGCCACCCTCGCGCTCGACCAGATCGGCGTGACGGCACATCTCGTCATGCTCGTCGGTGATGTTGAAGGCCATCATCACATGCTTGCCGGTCCGGTCATGCCAGCGGCGGATTTCCGCCATCACGGCCAGGATGCGCTCGGTGATCGGCGCATGCTCACCATCGCCGCTGCATTCATCATCCTTGATGAAGTCGACGCCGGCCTCGCAGAGCTGCGCGACCAGCGCCGCGGTCTCGGCCGCCGAGAGGCCGACATTGGGCTTGATGATGCTCCCGATCAGCGGACGGCCATGCACGCCAGTGACCTGGCGCGTGCCGACGACGCCGTGCACCGGGTGCTCGAAACGCGCGCGAAATTCCGGCCGCAGCGCGACATGCAGCAGCCGCACGCCGGTGGTTTCGCCGAGGTCATAGAGATTTCCGGCGAGGGTTGCCGCCAACGTCGGCAGATTGCGTCCGATGTTGGCCACGGGAAACGCGATGGTGACGCGCGCACGGCGCCATGGCCCGGCCTGCTGCGCTCGCTCGAACAGCGCGTTGGGCAGGCTCGGCCGTTCGAGCGGCTCGAGCTCCTCGACGTCTAGCACCGTCGCGCGGCTGCGCGCGCGCAGCGCATCGGTCTCGCCGGCCACACGCACAAACGTGCCGCTGCTCTGCTCGCCGGCCAGGATGTCGGCAACGCTGGCGGGATTAAGCGGCGTCTCGATGAGATAGGCGGCCCGCAGCTCGCTCATCACAGCGTCCGCAAATCCGGAAAGGGGCGCACGGGGTCAGTACCGTTCCAACCGACCGAGGCTTCGTGGATCAGCTTGAACATCCGTCCCTTGGGCCCCGCGACCTCAGACAATTCGATCACGGTGCCGGGCAACATGCTGTCGCCCGAAGCCCGCTGCTCGAAATACACAAAGCGGCCGTTCGCGCCGACTTCGCCGCCCATGCAGACCTCGAAACCTGCCGCCTCTGCACGCGCAAGATCGGCATCGAACGTCTCGGTCCAATAGGCAAAATGCTGCACGCCCGAATATCCGGCGTCCAGGAAGTCCCGATACATCGAGGGCACGTCGTTACGCACCTGCACCAGCTCGATTTGCAGACTGCCCGCATTGGCCAGCGCCACCGAATTATGCGGCTCATAGCGCTGGCCGCGATAGGTGTAGTTCACGATCGGAACTTTGGGATTATAGAACCAGGGGCCGACACCGAGCGTCGCGGCCCAATGCTCCATGGCCGCTTCGATGTCGGGGACCAAATAAGCAACCTGACGAATCTCACCAAAAAATCTACTCATGGCATTTCTTGCTTCTTCGTTGTTGGACACATGACGTCGTAGAGAACCTTAGTGGGGTCGAAATCACCTTTACCCCTCATCCAGAGGATCGATATTCGACTAGAGCGGCTTGCCGGCGCTTTCTTCCAGCAGGGCCCAGGTCTCGTCGCCGAATTTGGTTTTCCATTCCTTGTAGAAGCCGGACTTCTGCAATTGCTCGCGGAAACTGTCGGGCGCCGTCTTGTTGAGGACCATGCCCTTGGCCGCGAGGTCGGCCTCCAGCGTGCCATTGAGTTTGGCGACGTCCTCGCGCTGAAGCATTCCCGCTTCGTTGAACGCGCGCTCGATGATGACCTTGAGATCATCCGGCAGGGCGTCCCAGGAACGGCCGTTGAAGACGAAGTGATAGCCGTCCCAGCTATGATTGGTCTTGGAGCAATATTTCTGCACTTCGTAGAGTTTCGCGGTCTGCACGATCGCGAGCGGATTTTCCTGCGCGTCGACGATCTTGGTCTGCAGCGCGGGGTAGACTTCGCTGAATTGCAGGCTGGTCGGCGAGGCGCCGAGCGACTTGAACATCGAGATGCCCATCGGGCTCACGGGCACGCGAATCTTCAGGCCGAAGAGATCCTCGGCTGAGTTGATCGGCTTGTTGCTGGTCGTGGTCTGGCGAAAGCCGTTGTCCCACATCTTCGTGAAGGTGTGGAAGCCGATCCTGGCGAAGTCGGCGCGAATGCGATCGCCGAGCTTGCCGTCGACGGCATTCCAGACCTGGCCGTAATGCGAGAACGCAAAGCCCACCGCGGTGACGGCGCTGATCGGTGCCATGGAGGCGATGATCAGCGTGCCCGGCGTGAAGATGTCGACGCCGCCGCTGCGCACCTGCACCAGCATGTCGGTGTCGCCGCCGAGCTGGTTGTTGGGAAAGATGGAGATATCGACCCGCCCCTGGCTCTCCTTCGCAACGCGCGCGGCAGCTTCGGCCGCACGGATATTGAGCGGATGGCTGAGCGGCAGGTTGTTGGCGTATTTCAGCGGAAACTCGGCTGCGGCGCGCGCACGCCGCGGCATGGAGGCGACAAGCCCCGCGGCGGGTGCCAGTGAAAGCTGCCGTAGCAATCGGCGTCGTGTCAGTTCACGCATGTCGTGTCTCCCCAGGCACACCCTATGTCGCTGGACGCCTTTTGCTGGCGAGTTGGGGCGCAGGACACGCCCGAGCCAGCAGCTTACGCGCAAGTACAATCAAATAAAATGATTGATTCTGATCAATTCAGCCGCAGCGGGCATGCATTCCACCATCGACCAGCAGCTCGATTCCATTGATGTATCTGGCTTCGTCGCTGGCGAGAAACACCGCCGCATTGGCAACGTCCCAGCCGTCGCCCATCCGCCCCGTCGGCGACAGCCGGTGCCGCGCCTCGACCATCTCCTCCCGGCTGGCATAGAAGCCGGAGATCTGCCGATAGATGTGCGGAGTATCCATCACGCCGGGCAGGATGCAATTGGCGCGGATGCCCTTTGCCGCATATTGCAGGGCCACGCTCTGGGTAAAGCTGTTTACTGCACCCTTGCTTGCAGCATAGGCGCAATAGGCATAGCCGGTCCAACGGACCCCGCCGAGCGCGCCGATATTGATGATGGCGCCCGCGCCCTGCGCCTCCATCAGCGGCAAAATCACCTTACAGGTCAAGAACATGCTCTTGACGTTGGTGGCCATCACCTTGTCCCAGGTTTCTTCCGATGTCTCGACCGGGCCGCCTTGCGAGGTGATGCCGACATTATTGTGCAGGATATCGATGCGGCCGAAGGCCTCCCTGGCGCGGGTGACGGCCTGTTCGACCGAGGCCAGCGCGGCGGCATTGGCCTGAACCGCGATCGCCGTGCCACCCTCGGCCAGGATCAGGTCCCGCGTCACCTCGGCAGCCGCCGGATCCAGGTCGACAGCGGCAACACGGGCGCCGGCGCGGGCATAGGCGACCGCGGCCGCCTTGCCATTGCCCCAGCCTTCGCCCGCCGATCCGGCGCCGAAGACGATGGCGGCCTTGCCGCGTAATCTTCCCTCAAGAGGATCAGGCATCGCCATCCCCACATCGCTCTTACTGCGATACTTATGTAAGCTTGGGTGCAGACATGGCATCAGCACCTTGCTAAGTCAATCAACTAAAATGATGCGATTTGATTGATTCGGACCAGCGATGAGCGACCAAGCCCTCGAAATATCCTATCGGCGCAAAGCCAATATCAGCGACCTCGCGCGGGACGCCGGCGTATCGACGGCGACCGTCGATCGCGTGCTGAACCGTCGCGGCGGGGTGCGGCTGCCGACGGTGCATCGCGTGCTCAATGCGGCCGACCGGCTGGGCTATGAGCTGCCGCCCGGCCTGCTCGCCGGCTATCAGCCGCGCCCGATGCGGCTTGCTTTCGTGCTGCCGCAGGGCGCCAACCGCTACTTGCAGATGATGGCAGAGACGATCGGGCAATCCGCCGAGGAGATGGAGCCCTACAATGTCGAATGCCATATCGACCTGGTTACGAGCTTCAATCCGAAAGCGCTCGCCGACCGGCTCCTGAGCCTTGCCGGCGATTATGACGGGGTCGCCTTCATGGCGCTCGAACATCCGCTGGTGCGCGAGGCAGTCGCGGCGCTGCATGCCGAGGGCGTGTTCGTGCTGACGCTGATTTCCGACCTCTCCAATTCGCCGCGCGCCGCCTTTGTCGGCATGGACAATCGCTCCGCGGGACGCACGGCCGGCCTCCTGCTCGGCCGCTTCATCGGCACCACCGACGCCTCCAGCAACAAGGTGGCGATGTTCGCGGGCTCGCTCAGCTATCGCGGGCATGAGGAGCGCGAGATGGGGTTTCGGCACATTCTGGCGGAAAACTTTCCGGAGCTGGAAGTGATCGGGCTGCGCGAGGGGCAGGACGATCCCGCCAGCAATTATGTGCTGGCGCGGGCGCTGCTGGAACAGCACCCCGACCTCGTCGGCATCTACAATGTCGGCGGCGCCTCCGAGGGCATCGCGCGGGCGCTGACCGAAGCCAGGACCATCACCAGGCGCGAGCGCCGTGTCGCGTTCATCGGCCATGGCCTCACGCGCGAGACGCGGGCGGCGCTGGTCGACGGCGCCATCGACGCGATCATCAATGTGCCGCCGGAAATGCTGATGCGAAGCGCGGCGCGCATTTTCTGCAATCTGCGCGACGGCCGGCCGCCGGCAAGCGGCATCGACCCGATTCCGATCGGGATATTTTTGCGCGAGAATTTGCCTTAGGTGACCGTTCCGGGGCGCACTCTATCAATTCGTCATTGCGAGGAGCCAACGGGTCCGCGCGAAGCGCGGCCCGATGACAGGCTCCGCGACGAAGCAATCCAGACTGTGCCTGCGGAGATAGTCTGGATTGCTTCGCTTCCGCCTTCGCTCTTCGAGCTACGGCGGACACGTCGCTCGCAATGACGAACTACACCACTTCCCGCGAATGCAACTCCGCGATCGCTTTCGCGTCGTAGCCGATCGAGCTCAACACTTCATCGGTATGCGCGCCGACTTCCGGCGCCATGGTATCGAGCCGGCCGCCACCATGAGCAAGCCGAAAACCGCTGCCCGCAAAGCGCAGCCGGCCATAGGGCGTGTCGATCTCCTGGATAGCGCCGCGCGCGGCGATCTGCGGGTGATCGATCACCTCCTCGACCTTCCAGATGCTCGCGCAGGGCGCGCCGGCGGCATCGAGAATCTTCTCCCATTCGCGCGGGCTCTTCTTCGACAGCGCCTCCTCGATGATGGCCCGCAAAGCGGGCTCGTTCTCCTGCCTCGCAAACCAGTCGGGAAAGCGCGGATCGTCGAACACATCCTCGCGACCGAGCGCCGTCATCAGCGCGCGATATTGCTTCTCGTTGTTCACGGCGAGCAGGAGATAGCCGTCGCCCGCCTTGAACAGGTTCGCGGTCGCCTTGCGGCTCACCGCCTGATTGCCCGACAATTGCTGGCGATGGCCGGCGACGGAATAATCGGCGATCTGTCCCGACAGAAACGCCAGCGAAGCTTCCAGCATGGAGACATCGACGAACTGCCCCTTGCCGGTCTGGTTGCGCTGAAACAGCGCGCTGGAGACACCGAACGCAGCGGTCGCACCCGACAGCACGTCGCAGATCGCAAAGCCCGCGCGCGTCGGCCCGGTCTCCTGATGGCCGGTGATCGCCATGATGCCGCTCATCGCCTGCATCTTGCCGTCATAGCCGGCGCCGTCGCGCGCCGGGCCGGTCTGGCCGAAGCCCGAAATCGCGCAATAGATCAGCCGCGGATTGATCACTGAGAGCGCCTCATAGCCGATGCCGAGCCGGTCCATCACGCCGGGGCGGAAATTCTCCATCACCACGTCGGCTGACGCGGCAAGCTTCTGCACGATCGCGATCGCCTCGGGCTTGGAGAGATCGAGCGTCAGGCTGCGCTTGTTGCCGTTGACCGCCTGAAACGCCGGCGCGAGATCGCGTTCGGCCCATTCGCGGCTCAGCGGCGTGCGCCGCATGTCCTCGCCCCCGCGCCGCTCGATCTTGATGACGTCGGCCCCGAGCAGCGCGAGCTGGTAGCTCGCATAGGGGCCGGCCAGCACCTGCGTGAAGTCCAGAATCTTCACGCCTTCGAAGGGTCGGGTCACGTGGGGGTCCTCCTGGTTTTCTTTCTTACCTCTCCCCTTGTGGGAGAGGTCGGATTGCATCGTCAGATGCAATCCGGGTGAGGGGTCTGCTTCCGCAAATGAGCGTGCGGATAGAACCCCTCATCCGGCGCTGCGCGCCACCTTCTCCCACAAGGGGAGAAGGAAGAGAGGACATCACGCCGCGCGGTTGCCGCGGGCGATTTCCTTCTGGCGATCGAATTCGGCGCGGCGGCGAGCCAGTTCTTCCGGGCTCATCTGTGCGATGTTGTTGTAGTCGAGCTTCCAGGACGCATCCTCGCTCCAGCGCAGCGGCGACTGCATGGTGGTGCGCGCGCCGGTGGCGCTTTCGAGCAGGCTGAGCGCCAGCTCCAGGGTCAGCGCCTGCGAGTCCACATCATGCGGCTTGCCGGCCGAATTTCCGAGCGGGAAGTCCGAGAACAGGAAGCGCGGCACGGCGGCGTGCTCGATGATATCCTTGGCGCAGCCCATCACCACGGTCGGGATGCCATTGGCTTCGAGATGGCGCGCGACCAGCGCGGTGGTCTGGTGACACACCGGACAGTTCGGCACCAGCACGGCGACATCGACCTTGTCGGCCCGGCAGCGCGCCAGGATTTCCGGCGCGTCAGTGTCGATGGTGACGCGATGGCTGCGGTTGGTCGGCGCGCCGAAGAAACGCGGTGCGACCTCGCCGATCCGGCCGCGCGCTTGCGCCTTCAGGAGTTGCGGCAGCGGAAACCAGGTGCCGTTGTCTTTGGCCGAGGTGTGCTTGCGGTCATAGCCGATATGCGAGATGCGCAAATCGTGCTGCCTGGAGGTGTCGCCGTCATAGACCTGGTAGAACTTGGCACTGCCATTGTAGGCGGCGCCCGGCCCCTGATCGCCCTTGGTCGGATCATAGGGCGCCGCCGTGGTGATGATGGTCACGCGCGATTGCGCCAGCGGCTTTTTCAGCCTCTCGAACGGCGCATCGACATAATGCGCCCAGCGGTAGGGCGTGGTGTAGCCGATCGCGGTGTAATAATCCCGCGTCCGCTGCATATAGGGGACCGGGGCATCATAGTCGGGCGCAAAGCCGAATTCGTCATCGGACGGGGCGGACATATTTTTCTCCTGCGTTTCCTGCGTATCGTTGGGCCGGAGACTAGAGATAGTCGCACCATTGCTCAACAGCGGAAAACGCAGGTCAAATCCCCGCGACCGAGGTCCAGACCTCGCCGAGCCTCTTCTTGAACGACTGCGTCCGCGTCAGCGGCTTGACCTCGTCTTCATCCTCCGGGAGGCGGAGGCCGACGACATTGACCCGGCCGCCGGAAAGATTGCGCGCGACCAGCATGATCGAGTCGAGCGGCACCGTCGCGCCCTCTTTCGGCGCGTGGTCGAGATGGACGTCGAAATAGTCCGACAGCGTCAGCCGCGCCTCGTTCTCGTCAATCTTCACGCCGTAGATTTCGGCAAGCTCTGACAGCGTATGCTCGCCCGAAACCATGAAGTCGCCGAGCAGATGCGGGTCGGGCGCGGCGCTCGGCTGCATGTCGACAAAGAAGCGGTCGAGCGCGTCGGCGCGCTCGGGCGGCGCCAGGAGATAGATGTAGTCGCCGGGCGCGATCGGCTCGGCCTCCGCCGGGGTGAGAATGTTTTCGTTGCGGATGACGAGCGTCGGCTTCGACCAGGACGGGATCAGGCCGCGGCGGAAGAACAGGCTCCTCGGCCGCACGGAATAACCGACTAGTTCCTGCTCGAGCTGGCCGGGCAGATCCAACTCAACACGCCGCGGGCCGCGTTCAGTGCGCGGCAGCGCCACATGCAGCCGCCGCGCGGCAACGCCGAGCGTCCAGCCTTGCAGCAAAAGCGAGATGATGACGACGACAAAGGCGACGTCGAAATAGAGATAGGCCTTCGTAAGGCCAACCAGCATCGGGATCGAGGCGAGGAAGATCGCGACCGCGCCGCGGAGACCTGTCCAGGCGATGAAGACTTTTTCCCGCCAGTTGAAGCGGAATGGCGCCAGACACAGGAACACGGCGATCGGCCGGGCCACCAGCATCAATACCAGCGCGACGATGACAGCGGGCCCGATGGTGGCGCCGAGCCGGTGCGGCGAGACGAGCAAGCCGAGCAGCACGAACATCACGATCTGCGCCAGCCAGGTCGCGGCATCAAGGAAGGCCACCACCGAATTATGCGCGCGCGTCGGGCGATTGCCGACGATGATGCCGGCGAGATAGACAGCAAGAAAGCCGGAGGCATGCGCGAGCTGCGCCGCGCCGAAGATCACCAGCGCCGTCGTGGTGACGAACGGCGCGTGCAGGCCTTGCGGTAGCGCGACCCGATTCAGCGCGATCACCATCACGCGGCCGCCGAATACGCCGATGATCGCGCCGAGCACCGCCTCCTGCAGCAGCTCCATCAGCACATGACCGGGCGTCGAATGCCCGACCGAGATGAACTCGACCAGCATCAAGGTGAGGAACACGGCGAAGGGATCGTTGCTGCCGGATTCGGCTTCCAGGGTCGCCCCGACGCGCGGGCGCAGCCGCAGGCCCTGCGCATGCACCAACAGGAACACGGCCGCGGCGTCGGTGGAGGCGATCACGGCGCCGACCAAGAGCGCCTCGGTCCAGTTGAGATCGAGCGCATATTTCGCGGCCGGCGCGGTGATCGCCGCGGTCAGCAACACGCCGATGGTCGCGAGCACCATCGAGGGCGCGAGCACGGCGCGGATGGTCGCAAACCGCGTCCGCAAGCCGCCGTCGAACAGGATCAGCGCCAGCGCTACCGAGCCGACGAGATAGGTGGTGCGGACGTCATCGAACTCGATCCGGCCGGGCCCGGAATCGCCGGCCAGGACGCCGATGAACAAGAACACCAGCAGCAAGGGCGCGCCGAAGCGCAGCGCGAGCAGGCTCGAGAGGATGCCCGCCATCACGAGGACGGCGCCGAGCAGAATGGCGATGCTGACCTGGTCGAGAGATGCCATGCGCGTGGAAAAACCTGTCAAATACTTGCAATTGCATCCTTATCGTCGCCATGATGGCACGCCAACCCCATTTCTGGCGAACGCGGCAAAGTGCCCGGATTTGCAGCCTTACTTTGGGTTCGGCACTGTGTTGTACCGATGGTCGCGCGCTCGCCTTTGTGGAATTCTGCGCCACCATTCGAATCACGCCGACCGATCGGCGTCCAGAGAATTAGCCGATGGATCTCGACCTCAAGGACGTTCTTTCATTCCTTCAAGACACGGCGCGGCAGTTCGGGGCCGAGATCACCTCACCCTGGTTCTATCTGCAATTCGGCCTGATTCTGGCGGGTGCCGGCATTGCGTTCGCGACCGACGCCATGGTGCGCGCCCGCGTCGATATGAACTCGCTCGCGCTGCGCTGGCCGCTGCCGCTCCGACATTTCGCGCGTGTGATGGTATCGAGCGCCTCGACCGCGGTGTTCGCGGTGCTGATGATCATCAGCCGCGTGATCATGTGGCACATGACCTGGCCGAGCCGGAGCTACCTCCTGATGGTATCGGCCAAGCTCGCGCTGGCATGGCTCGCGATCCGGCTCGTCACCACGGTGATCCAGAATGCCTTCATCGTCCGCCTGGTGTCGATCACAGCCTGGGTGGTCGCGGCGCTGAGCGTCATCGGCCAGCTCGACTGGGCCGCCGAGACGCTGGATTCGGTTGCGATCGAGGTCGGCGGCCTGCGGCTGTCGCCGCTGCTCCTGATCAAGGCCGGCGCGCTGGTGATCGTGGCGCTGTGGCTCACCAACATCGCCAGCAATTTCGCCGAAAGCCAGATCAACCGCGCCTCCGACCTGACGCCCTCGATCCAGGTGCTGCTGACCAAGATCATCCGCATCGGGCTGATGGTGATCGCGATCGCGATTGCGCTCTCGGCCGTCGGCATCAACCTGTCGGCGCTCGCGGTGTTTTCCGGCGCAGTCGGCGTCGGCATCGGCATCGGCCTGCAGAAGATCGTTGCCAATTTCGTCTCAGGGATCATCCTGCTCGCGGACAAATCGGTGAAGCCGGGCGACCTCGTCACCATCGGCGACAATTCGGGCCGCATCAGCGCGATGAAGACGCGCTACATCTCGGTCGCGGCCGGCGACGGGCGCGAGTTCCTGATCCCGAACGAGGATCTGGTGACGCAAAGGGTCACCAACTGGACCTATACCGACAAGAACACGCTGGTGAAGATCGCCTTCGCCACCAATTACGACGCCGACCCGCATCTGGTGGTCAAGCTCGCGATCGAGACCGCATCCGCCGCGCCGCGGGCCATCAAGGGCAGGCAGCCGAACTGCATCCTGACCGAATTTGCCGAGCTCGGCATGAAGTTCTCGCTGACCTTCTGGATCGCCGATCCCGACGGCATGGACAATGTGAAGAGCGACGTGATGCTGGCGCTATGGGATGCCTTCAAGCGCGAGGGTATCCGCGTGCCTTACCCGGTCCGGGAAATCCGCGTCCGCGGCGGGGCGCTACCGGTCGAGAGCGTGGTCGAGGTTTCAAGCTGAAATCATACGTTCAGACCGGTTCTACCGTACCAAACCCGACTTGCGTGTGCGGCCACGATCATTAGATTAGGCCATCCAAATCAGCCGCTCCCCCGAGCCGTCCACGCCAAGAGCTACCACGAATGAGCTACATCGAAGCCACCGACACCTCGCTGCGCAAGACCGGCCAGATCAAGCTGCATGGCCCGGGCGCCTTTGCCGGCATGCGCAAGGCGGGCGCGCTGGTGGCCAAATGCCTCGACGAGCTCACCGACATCGTCAAGCCGGGGCTGCCGACCTCGAAGATCGACGACTTCGTCCGCGACTTCGCCTTCAGCAACGGCGCCTATCCGGCGACCTTGATGTATCGCGGCTACCGCTATTCGACCTGCACCTCGATCAACCATGTGGTCTGCCACGGCATGCCCGGCGACCGCGCGCTGAAGGAAGGCGACATCGTCAATATCGACGTGACCTTCATCGTCGACGGATGGTACGGCGATTCCAGCCGGATGTATGCGGTCGGTCCGATCGCGCGCAAGGCCGAGCGGCTGATCGAAGTCACCTATGAGGCGATGATGCGCGGCATTGCCGCGGTGAAGCCCGGCGCCACCACCGGCGACATCGGGCATGCCATCCAGAGCTTCGTCGAGCCGCAGGGCATGAGCGTGGTGCGCGATTTCTGCGGCCATGGCCTGGGTCGTCTGTTCCACGACGAGCCCAACATCATCCATATCGGCCGCCCGGGCGAGGGCGTGCCGCTCAGACCCGGCATGTTCTTCACCATCGAGCCGATGATCAATCTCGGCAAGCCGCATGTGAAGATCCTCTCCGACGGCTGGACCGCGGTGACCCGCGACCGCTCGCTGTCGGCGCAGTTCGAGCATTCGGTCGGCGTGACCGACAGTGGCGTGGAAATCTTCACGCTGTCGCAGCGTCACGGCGAGAAGCCGCCGGTTGTGGGCTGATATCGCCCGCCGGCGTTTCCGGTCTCATTCAGTCGCGAGATAGACCAGCGCTGCGAGCGGCAACGCGATGCCGATCGAGGAAGCCAGCGTCCAGCCCCCGCTGGCATAGGCCCAGCCGCCGATCGCCGACCCGGCCGCGCCGGCAAGGAAGAACGTCGTCATATAGAGGCCGTTGAGGCGGCTGCGCGTCTCCGCGCCAAGCGCGAACAGCGTGCGATAGCCGAGCACCACATTGGCCTGCACGCCGAAATCGATCGCAATCGCCGAGATCAACAGCAGGATCAGCGAAAGCGTGGTGCCGAGATCGGCAAGACGCGTGAGCGCAAAGCCGGTCGCCGTCAGCAGCATGGCCACCAGCGTCGCGGGCCGCGTCCAGCCGCGATCGGCGACGCGTCCGGCGATCGGCGCCGCGATCGCACCAGACACGCCCGCTAGCGCAAACCAGGCGATGCCGGCTTGCGAGAAATGAAAGGCCGGTCCGGCCAGAAGCAGCGGCACGGTGGTCCAGAACAGGCTGAAAGCGCCGAACAGGAAGGCCTGATAAAGCGCGCGCCGGCGCAGCGCCGGCGTCGTCCGCGCCAGCTGCACCATGGAGGCGAGCAGGCTGAGATAGCCGAGACGCGCGGTCGGCTTCCGCGGCGGCAGCGCCCGCTGCAACACCACGGCCAGCGCCGCTATCAGAATCGCGGACATCGCGTAGACCATGTGCCATGAGGCAATGGCGGTGATGAAGCTCGATACCGGGCGGGACAGCATGATGCCCAGCATCAATCCGGTGGTGACATTGCCGACGACGCGGCCGCGCGTCGCCTCCGGCGCCAGATGTCCTGCATAGGGAATGAGTATCTGCACGGCGACCGAGCCGAACCCGATCATGAGCGCCGCCAGCAGGAACGGTAGCGGGTGGGTCGACAGCGCAGCGCAGCCGAGCGCCAGCGCACCGAGCGCAATGACGGAGAATACCAGTCGGCGGTTCTCGACGAGATCGCCAAGCGGCACGATCAGGAGCAGACCCACGCCGTAGCCGATCTGGGTCATGGTGACGATGAGGCCGGCGAGCTGCGGCGACAGCCCGAGGTCGGTGCTGATCGGTCCGACCAGCGGCTGTGCATAGTAGATGTTGGCGACGATCAGCCCGCAGGAGGCGGCGAGCAGGGTTGTGATCCACGCCGGAACGGATTCGGGGACGGGCGGATTATCTGATGTAATCGTGGTCATGCGCATTCTCTCCATTAGGGAATGATTGCTCCCTAATTAGGCAAATTGATCAGTCGATCAGCTTCATGGCGATGTCGACAGTGTGGGATGTCTCGGGTGGCGGCCGCCCGGCCTTGCCGACCACGCGCATGCCCTGCGTCAGGCAAACCAGCACGCGCGCCGTCTGGTCCGGATCGATGCGCGCTGAAATGGACTTGTCGGCCTGACCCTGCCGGATCAGATCGGCCAGGAAGACTTCATTGCGGGCCAGGCTGCCATTGACGCGCGCAGCCACTTCGCGGTCGACGGTGGCAAGCTCGACGGCGCAACCGACGACCAGGCAGCCGCGCCGGCCCTCGGCCCCCCTCGACGAATCCGCATAGAGCGCCAGCACGTCGCGAAGCCGTTCACGGCCGCTTTCCGCCGTGCGCGCGGCCCGATCGACCTTGTCGTTCCGCAATGACTTATAGCGATCGAAGGCTGCGAGGAACACCGCGCGCTTGTCGCGAAATGCCTTGTAGATGCTGCCGGAGGCGAGCCCCATGGCATCGATCAGGTCGCCGATCGACGTCGCATGGTAGCCGTGCTCACTGAACACCCGGATCGCCTGGTCGAGCGCCTTGTCCATGTCGAATTCGCGCGGCCGACCGCGCGGGCGCGCCGCAACCGGGAGATAGCTGACGGTCTTGTTCATGCCGCCATATAGGGAAAGATTGTTTCCTAATTCAAGTCACGTCTTTGTGCAGTGCGGCGGAGCCCGCCATTGGAGGCGCCGCTTGCGGCCAGTTCGATCGGTGACGATGCCACCAACCCGTATTCTTCACACCGCGTTCACATCCTCGCGCGCGGTTACAGGCGTAACCATTCCACCCACCTCCGAAACGCTGCGGTAGCCGAACAGGTCGAGGTTTGCCGCCCCGGGCCAGTCGATGGCCGCAACCACGGAGGCAATGCATCGTGTCGTATGATTTTCTGCTCGTGTCCTGGGGCACTTCCGGCAATCTCAATCCATTGCTCACCGCGGGCCGCCAGTTGCGGCAGTGTGGACATCGCGTCAGGGTGATGGCCGATCCGGCGATGCGCGACGAAGTCGCGGCGGCCGATTTCGAGTTCGTCACCTGGCGGCGCGCGCCCACCGGACGCGCAGCGGATCCGACCGACGTCAGCGACCTCGGCGACTGGTTTCGCCGCGCCGCGGCCGATCCCGCGAGCGCCTATGCGGCCGACGTCAGGGACGAGATCGAAAGACACCCGACCGACGCCGTGCTCAGCATCGACCTTCTCTTCGCGGCGGTGCTCGGCGCTGAAGCCGCGGGCGTGCCGATCGCGCTGCTTTCGCCCCATGTCAGCCTTCAACCGCTGGCCGGAGTGCCTCCGGCCTCCAGCGGACTGTCGGCGCCGAAGACACCGCAGGAGAGAGCCGAAATCGAACTCGCCAGTCAGCAGATGAGGGAGTTCTTCAACGGCTTCCTGCCGCAATTCAACGACGCCTGCGCGCTGTTGGGCGTGCCGGCGCTTTCCCATGTGATGGACCTGTTCGACCGGTCCGCACGCGTGCTGCTTGCCATCAGCCGCACGTTCGACTTTCCGGCAGATTGGTTGCCCGCCAATGTCCGCTATGTCGGCCCGCTGCTCGGCCAGCCGAGCTGGTCCGAGCCGTGGCAAGCGCCATGGTCGACGAACCGGCCGCGTGTGCTGATTGCCGGCAGCACCGGCGCGCAGGGCCAGGGCGAGCTGATTCAGAAAATCATCGATGCCATGGGCCAGCTCGAGATCGAAGCCGTGGTCACGGCCGGCCCGAACCTTGGCGTCGAAAGCCTGCGGGCACCCGGCAACGTGCACGTGCTCCGCAGCGCGCCCCACAACGCCGTGATGCAGGAGGTCTCGCTGGTCATCAGCCAGGGCGGCCACGGAACCGTCAACCGCGCGCTCATCAATGGCTGTCCGCTCCTGATACTGCCGATGGGCCGCGACCAGGGCGACAACGCCGCCCGCGTCGAGGGCAAGGGCGCCGGTCTGCGCCTGCCGGCGACCGCCTCGGAAAGCGAGATTGCATCGGCGGCGGCGCGGCTGATCCTGGAGCCGCATTGCCGTCTCGCGGCGCGCCGCCTCGGTGAGGCCATCGCGGCCGACGTCGACGGGGCCGGTCTCGTCCGCGAGATGGAGGCGATCGCCGCGATGCGCCGGCAAGATCTGGCATTGGAGGATCGCGCATCAGAGGATCGCGCACCACAAGATCGCGCAACCGCGGTCGCCAAGTGGCGGAGAACGCCGGCCAGCAACGGTAGCCGGCAACACCTCCCGGCCGATATCGGCGGCTGAAGTCCATGCATGGCAGCGTTCTCTCTCAACGGCAACGGCGGCAGTGATCCCCATGCGCATCGAGTCCAATACCCCTGCCTTCAACTGGCTGCTCGGACTTCTGTCCGCGCTGCCGACCTTTGGCATCGACATGATCCTGCCGACCTTGCCGGCCACGGGCGCGGCGCTCGGTGCGTCTTCCTCCGAGGTCGGGCTCGCGATGAGCGTCTATCTGCTCGGGCTCGGCGTGGCGCTTCTGGTGTATGGACCGGTATCCGACCGGATCGGGCGCCGACCTATCATCATATTCGGCGCAGCGCTGCTGGCGCTGGCCAGCGTGGGCTGCGTGCTGGCGCGTTCGCTGCCGCAGCTCCTGATTTTCCGCACTCTTCAAGGTGTGGGCGCTTCCGGACCCGGCATGGGCGCGCTCACCATCGTCCGCGACCTGTTCGAGGGCGATGAGGCGCGCTCAAAAACCTCATACATCGTGTTTGCCGTCAACATCGTTCCGATGATCGCACCGACGGTGGGCGCGGCGCTGCTGTCGTTCGGCGGATGGCAGGCGGTGTATTGGTTGCCGGTCGCCGGCGGATGCATGCTGCTGGTGATCATGCGCGGCATGGCCGAGACCGCACGTTTCGAATCGGGGTCGCGTCTTCGTCCGATCAACGTGCTGCGGGATTACCTGTCCGTCCTTGGTCACCTGACCACCCTTCGCTACACGGTCTGCAACGCCGCCGCGGCCGGCGCGGTGTTCGCCTACATCACCGGCTCGTCGCTGTTCCTCATCGACGTCGTTGGACTGGGGCCGGTTCAATATGGCGTGGTGTTTGGCGCGAGCTCGCTCTCGGTCATGGCCGGATCGCTGCTCAACCAGCGCCTGAGCGGGCGCGTGACGCCGCGCCAGATGATCGCAATCGGGCTTTCGCTCTCAACCACGCTCGCCATGTGCCTCATGGTCATGGCGCTCACGGAGAGCCAATCGGTCCTCCTCGTCGTGCTGGTCATGACCGGCGTCGCGCTGTCGTTCGGCCTGATCTCGCCCAACGCCATCAGCGAGGCGCTCGAGCCGCTGCCTGCAATCGCGGGTGCGGCCGGCGCGGTGGTGATGTTCATGCAGATGCTCGGCGCTGCGGCGGCGAGCTGGCTCGTCTCCTGGCTGTTCGACGGCCGCTCTGCGCTTTCGATGGCGATCACCATGCTGCTGTTCTGCCTGCTGTCGACCGCCGCGTTCCTCTGCGCGGGAATGCACGCCGGCCGTGAACATGAACTGCCGACAAGCGCAAGTTGGACTGAAGGAGCACAATGATGGATGCCAACACTGGACCAAAACCGTCGTTCTTGAAGCGCGATGGCGTGCGGCTCGCGCATTTCGAGACCGGCCCGGCCAATCCCCGAACGCCGCCACTCGTCCTCGTCAATGGCTGGACCGGCGACCACCGGATATTCATGCCGCAAATCGCTCATTTCGGTCAGACCCGCCGCGTGGTCGCGATCAATCTGCGCGGCCATGGCGACAGCGACGCGCCGAAGCAGGACTACACCATGGCCGGATTTGCCGACGACATCGCCTGGCAGTGCGCGGAGCTCGCCCTGCAACGCCCCGTCTTGATCGGACACAGCCTCGGCGGCGCGATCGCGCTCGAAATGTGCGGACGTCATCCGGAGCTGGCATCCGGCCTCATCATGATCGATTCCATCGTCATGGGGCGCAAGGAGCTCCGCGAGTCTCTCGAAGTGAGTCTGCTCCTGCAAGGCATCGGAGGACCGGACTACCTGGCCGTATCGCGCGCGAATGCGTGGGAGATCGGCTGCGACTATGACGATCCGGCGCGGCGCCAGGCGATCTTCGACGAATACATTCTGCCGCCATGCGAGAGCACGCCCCAGCACGTGGCGTTCTCGGCGCTGCGCAACGTCCTCGACCATGAGCCGGCGGCGGCGGCCGAGGCCTGCCGCATTCCCATGGCCTACATTTCGGCCGACGTGCCGCTGGTCAACATGGCCCGCGATCTCGACCGTCTCAAGGAGCTCTGTCCGCAGCTCGTCGTCGCCAAGACGATGCTGGCGGGCCATTTCAACACCATCGAGGTCGCCGACCAGGTCAATGCCATGATCGAGCGCTTCCTGGCCGTGGGCATGCGACCGCAGCATGCTTGACGCGGTCGCGGGCCGGTTGAACCGGATCATCCACACTTGCCGGTTGCAAAAGGTGCGGGGAACGGCATGCTCTACCCCGCATGCCCGCCAAGCCGCCCGCCCCCAAAGACCCGTCCGCTGCCGCCGAGGAGCCGCATTATCACGGCCATCGGGAGCGCCTGCGCGAGCGTTTCTTTAGCGCCGGCCCCGACGCGCTGAGCGATTACGAGCTGTTGGAAATGGCCCTGTTCGCGGCGATCCCGCGACGCGACACCAAGCCGCTCGCGAAGGCGCTGCTCAAGAAGTTCGGCTCGTTTGCCGAGGTCATCCACGCGCCCGAAGCGCGGCTGCGCGAGGTCGACGGCATCAAGGATGCCTCCGTCAACCAGCTCAAGCTGATCGCGGCGGCAGCCAGCCGCATTGCCAAAGGCGAGATCAAGCGCAGCATCGCGCTCTCGTCCTGGCATGAGGTGATCGATTATTGCCGCTCCAGCATGGCGTTCGCCGACAAGGAGCAGTTTCGCCTCTTGTTCCTCGACAAGAAGAACCAGCTGATCGCCGACGAGGTGCAGCAGATCGGCACCGTCGATCACACCCCGGTCTATCCGCGCGAGGTGATCAAGCGCGCACTGGAATTATCGGCGACCGCGCTGATCCTCGTGCACAATCAC